>JGI11705J14877_10000148_pt1 | contig 43142 bp, 39 predicted proteins | sample Etolaghawater15m_FD_14877 | JGI IMG/M metagenome (IMG submission 14877) | reverse complement strand
CTCCTTTGCATTGACGAGCCATCCACCGGCCTTGCGCCCATATCCAGGGCGGAAGTGTTTGACAAAATACGAAAAATTGCCGATCTTGGCCTTACCGTGCTGCTGGTGGAACAGGAAGTGAGCACGGTCTTCACCATGACCGTCCGCAACTACGTCCTCTCATCGGGCAAGATCATCGCACAGGGAACCGGGGATGAGCTGCTTCAGGACGAAATCATCCGCAAAACCTACCTGGGGCTGTAAGCAGAATTCCCAATCCTTATAAAAAAAGAACACAAGCCCATAATGAGAATTGCTGCTGGAGGTAGTATCCCATTGACATCGCCACATGGCGACGCTATCTTTGTCATATGACGATGGAGGTGCCATAATGTTGAATAAAGAAATGCAGGACTATGGAAGTCATTCACTGGGGGTAAGGGCGGATGATCTGGACGCTGTTATCCATCAAATCAAGCATGGCCTGCCTTACAGCTCATTTGAGGCCTTGCAGAAAGCCGTGGGTATCCCGCAAAAAAAACTGGCCCAGGTCATCAACGTGAATCATCGAACATTATCCCGACGGAAAAAAGAACATAAGTTTCAGAGTGATGAATCGGAACGGTTGCTTCGCATCGGCAGGATCGTAGATCGGGCAATTGACCTCATGGAAGGAAATATCGACATGGCAAAGGCATGGCTGGCTCAACCTGCACCGGCACTTTGCGGAAAAACGCCGCTCGAATATGCGGATACGGAGCCGGGTGCCCATGAGGTCATGACCCTGATCGGACGGCTGGAGCACGGGGTGTTTAGTTGAAAGAGCTCTACCGCATCTGTAAAAGGAAGTTTGGAAGCACACCTGCGGCGGCTTTTAACGGAATGGGTGCGAAGCAGAACCCGGGACGCTGGAATTCAGCCTTGTTCCCCATGGTCTACGCGGCCGAGTCGCTTTCCCTGGCCATGCTTGAAATGCTGGTTCATCTGGATGAGCGCATGCTTGGGCTTTCCTATGTGTTCTTTCAGGTGGAAGCGCCAATGGATTTAATTCTTAAACTCCCCCGGGAAGACATCCCGGCCAACTGGAAAAACTATCCTGCGCCATCGTCAACAAAACGGATCGGAGATAAATGGGCGGAAGAGATGTCGTCTTTGATTTTGGAAGTTCCCAGTACCTTGAACCCCGTTGAAAAAATCTTTCTCATCAATCCCAAACACCCTTATTTTGAAAGGCTTTTTATTGACGGTCCGTATTCTGTGTCCTTTGACCCCCGTTTAAAATAGCCGGCGTTAGTGCCCCCGCCGTTGTATTTGGCGGGGGCACTGCCGAGACCCTTAGGCCTTTGAAAGAATGGTGGCCAAGCCCGGCGGCTGATGCTGAAGAAAGGGGCCTTTTTTCGGGCCGAAAGATATTCAAGCAATGGTCGGCCGTTTGTCGCCGATGCCGGCCACGCCGTATAATGGCAGAAACTCGATCTTCTGATCGGGTAAATTTCTGTATGGTCCGCTGTAAAGCACCAATCCCCGTGGACAAATGGGGTATTTATCAAGCATGAGGTGAAGGCTTCGCAAACTTCCCCCCGTGCCTGATTTAACCTCCACGGGGTAAATCTTTCTTTTACGGACGGCTAGATAGTCCACTTCGGCATTGCTGCCGCGGGCGTCGCGCGCCCAGTAGAACAACTCCGAACTATGCCAGGCCAGAAGCTCCTGAGCAACGAATTGTTCCGCCAGTTTCCCGCGATACATGGCCAGAAGGTTTTCCTGCTTCAATTCCAATTCCACCGGCACCTGACAGAGCCGTTGCAGGAGTCCTATGTCCAGCATGGCCCCCTTGAATTTCTTTGGATTGGCGGTTGCCCCCAGTGGAAGACCGGACGGATCGCAGGCGGGGATTTTCTGAATCAGTTTCGCCTTGACCAGCAGGTCAAACGCCTTGCGATTGGTCTGTCCCGAATGGCCATCATTAAGCCTGGTATATTTCAACTGTTCGCCAACACTCTTTGCCACGTTCAAGAAAACCGCATCGAGGCACAGTGCGTCAATGCCTGGCATATATTTGGAATAGTCATCACGATAGGAGTCCAGTATCTCCGACTGAACCCGGAAGGTTTCAACCATTGAACCGGAATCGCGATAGGTTTTGATACATTCCGGCATACCGCCAATAAAAAAGTAGTTCCGTAATTCACGAAGGATCATCTCTTGGACCGTGAAAAATGAGTTCTTTATATCTTATCAAAGGTCTGACTTGTCCATTACTTTTTTTGCGGCCGCTTCCAGCACCGGAACCCCTTGGGCGTATGCTTTGACCCTGGGGTTTTGGGTCTGGCCGTGATAGAACCGGTAGTAGATCTGTTGAATAATCACCGCAAGCCGGAAGAGCCCGAAGCAGTAGTAGAAGTCAAAACGGTCCATCTTGATGCCGGAGATGCGCCTATAGAGATCAACGAATTGGTGCCGGCTAAGCGCCCCGTCAACGTGGGTGGGCATGGTGCGGATAATATGGCGCTCTTCGGGATCGTCCTTCTGCACCCAATATCCCAGTGTGCACCCAAGATCCATGAGTGGATCGCCGATGGTGCACATCTCCCAATCCAGAACACCGATGATCCGATAAGGGTCTGAAGGGTCTAAAACGATATTGTCCAGTTTGAAATCGTTGTGGATAATGCCGGTGTAGGGGCTATCGGGCGGTATCTTTTCCTCCAGCCAGTTCATAACCCCTTCGCAGTCGGGCACATCGGGCGTAAGGGCCGCCCGAAACCGTTTGTTCCAACCCAGGACCTGCCGTCGAACATACCCTTCGGGTTTGCCCAAGTCCCCCAGCCCAATGGCCGCGTAGTCCAGGGAATGCAGTTCCACCAGCGCATGGACAAATTTTTCATACAGCCGCCGTATCTGTTCAGACGTGGTGAAAAGCCCCTCGGGAATGTCTTTGCGTAAAATGATGCCTTGCAGGTGCTCCATGACGTAAAATTTGGCACCCATGACAGATACGTCCTCGCAGTAAATCAGGGGGCGAGGCGCATAGGGCCAGTGGGGGCTGAGGGCGGAGAGCACCTTGTATTCGCGACCCATGTCATGGGCTGTGGCGGCCTTGGTGCCGGAAGGCGGCCGCCTGAGTACGAACTGCCGATCTCCAAAGGAGAGCAGATAGGTCAAGTTTGAAGCGCCGCCTGGGTATTGCTGTATTTGAACCGGTCCCTTAAGACCTGGAATGGCTTCCATTAAATAGGCTTCAATGCGATCCGCCGCCAACTCCTCGCCGGATCGGACGTCCGTGGGGCGATCCGTATGGTCCATCTGATTCATTTGATCCATGAGCATTTACCTCTCAGCTGGGGTTCAGAAGACTGCTTTCGATAAAGGCGGTCATGAACCGGGCATAGGAATTCACATCAATATTCCTGCGGACATATTTTGCCCTTTTGAGGTACCAGTCCTGCAACATGGCTTTGATGAGGCTGGCCGTCATTTGAGCGTTGTCCGTTAGAAAAATCCCCTGATCCCGTCCCATGTCCACAATGTCGGTAAAAAGCTTTTCGGTATTTAACTCTCCCTGAACCGCTGCCCTTCGTTCCTTGGCGCCGATGTTCTTGGCTTCCATGTAGGAAAAAAAGAACCACGGCTGCATGGCTTCACTCAGGTACAAATGGGTCCTTATGGCGGTGCGCAGTTTTTTAAGGGGTTCTGTTTCCAGCGCGATGTTGCTTTTGAGCACGCGCGAGGTGATGGTGCGGCGGTGGCGCTGCATCATGGCCAGCAAGTCCTCTTTTCCGGAAAAATAGTTATACAGGGCACCGGTGCTCAAGTCGGCCTCTTTGCTCAGGTCCCGCATGGTCATGGCGTGAAATCCCTTTTTGTTGCTGATCTTAAGGGCCGCAGCAAAAATGCGTTCCAGATTTTTGCTGATGGTCTTCTCTTTTTTTATCTGAAAAACCTCCGGATTTTCCGCGAAGAACTCCAGATAGCAGCTCTTCTTCAGGCTACCGACCGCCTTCTTGAATCGGTTGTAATCATCAATGGGTATCTGTTCCACGGGTTATCTATTTTATGATTTTGTTTTCATAGGTTTTCAAAATTTGCCGGGCCACGGAAACCTTGTGGACCTCGTCCACACCGTCATAGATTCTGGAAGCCCTTTCGTGTCGGTAAAAATGAGCAATAATGGTATCATCCGTCATGCCCAGGCCCCCATGGACCTGCAGCGCCCGATCCACAACCCGCTGCATGGTGTTGGCCACCATGAATTTTATCATGGAGATCTCTTTGCGTGCTGCCTTGGTTCCCGCTTCCTGGATTTTCCAAGCCGCATGCAGGACCATCAGGCGGGCGGCCTGGATTTCAGCGGCACTTTCAGCGATCATGGCTTGAACCAGTTGCCGGTCGGCCAATTTTCGATTGGGAGCAATGATGCGATCCCTTGCGCGTGCGCACATGAGATCAAATGAACGATTGCAAATGCCGATCCAGCGCATGCAGTGATGGATACGGCCTGGGCCCAGCCGTTCCTGTGCAATGACAAATCCGTTCCCCTCCTGGCCCAGGAGATTTGCTTGGGGCACNCGGCAGTTTTGATAAAGGATCTCGCCGTGACTGAAATAGCCATAGCCTTCGTGCCCCATGACCGGAATATTGCGCACCANGTTGAAACCGGGCGTATCCGCCGGGACGATAATCATACTGGCCTGACGGTAGGGAGATGCATCCGGGTCGGTTACGGCCATCACGATGGCAAATGCAGCACCATCCGCGGAGCTGGTGTACCATTTGTGGCCGTTGATCACATAATCCTTTCCCTCCTTTACAGCAGTGGTTTCCATCATGACCGGGTTGGAGCCGGGCATGTCCACTTCGGTCATGGAAAAACAGCTGCGGGTTTTGCCCGCCACCAGGGGCTCCAGAAATTCTTTAACCTGCTCGTGGGTGCCGAACTTGTGCAGGATCTCGATGTTGCCGGCATCAGGCGCCTGGCACCCAAAGGTATACAGCCCCAGGGGGGTGCGGCCCAACGCTTCAAAAACCAGGGCGCTTTCCGGCAACGCCAGCCCCATGCCGCCCAGTTCGGCCGGATGAAGCGGCGCCCAGAGTTCCATTTGGCGGACCATGGCGCGCTTTTCTTCCAGAACGGGAAGCAATTCCTTCAGGTGATCGGCCAGAAAATCCTTCTCCAGAGGAATCAGTTCTTTAATGACGAATTCATCAATCATCCCCAAAATAGTCTGCATTTTTTCTGAAATTATAAAATCCATTGTTGACTCCTTTTTCTAATGGGTAAAGGGGTGATACCTTTCTATGAATAACATTTTTATCGGTAGGTCAATAGTGCCGGATCCCCTGACAGTAGCAGGGGCGTGGTGTTATTGAACACCGACAGAGAGATTCCGGATGCGTTGTACTTGATACAGGTCAGCGAGGCGTTCATGATCTGCCAGCTGAGTTCCAGGGCTTTACCTTTTCCCAGGCCCAGGGCCATTTGCACGACCACAGATATGGGGCCTCCCGAAGTGAAGACCGCCAGGCGAGAGCCTCTGCCGTGATGGTTTTTCAGGTGTTCGACACCCTCGCGGACGCGTCTGCAAAATGAAGGCCATGTCTCGATGCCTTCCAGCTTGTCGTAATGGCCTTCAAGCCACCTGTTTACGGTTTCTGAGAAATAGGCTTGGAAAGCCTTTCTGTCCTGGCCCAGGGCGAGAACTTCAGCGGTTGTCAATGGGTCAGGGGCCTGGGAGGTCCGGGTCCGTGCCAAAAGCAATGCTCTGGAATCATATTCATCAAGCGCTTCTAAAATATTGAGTTGCGAACGTTCCGGCAGAAGTTCTTTATGGTGCTGAATCAAAGGCCTGGCCGTATCCCGCTGGCGTTTCATGCGGCCGCTGTAGATGGCGTCAAAACCCATACCCAGTTCAGCCAGGTGGTCGGCCACGATCCTTGCCTGACGGATGCCGATAGGGGATAGGCGGTCGTAATCGCTTGTCCCGAAAGAAGCCTGACCATGTCGGATGAAATATATTTCACTCATAACTTTCATTTCATTGGTTTCTACCATCCCGCACAATCGGCAGGAATGAGTTTCGCACAACGCCAAAGGTAACGAAGCTGTTTGAGGGAGTCAACAAAAAAATAACGAACATTTGTTATTTTTTATTTGACATTGTCTCCCTCGAGCTTTTAAATAAAAGCCGCTGGTCATCAATCAGTTCATAACCGAAACCTTTGTATAAATATGGATGACAGAAGGTCATGAAAATTCTGGTGTGCGCCAAACAGGTTCCCGAATTGGAAGGGATTGCTGTACACAGCGACACAGAGGGCATGGCGGTGCTGGAAAATTTCGGCCGGTTTGCCATGAACCGCTTTGATGAATTTGCCGTGGAGCAGGCCGTCAGGATAAAAGAATCTTTGGAAGGGGTGCAGGTCCATGCGATTACCGTGGGGCCTCTACAGGCTTCTCAGGTCCTCAAGCGCGCTGTCGGGGTGGGATGTGATGAGGGTATCCATTTGCTCACCGCCACGGATGCGGACCCGGGGTCTCAGGCTGTAGCCGCATGGATTTCAGAATTTGCAGGTTCCGTTGAGTATGACCTGGTTTTATGCGGCGCCATGAGCGAGGACGCAATGGCTGGCCAGGTGGGCCCGATGGCGGCGGCACTGATGGATTTGCCCTATGCCACCCAGGTTATCGGGATGGATCTGGCCAGTGACCTGACACAAGTAACCGTTGAAAGGGAGATCGAAGGCGGCGCAAGGGAAATGGTGAACCTCTCATTGCCCGCCCTGCTGGCATTACAACCCGGGATCAACCGGCCCCGATATCCATCCCTTTCCAATTTGCTGCGCGCCAATCAAAAGGTGTTTAACACCATTGCCACCGAAAGTCTGACGTCCGTAAGAAACCCCGTCGATTGTCTCGGTTTGGTGTTACCCAAGCATTCACGCGCAGCACAAGTGATCACCGGTTCGGCTTTGGAAAAAGCGAGCAAAGTGGCGGCCATTCTGAAAGCAAAGGCTTTGATTTGAATCATGATGGACCCTGTTGAGATCATGCTGGTCACCGCCTGTCACAAAGGGCGCCTTGATCCTGAAATTTATGATCTGATCGCCTTTGGCCGAAAGCTTCAAGAGCTGGGCGGTGGTGCCATGGGAATCTGGATTCTGGGTGACGGTGTGGATACGGCGGCTCAAAAATTGACTGAACAGGTTGGTCTTCCGGTGGCGGTGGTTCAGGGTGAAGGATTGTCTCACTATCTCACAGAGACTTTCTGTGCGGTGGTCGCTCAGGAAATTAAGGCGCTTCAACCGGTTTTTGTGTGCACGGGACATACCTCCCGGGGGTGGGAATGGGCGCCGGCGGTGGCGGCCCGCACAGGGGCAGGGTGTATTTGCGGCGTGGATGGCCTGGTTGAATTTCAGGGGCGGCTCTGTTTTCAAAGGGATCTATACGGTGGCAAAATCAAGGGCCTTTATGCTTCCAGTGCAGAGACCACGGTGATTACCGTACAGCCGGGAATCTTCAAGTTTGAACCCCCGGCTGAAATATCTCCCGCCGCTCCCGTAATCCGTAAAGACGTCTCATGCCCTTTGGGGAGTAGCCGTTTTCTGGGAAGCAAAAAGGCTGAAACCGATTCAACCCATATCACTTCCGCACCCATCATCGTCGCTGTGGGCAACGGCCTCGGTGACGAGGGAAACATGAAATTGGTTCACCGTCTGGCAAAATGTCTTCCCCGCGCAGAGGTGGCCGGTACCCGCATCCTCTGTGATCGCGGCTGGCTGGAATACAGTCGGCAAGTTGGGGTTACCGGTGCCAGTGTCACGCCGGCCCTTTACCTGGCCTGCGGAATATCCGGAGCCTCCCAGCATGTGGTGGGGATGCGGGGCGCCAAATTTGTTATCGCCATCAATACGGATCCTGCCGCGCCCATTTTCAACGAGGCGGATGTCTGCATCGTTGAAGATATTATCCAGTTTATGCCGCTGATGGAAGATGCCTTTGAGCGGCTTGCGAAAGCCATCGAATAGGGTTTTATCGACCCCAAAGCAGAAAGGAAAAAATTGAAATGATTTCATTTGAACTTACCCGCAAAATCGCTTTGATTACCGGGGCCAGTCGGGGCATCGGCGAGGCTATTGCCTTGAATCTGGCGGTTTATGGGGCCCATTGTATTTTGGTCAGCCGTAAAATCGAAGGGCTTGAGACGGTCAAAGACAAAATTGTGGCCGCGGGGGGAAAAGCCGAAGCAATGGTCTGCCATCTGGGAGATTTAGAACAGATCGAAGCCCTTTGTGACCATGTGGCGAAAACTTATGGCAACCTGGATATTCTGGTGAACAATGCCGCGGTCAACCCCTATCTGGGCCTCATGACCGGAGCTTCACCGGGGGTGTTCGATAAGACCGTGGAGGTCAATCTCAAAGGGCCCTTTTTTCTGATCCAGAAAGTGGTTCCTTTAATGGAAGAAACAGGCGGTAGCATCATTAATGTGGCATCGGTTGGCGGCATTAGTCCCGGTATCTACCAGGGAATCTACAGTATCACCAAAGCCGGCGTGATCGCTATGACCAAGGCCTACGCCAAGGAATTGGCGCCCAAGAAAATTCGTGTCAATGCGCTGCTCCCGGGGTTGACCGAAACCCGGTTTTCAGCTGCCCTGATCGAAAACAAGGAGATTTATCAAACCGCGCTTCAGCGGATTCCAATGAAGCGTCATGCCCAACCCGAGGAGATGGCCGGCGCCGTACTGTATTTGGCTTCCGATGCCGCATCCTTTACCACGGGTACCACCATTATCTGTGACGGTGGTATGCTGGCTTAGGATTCACGCAAAAAGACAATATTTTTAGAGGTAAGATTCCATGCACGTTAAAGACAAAGTGGTCATTGTAACGGGAGGCTCTAACGGGATTGGTGCGGCTTTGTGCCGGCGAATGGCAAAAGAAGATGCCAAAGCCGTTGTCGTGGCCGATATTGATTTTCAGGGAGCTAAAGCCCTGGCCGGGGAAATCGGAGGACTGGCCGTCGGGTGTGATGTGGCAAAAGAGGAAGAGATCTTAAAATTGGTCCGGGAAACGGAAGATCAATGCGGGCCCGTGGATCTCTTTTTCTCCAACGCCGGTATCATGCTTCAGGGACTGCTGGATGTCTCAAATTCCGACTGGCAGCGCATCTGGGAGATCAATGTGATGTCCCATATCTATGGGGCGCGGGCGGTGATTCCCGGCATGCTCAAACGGGGTTCGGGCGGGTTTATTATCACCGCTTCAGCAGCGGGCCTGCTCAATCAGATCGACTCGACCCCCTACACCACCACCAAGCATGCCGCTGTGGGGGTTGCGGACAATCTGGCCATCAATTACGGTGATCGGGGTATTCTAGTTTCGGTGATCTGTCCCATGGCGGTGCGTTCTCTCATGACCCGGAACGGAGGTGGAATCGCCGCTCTGGATGGCATGCTGGAAGCAGAGCAGGTGGCGGAAGACGTTGTGTTGGCGCTGGAAGAGGAACGTTACATGATTATGCCCCATGCCCAGGTTAAAGACTATCTGCAACGGAAAGCGGCGGATTACGATCGCTGGGTCAAGGGCATGCAGCGGCTGCGAACAAAATATCTGCCGGATCTGTCGCTTTAGAGAACGGAAAACCATGGGAAATAAAACACCTCCGGAATGGGTCAACCGAACCGACAGCCTTCTGCTCGACGCATTTGTGGACAACCCTTATGAGTGCCCCATTGTGATCGACAAAAACGGCATCATCCGGTTTATGAGCCGGCACAATACCATCGAAAAAGGCTACGTGGTGCCGCCCGAGGAGGCCGTGGGAAAGCACATCACCGCAGTGGTCAAAAAGACCCGTATGCCCGAGGTCCTGAAGACCGGGAAGGCTGAGATTGGCGAGACTTTTTTTATTGGAGACCGTCAGCGGGTTATTGCCAGGATTCCCCTCAAGGACCCTGAGGGCAATGTTATCGGGGTTTTGGGGAAGCTCATGTTTCACCAGACCGAAAAAATCAAGGACCTGAATCGCCGTATCGAAATCCTTGAGGGGCAGGTGCAGTATTACCGTTCAGAGGTCACTTCCTTTGAAGGGGGTCGTCATGCCTGGGAAAAGATTATCGGGGAATCGTTTGCCATGTTGGAAGCCAGAAAATACGGGCTTCAGGCCGCCTCAAGCGATGCTTCCGCGTTAATTACCGGCGAGTCGGGTACGGGCAAAGAGCTTTTCGCTCAGGCCATCCATCAGAACAGCCACCGTGCCAATGGCCCCTTTATCAAGGTCAATTGCGCGGCCATTCCCCACGACCTCATTGAAAGCGAAATTTTCGGCTACGAAGGCGGTGCGTTTACCGGCGCCAGGGTACGGGGCAAACCGGGTCGTTTCGAGCTGGCAAATCACGGCACCATTTTTCTGGATGAAATAGGGGATATGCCCCTGCCCATGCAGGCGAAACTGCTGCGGGTGCTTCAGGAACACGAAGTGGAGAGAATCGGCGCCACAAGATCTACAAAGCTTGATTTCAGGGTCATCTCCGCCACAAACCAGGACCTTGGCCGCATGATTAAGGACGGGCGCTTTCGTTCCGACCTTTTTTACCGCCTGAACATCTTCCATATCAGGACCCCCAGCCTTCGGGAGATGCCCGAAGACATTCCGCGAATCGCCTACTACCTGCTCTCAAATCTGAGGGAAAAAAGGCGCCTGATTCCCAACCGCATCTCTCCCGAGGCCATGGCCCTCTTCAAGCAGTATTCCTGGCCGGGCAACGTGAGGGAATTGAAAAACGCTTTGGAAAGGGCCATGAACATTGCCGAAGGACATCAGATATCCGTGGACGACCTGCCCGATCGGATCCGAAAGTTCTATGGCGAGGCGGATGGAACCGCCGGCCCCGTGGGGCTTTTGAGGAACATCCTCGCCGATGCCGAAAAGAGAGCCATCGTGGAGGCCCTCCGGTTCACGGCAGGCAACAAAGCAAAAGCGGCTAGAATCCTGGGCATGCACAGGACCGGTTTGTATCAGAAGCTTAAACGGTATGGGGTGGATGTCTAGGTCCTCTCATTCACAACCGGTTAAGCCCAGGCTTTTTCAAAATCATTCAGCCCGTCGAATTCAAATTCTTGCTTTAATCATAATAACCCGGTACACCTTAATATCCGCGCCACATATCATATGCAACGATTGATAAAACGCCAATCAATTTACAGAAGGCAAATTTTATGGATTATGAATGTATTGTTTATGAAGTAAAGGAGAGGGTGGGTATCATCAAGCTGAACAGGCCCAGGGTACTCAATGCCATGAACCGGCAGCTCTGGATGGAAATGCAGGATGCCCTTGAAATTGTAAAACAGGACCCTGATATCAAGGTTCTCATTGTTACCGGAGAGGGCAGAGCATTCTCCACCGGGGCAGATCTTAAGGATTCAAAAGACAGGACGATTGAGGATTACCGCCTTTATCTTGAATCCCTTCAGGAAGCTTCCAGAAAGATTATCCGGTTTGAAAAACCGACCATTGCGGCAATTAATGGATATGCACTGGGATCGGGATATGAGCTGGCCCTTGCCTGCGATATCAGGATCGCCGCCGCGAACGCCCTTATCGGATCTCCCGAGGCAAAGGTGACGTCATCCGTCACTGGCGGTGCCTTCCGTCTGGTCCAGAATCTGGTCGGGCCGGGCAAGGCAAGGGAACTTCTATTTACCGCGGAAAATATTACCGGTGAAGAAGCACATCGCATAGGGCTGGTCAATAAGGTTGTACCATTGGAAAAATTGATGGATGAGGCGGTTGCAATGGCGGAGAAAATTGGTGCCAATTCGTCTTTTTCTTTGAAACTTATCAAAAAAGGCCTGCTCATGGCCCAGGGAGAAACAAGCCTTGAGGCATTGATGGATTATGAGGTTGAAGCCTGTCTGGCTTGTGTTTCAACAAAGGAAAGGGAATCCTCGCTAGAAGAATTTGAGAAAAGAAAAAAATAAACAAAGGATTATTATGTTAGATAAAGTTCTTAATGCCAGATCCGTCGCCATCATCGGGGCATCAAAAAATAAAACAAAGAGAGGCTACCAGGCAATCAAAACGCTTCTCGGAGACGGTTTTGAAGGGGAGATTTATCCGGTCAATCCCAATGAAGACATGATACTGGGATTGCGCTGTTATAAAGATATCACTGAAATTCAAGCGCCCATAGACCTTGCCTTGATCACAACGCCTGCCCGTACGATACCTGGAATTCTAAAAAAATGCGGTGAAAAAAAAGTTGCCGGCGCCGTTATTATCGCCGGCGGATTCAGGGAATTGGGCGATAAAGGAAAAGAACTCGAGCTTCAGGCAGTTGCTGCGGCAAAAGAAACAGGTGTCAGATTAATCGGACCCAATACGTCGGGGATGATCAATCTTAAAACCAACATGAATCTTGTGGGCATCCAAGATGTTCCCCGGGGAAATATTGCCCTTCTGTGCCAGAGCGGTAATATGGCACTGACACTCATCACTGAAGCAACAATTCGCAGACATGAAGGGTTTACCTATTATGTGGGGGTTGGGAATGAATCGGATATCAAATTCCATGAATACCTCGAGTTTTTCAGAAACGATCCGGATACAAAAACCATCCTGATGTACGTGGAGGGCATGAGTGAAGGCCGAAAATTTTTACAGGAAGCTCACAGAACGAGTATTGAAAAACCCATTGTCCTTTTAAAGAGCGGAAGGTCGATTACGGGGAAAAAATCTGCCGGATCTCACACCGGGTCTCTTGCGGGGATGAGTGAGGTTGCCAAGAGTGCTTTCGAGCGTGCCGGGATTGTTGTGATTGAAAACTCAGATGAACTTTTTCCAGTGGCTGAAACCCTTTCGAGCCAACCTGCCATCAAGAACAATTCCATCGCCATCCTTGCCGATGGTGGGGGACATGCCACGATTGCGGCAGACCTTCTGTCTGATTACGGTATTAATCTTCCGGAGTTGTCTGAAACAACCCAAAAGAAATTACGAGCGATACTGCCCGAGGCAGCATCGGTGGTAAACCCGGTTGACGTTGCCGGAGGTACCGATTCTGATCCCAGCCTTTTTGCGGACTGTGCAAAGATTATTTTAAAGGACCCCAATGTCGGCGGGCTTTTGGTGGTCGGTCTTTTTGGCGGATACGGTATTCGATTTGAAAAAAACCTGGCCATTGGAGAGGAAGCTGCCGCCCATCGATTGGGAGAAATGGTCAAAAAGCGGCAGAAGCCCATTTTTGTTCATTCCTTATACAGATCCCATGAGTCCCATGCGCTTGATTTACTGAGATATTATGACATCCCGATCCATGATTCTCTGGACATTTCATGCAAATGCGTCGCATCTCTCTGCCAATACGGCAATTACCTGAAATCCTACCATGCCATTACCAATTTTGTTTTTAACTGGGGTGCCAAGGCAAAAAAAGAAGGCGTAAAAATAATTGAAAATGCTGGAAAAGAAGGCCGCCAGGTCCTTCTTGAACATGAAGCAAAACAATTGATCAAGCTGCATGGTGCGTCCACTTTTGTCGGCCATGTGGCAAGAGACGAGGATGAGGCCTGGCGAATGGCGAAAAGCATCGGTGGAGAGGTGGTTTTGAAAATTGTTTCCCCGGACATTTTGCATAAAAGTGACGCTCGCGGGGTAATGCTCCATCTTGCTTCCGAGAACGATGTGAGGAAAGGATATCAGCAGATCATCAGAAATGCGCTGGCCTATAAGCAAACCGCGGATATCAAGGGTGTCCTGGTGTCCCCCATGGCGCAAAAAGGCCTTGAAGTCATTATTGGAACCAAGATCGATGAACAGTTCGGACCGATTATCATGTATGGCCTGGGCGGTATTATGGTTGAAATCATGAAAGATGTGACATTCTGGGTATTGCCGGTCTCTCCTGTGTCATGCAAGAAAATGATTGAAGAAACACGTTTCTCTGTCATGTTAAATGGCGTATGTTAAATGGCGCAAGAGGCCATAAGGGTTATGATAAAAAAGCGTTGAGAAAACTGATCGGCATCTGTTCAGAGCTGATTGAATCTTATCCGGAAATTGAAGAAATGGATCTTAATCCGGTCATGCTATACGAGGATGGACTGGATATTGTAGATGCAAGAATTCTATTGAGGAAGTAGGAACCAGGATGCCGACCCTCAGCCCCCTGGTTCCACCAATGAAAACAGGCGCCTTACAAACTTTATTCGCCGCCACACCCGATCGCCCTCTGGTCACAGGTGGAAGGGTCGGAGCCCTCCATGCAGAGCGTTTTAAAGTAAGTGCACATTTCGTGGTCCGTTACGATATCGTCCAGGTTTGACGCACCATACGCAACGATAGCCGCGTTTATTGCAATCCGGCTGCAATTGAAGTCGTTGAAATCGGGAAGATCTGGAAGTGTAACACCAAACGTTATGTCATGATTTCCGCTCACGTGCGCGTACATGAGATCCGTGCAATCAAGGCCCTGCGGTGGAAGTTTCGGAACAAGATCGTTCGTGTTGATGACCCTCCAGCTCACTCGGTCCGCGCTGTACTCCCCTTGATAGGTACTCACGAAATCGCTGTCCCCCACTGCGGGTTCCGCGAAGTTATACATAAACAAGTTTGCAATGGATAAATTCTGGGAGAGATCTGGGAAGGCCGTAACCGCGAGCGCCCCTCCCATGCTGTGCCCGGTGACATAAATGTTGTCGAAACTGCCCGTCCCAACAAGCTCCTCCAGTTTGCTGAAGATAGTGGCCCTTATGGGATTGGTATTGGTCCCCATATATTTGTTCAAAAATCCCTGTGAAACCTTTCCACCATCGGGAACCAGGGTATAGGAGACCTGAATGGCAAGGATGTCGGTAAGCACATCGGAGATATTGGCTGTCCCCCTGAAAACCAGGTATATATTCTTGCCTTCGGTGGCGATGAACGCAATCGGTACGACGCTCGTGTCATCATTGCATGTCGGGTTAATGGCGCTGTCAACACCTTCATAAATAACCTCCTCCAGTTGAAATGGTGCAGGCACGGTAATCGCTTCCTTGCCGGTATCGATACACTGTTTCAGCTGTTCATACGCGACCAGGCTCAGTTCTCCAAGCGTAATGGCGGTTTCGAGATTGAACTCCCCTCCGGGTGCTGGTTCGGGATTGGTGCTGTCGGTGCTGCCGCTGCATCCGATGGCCAGTCCGGAAAAAACGGTCAGTAAAAGGAAAAATTTCAGGATTCTGTCTGTTATCATAGTGTTCTCGCTCCCATGCTCATGGTTTTTTACTTGACCGTATAATCGTGCTTCTGATCATACCGTGTAACGCCGAAACAACAGTCTATCATAAAAAATTGAACATAAGGGAAAAATAACGGGGGGGGGAAATATGAGCAGCAGGTTCGTTTTATGGGTGTATAAAATCTTCTATATGTAGAAAAACCCTATCACCTGCTATAAGACCTTTCTTTTCATGGCGTTAGGCCTAAAAACGGAAATCTAACCCCAATTCTGTAGCAAACTCTAGACACTTTTCTTCTCTTTTCACTCACAATATGGTCTTTTATTGGGCGTATGGGATAATCATGCTGATATTTCAGCATGATAACATGATCATCCAATAATGGCACCTCTTTTGCGATCCGAATTGGAGGATTCAAAAACAGGATGGCACACAAGGCCACCCATGGGACAAGGAGTATGCGGTGGATTTTGAAATACCGGAAAACCTATCGATGATGCGCGATACGATCCGCCGATTTGTGAAGCAGGATCTTGAGCCCATTTCCAGAAGGGTGGAAGAAGAAGACAACATCCCGGAGGAGATCGTTCAAAAAATGCGGGAGCTGGGACTGTTCGGGCTGGCCATTCCCGAGGAATACGGGGGCTTGGGCCTGGGGACCCTTGGGGAATGTTTGGTCTATGAAGAGTTGACCAAAACCAACGCCTGCTTTCGCTCCCGCATCGGAACCAGCAACGGCATCGGTTCCATGGGTATTCTCTTCGACGGCACCGAAGAGCAGAAACAAGCATACCTTCCCAGGATTGCCAGCGGCCAGTGGACGGCCTGTTTCGCCCTTTCCGAACCGGAAGCGGGCTCTGACGCCGCCAACGTACAGACCACCGCGGAACGGGACGGGGATCATTTCGTCATCAACGGCCTGAAGCATTTCATCACCAACGGCGATATCGCCGATATCGCCACGGTCATCACTTTAACCGACAAGGAAAAAAGAGCCCGGGGGGGCATCACCGCCTTTGCGGTGGAAAAAGACACTCCCGGCTTTTATGCCGGTGCCATTGAACGTAAGATGGGACTACGCGGCAGCCACACCAGTGAGCTGATCTTTGACAACTGCCGGGTATCGGTAAAGAATGTCATCGGTGGTGAACCCATGATCGGTGAAGGATTCAAAACCGCCATGCGCGTCCTGGACAAGGGGCGGTTGACCATGGGGGCCTGCGCCCTGGGTGCTGCACAGAAGCTTCTGGAGCTTTGCGTAGGCTATGCAAAGGAACGGGTTCAGTTCAAAAAGCCTATTGCCCGGTTTCAGTCCGTCCAGAACATGCTGGCCGACATGGCCACGGAGATCTACGCCGCACGGCAGATGCTCTACCATGCGGCCCGGTCCCGAGATAACGGGAAACAAGTCATCAAGGAAGCCTCCATGGCCAAGCTCTTCTGCACGGAAATGGCTTGCCGTGTGGCGGATAACGCGGTGCAGATTTTCGGGGGCATGGGGTACATGAAAGATTTCCCGGTGGAACGGTTCTACCGGGATCTCAGGCTCTATCGGATTTACGAGGGGACCAGCGAGATTCAGCGGATGGTGATTGCTCGGGAATTGACGAAAGATTGATAGTTTAAAAGGTTACAGGGGGCAGGGGGCAGTTGTCAGGGGCAAAATGAAATTTTTTATGGGGGTAATATGACAATAGACAAAGTCTTTGTGGTGGGATCCGGCCTCATGGGGAGCGGCATTTCCCAGGTTTGTGCACAGGCAGGGGTTGAGGTTCTGCTCTACGACATCGATCCGGAAGCGCTCAAAAGGGCGGTCAAAAACATGGAGTGGTCCCTGAATAAATTCTTTGAAAAGGGAAAAATCACCGAAGACGGTGCCACCGTCATGAAGCGGGTTCAAACCGTAACGGATTTTTCCAAAAGCGGAGAAGCGGATCTTTTGATTGAAGCCGTATTCGAAAACCTGGAACTCAAACGGAAGGTGTTTCAAGAGCTGGATCAGGCGGCAGGTCCAAAGGCCCTTATTGCCAGCAATACCTCGGCCATATCCATCACGGAACTGGCGGCGGTTACCCAAAGACCGGAAAAGGTTCTGGGGCTCCATTTTTTCAGCCCCGTTCCCATGATGAAGGCTGTTGAGGTTATCAAGGGGCTGGCAACCAGCGATGAGACAGCCCAAGCCGGAAGGGCCTTTGCTCTCCAGATCGGCAAAGAACCGATCATGGTCAACCGGGATGTGGCCGGTTTTGTCATCAACCGCATCAATTTCCCGTCCACCATGGAGGCCATGCGCCTGGTGGAGCAGGGGGTCGCTACGGTGGAAGACATTGATAAAGGATTGAAACTGGCCTCCGGCCGCAAGATGGGCATTTTTGAGACCGGGGACATGGTGGGTCTCGATGTGACCTACGGCGCCATGATGGCCATGTACCAGGAGACCGGCGATCCCCGGTGGTACCCGCCAATGCTTTTGCGGAAAAAGGTGACGGCGGGCCAGCTGGGTCGAAAGACCGGGAAGGGGTGGTATGAATACCATAAAGACGGCACCCGGAAGGTCGAAACTGAAAAGAAAGACTGAGGGAAAACCCATGAATCTGGCCGATCTGCTTGAAAATACAGCAAAACGAATTCCGGACCGCGTTGCCGTCCGTTTCGAAGGGGAAGAGACCACCTACCGGGAACTCAACAGACGGGTCGATGCACTGGCCGGTGGCCTTTCATCCCTCGATCTTCAGTCGGGGGACACCTGCATCCTGATGATGCAGTCGACCCTCGAGTTTGTTACCGCCTATTATGCGCTTGCCAGAATGGGCGTGGTCATTGTCCCCGTGAATTTTCTATACAAGCGTCACGAACTTTCGCACATTTTTGCGGACTCGAAGGCTCGGGGGTTTATCGGCATGGCCCCTTTTCTGGAGGAACCCCAAAAAGTCCTGGCGGATCTTCCCGATCTCAAAATTCGTGTGGCTTTGGGAGTGGATGAAGGTTCCGGATTCATCCCCTTTGAAACAGTCCAGAAGTCCTCAGGCACTTTCCAATGTGCGGGCGGCAATCAGGATACCGCCGCCATCATTTACACATCGGGGACAACGGGGGTGCCCAAAGGGGCCATGCTCACCCACCAAAACCTGGCCAGCAATGCCATGACCGTAGCGGACATGCGGGTCACTGATTCCGAGGACGTGGTGATCGGGGTCCTGCCCCTGTACCATATCTATGGCCAGACCAGCGCGCTCAATGCTTCCATCTATCTGGGCCTGACCCTCCATCTCTTCCGCCAGTTTGATCCCGAACCGGTCATGGAATTGATCGAAGGCGGCGGAAGCACCCTTTTGTTTGCCGTGCCCACCATGCTGAACCGGCTCATTCATGGCACGGATGATGAGGGCCCCGAACACTCTTCCCTCAGTTTCTGTGTCTCGGGAGGATCGTCACTTCCCCTGGAGGTTCTTCGCCGGTTTGAAAGGCAGTTCAAGACAAAGATCTATGAGGGGTACGGCCTGAGCGAATGTTCTCCCGTCTGCATCGAGAATCCTTTCGGGAAAAAGACCAAGCCGGGCTCCATCGGGCTTCCCATTCCGGGTTTTGAAGCGCGTATCGTGGACGAGTCGGGAAATGATGCTCCCGCTGACCAGGTGGGGGAACTCATCGTCAAAGGCCCGGGTGTCATGAAAGGGTACCTCAACCGGCCTGCGGAAACCGCCGAGGCCATTGTGGAGGGATGGCTCCACACGGGGGATCTGGCCCGTATGGATGATGAGGGGTACATCTTCATTGTGGACCGGAAAAAGGACATGGTCATTCGGGGGGGGTACAACATCTACCCCCGGGAAATAGAGGAACTGCTCTATGAACACCCGGCCGTGGTGGAAGCGGCGGTTTACGGTATCCCCCACCCGGATCTGGGAGAGGAGTTGGCAGCGGTGGTGGTGTTGAAACCGGGGGAGGTCGTCACGGGTGATGACATCCGCGGGTTCATCAAGGAGAAGGTGGCTCCTTACAAGTACCCCCGCGTGGTCCGGATTGTGGATGATCTGCCCAAAAGTCATACGGGCAAGGTTTTAAAAAGGGAGTTGCGGGAGCAACCCTAAAACAACCATTTAACAAAATGGCAACTATTTTTAAGGAGGGAAGCGATGAAAAAGTTGATGATGTGTATGCTGGTACTCATGGTGAGTGTTATTTTTCTGTGCCCCACACCCGGCATGGCCAAGACCTACAAGCTGAATCTTCAGTGTGTTTATCCTGAGAAGGCCTACATGGGTCAGACCACACAGTTTTTTGCCAAAAGGGTTGCCGAACTGACCGATGGAAACGTGAAGATCAAGGTGTTCTGGCCCGGCCAGATGGTTAAAACCAAGGAAGCCTTCGATGCTCTCAGCAAGGGGATGATCGATGCCTACTCTGGCAGTATGCTCTATTTTGCGGGGTACGTTCCCGAAGTAAACTGTGAATGGCTTCCCTTTGGTTGGGCCAATCCCAAAGAGGCCCAGGAGATGTACGAAAAGAAGGGCTGGTTGGGGTTTATGCGCGAAGCCACCCAGAAACACGGTGTTCGCTATATCGCTCCCTTGTGCGTGGCCTCCATGGGGCTGATTACCCAGTTTCCCGTCCATGATGTGGCGGACATGAAGGGCCGGAAGATTCGCGCCGTAGGCATGGAAGCCAAGATTGTGGATGCCCTGGGCGCCGCCCCCGTGGCCATTGCCGGAGCGGAGCAGTACATGGCGCTCAAGCGGGGAACCGTTGAAGGGACCGATTACCCCTTTTACACGGTGGGAAAGTATAAATTCTATGAGGTGTGCAAGTACATCGTCCGCCCCGCCTTTCACACCCCCGGCATTATCGAGCTTTTGATCAACCAGAGCGTTTACGATTCCCTGCCGAAAGAGTACCAGGCGGCCATCGACAAAGCCGGCTGGGAAGCCTTTCTGCGCACCGTGGAACTGAGTCCCACCTGGGATGAGGGCGCCTACAAGACCTGTGCGGAGAAGAATGTCACCATCATCGATCTGGACCCCAAGGCCGTGGACGGTTTCCGGAAGGCCACCCTTCCCCTGTGGAACGATCTGGAGAAGAAGAACGAACTGACCGGGAAAATGGTCAGGAGCCTCAAGGCCTACATGAAGGAGAAAGGCGTCAGCCTGGATTAACCCATTTGCACCATCCGGGACAGGCCGTCGGGGTCTCCCGGCGGCCATTTTGAACAGGGGCAATGAAATGCGAAAATTTCTGAATTTCGTGGATAAAATGAATCTCTGGATAGGAAGGGTGTTCGCCTTTCTGATTCTGTTTCTGGTGCTTGCCATCATGGTCGAGGTGGTGAGCCGGTATTTCTTTAATGCGCCCACCCGGTGGTCCAACGAAATCAGCCAGTATCTTCTGACCGGCGTGGTCATGCTGGGCGCCGGGTTCTGTCTGGTTTATGACGGTCACGTGCGGGTGGACATCCTCCATCGAAATTTCAGCCCCGGAACAAAGGCCGTGGTGGATCTGATTTCCTTCCTCTTGATCTTCATGTTCGTGACCGCCATGGTGTGGAAGGGGGGAGAACTCTGTTATGATGCGTTTATCCATGACAAAAGGTCCATGACCATCTTGGAAATGCCCCTTTTCCCCTCCATGGTCCTGGTTCCCATCGGCGGTTTGCTGCTGGGCCTTCAAGGGTTGGTCCGCGCCGTCAGGGCTGTCCATCTGTTGACAAAGGGCTCTGATATCGGTTCTGAAAAGGAAAGCGAGGCCTGATCCGTGGAAGTCTGGACCCTTACCGTCATTGTATTCGGCCTGTTGGTATTTCTACTCTGCCTCGGGGTACCCATCGCATTTGCCCTGTGCGGCATTGCCACTGCGGGAATTTACGTCCTCTGGGGACCCAAAGGTCTCTATCTTATGTTCAATACGGCCTATGGGGAATCCACCAATTTTCTTCTCCTGGCCATCCCCCTGTTTGTGTTTATGGCCAACATGCTCAAATTCAGCGGTATGGGGGATCAGCTCTATGAGGTGGTCTATCGCTGGATGGGGCGCCTCCCCGGCGGTCTGGCCATCGGCACCGTCATTATCTGCGCCCTCTTTGCCGCCATGGCCGGGATCAGTTCCGTGGCCACCATCAGTATGGGACTCATTGCGCTCCCCTCCATGATGAAGCGCAACTACGACAAAAACCTGGCCATCGGGAGCATTGCCGCCGGCGGCGCCCTGGGAATCCTCATCCCCCCGTCCATCATCATGATCCTGTACGGAGCGGTGGCCGAAGTCTCCATCGGAAAGCTCTTTATCGGCGGCATCATTCCGGGAATACTGCTCTGCCTCATTTTCATTGTTTACATTTTCTTTCGCACCCTCATCAACAAGGATCTGGCGCCGCCCGTGCAGGAAAGATACAGCTTCATGGAGAAATTGATTGTTCTCCGAGGGGTGCTGCTTCCCATACTCCTGGTTTTTCTGGTGCTGGGGGTCATCTATGGTGGTGTGTGCACCCCCACCGAGGCCTCGGCCGTGGGGGCTTTCGGCGCTATTTTGTGCGCTCTGGTTTACGGCAAACTCACCTGGGAAAACCTGAAAACCGCCCTGTGGGACACCATGAAGCTCAATGCCATGGTCTTCTGGATCATTATCGGCGCCCTTGCTTTCTCCCATTTCCTGGCCTATGCCGACATTCAGGATCTCATTCAAGAAACCATCCTCTCCCTGAAGGTATCCCCCTGGCTGATTCTGATCTCCATGCAGATGGTGTTCTTTATCCTGGGCATGTTTCTGGATCCGGCTGGCATTATCATGCTCACCACCCCCATCTTTGTGCCCATTGTCACAGCTTTGGGGTTTGACCCCCTGTGGTTCGGCATCCTCTTTGTGATCAACATGGAAATGGCTTACGTGACCCCTCCTTTCGGGTTCAATCTCTTTATCCTGAAAGGGGTGGTGCCCCCTTCCATCAGCATGACGGACATCTACCGGTCCATCCTTCCCTTTGTGGTGCTCCAGGCCATCTGTCTGGTGCTGGTGATGATTTTTCCGGAGATCGCCATGTGGCTGCCGAGCAAGATGATTACGAGATAATAAGGAGGTTGAAATTCATTCTAAGGCGTCTAAGCCGCAACCAAAAAGTCTCACGCAAAGCCGCAAAGACGCAAAGGTTTAAGGGCAGTTTCCTGGTGGTTCTTTGCGCCTTGGCGGCTTTGCGCGATAAGATTAAGGAGAAACAACAACCATGGGTCATTTCAAAATAAACGAAAAAGATCTCTTTTTTATTCTCAAGGATCAGCTGAACTACGCATCCCTCTGCACCCTTTCGCGATACCATGAGCTGGATGAAGACACCCTGGATATGCTGGTCCAGGAGGCGATCAAGTTCGGCATGGGGGTCGTTGAGCCGCTACAGGAAATTGGTGAAGAGTGGGGTGTGATCTACGAGAACGGAGAAGTTCGCTGTGCGCCGGAATACCGGGAGGTGTTCAAGCTCTATGGTGAAAACGGCTGGACCGCGGCGGCAAGGGACCCGGAATTGGGGGGGCAGGGGTTTCCCCATATGATGCGGATTGTCATCAACGATGTCATGTACGGGGCGGCACAATCCTTCAATATGGCACCGAGTTTGACCCATGGGGCCGCCCATCTTATTGAAAACTTCGCCACCACCGATCTCAAAGAACGGTTTGTGCCCAAAATGTTCGCGGGAGAATGGGCGGGCACCATGGCGCTCACCGAACCGGATGCGGGCTCCAACCTGGCGGCCATCCGCACCGTGGCCAGAAGGGAAGGGGATCATTTCAAAATCAAAGGGAACAAGATCTTCATTTCCTGGGGGGACCATGATCTGGCCCGTAACATCATCCACCTGGTCCTCGCCCGGATCGAAGGAGCGCCCGAGGGCGTCAGAGGCATTTCCCTGTTCATTGTCCCAAAGTTCAAGGTCCTGCCCGACGGATCTGTAGGGGATGCCAACGATGTCATCTGCAGCGGCGTGGAAAAGAAACTGGGCTTGCACGCTTCACCCACCTGCGCCCTTAATTTCGGGGACAACGACGGGTGTGAGGGATATCTCTGCGGTGAGGAGAACCGGGGGTTGGCCCATATGTTCCAGATGATGAATGCCGCCAGGATCAACACGGGGGTGAGCGGAATGACCCTNGCCAGCACCGCCTACCACAATGCGCTGGCCTATACCCGGGAGCGTGTTCAAGGTTCTGAAATTACCCGCAAGAAACCCGGTTCCATTCCCATCATCGGCCACCCGGATGTGCGCNGNATGCTNTTGTGGATGAAATCACTGGTGGANGGCATGCGCTCCATGATCTATACGGGGGCCTTCTGGTCCGATCTGTCCCTTGAAATGCCGGACGGCGAAGAAAAGGCCCGTTACCAGTTNCTTGTGGAATTCTTNACNCCCATNATCAAGGCCTACTGTTCGGACATGGGTTTTCGGGTTTGCGAGACGGCTATCCAGTGTCTGGGAGGNTACGGGTTCAGCANNGAATANCCGCTGGAGCAATACNTGCGGGATGCCAAGATCATGTCCCTCTACGAGGGAACCAACGGAATTCAGTCCATGGATCTGCTGGGGCGCAAGATGCGGATCCAGGACGGCGCCTGCTTCAAGGCCTTCATGGCGGAAATTGAATCATTTTGTGAACAGAATATGGGACACAAAACCCTTCAAAATGAGGTCCGGGCGCTTTCCGAAACGGTGGCTCGGCTGGGAGCGGCGGCCGGTGAGATGGCCAAACGTTCAGAATCGGATCCGCACCAGTGGGCCTCCTACACCTACCCGGCCCTTCTCTGCTTTGGGGATGTCACCGTGGCCTGGCGGCTTTTGGACATGGCTGCCATTGCGCTGGGGATCATGGACAAAAAGGGTGAAAACGACTATTGCAGGGGCAAAGTTATGCAGGCCACCTATTTTGTGGGAGTGACACTTCCCATCACCATGGCCCGACTGGAAACCTGCCTGCGTGAGGGGCGGGAGATTGTGGAAATGCCCGAAGGGGCTTTCTAAAGGGAGTCGATTATGGAAGCAGTCATTGTAAACGCGGTCAGAACCCCGGTGGGCCGATATATGGGGGGGCTCAAAGAGGTTTCGGCCTGTGACCTGGCGGCCCTGGTGTTGAAAGCGGTGCTGAAAAGGGTCCACATGGCGCCGGAAATGGTGGACGAGGTGATCCTGGGTCAGTCGTACCAGAATGGAGAGAACGTAAACATTGCCCGAATGTCCCTGCTCAAGGCGGGCTGGCCCGAGTCCATAACCGGCATCACTTTTGACAGTCGCTGTTGCACAGGCCTTGATACGGTCCGCTTTGCCGCATCCCTCATCCAGTCAGGACAAGCTCAGGTGGTGGTGGCGGGAGGGGTTGAAAGCATGAGCAACGCGGAGTTTTACCTCCCCGGCCACATCAAGTGGGGGATCGGAGGGCGTAAAGGGATGCCCCGGGGTCACGGGGACCTTTCCATGTGGGGGATGCCCTTTTACGACCGCATACAGAGGGCCCGAGTCATGAGTCAGCCCGAGGAACGCTACGGCATACTGCCCTCCATGATGTCCTGGGCCGAAACAGGGGCGCTGGAAGAGGGTATCAGCCGCGAAGACTGCGATCTGTGGTCTCTAGGCAGTCACCAAAAGGCCTGTGCGGCCATTGAAGCGGGGAAGTTTTCACAGGAAATCGTACCGGTTCCCATACCCCAGCGCAAAGGGGAACCCCAAATCTGGGACCGGGACGAGAATCCCAGGGCCGACACGACCCTGGAGAAACTGGCCGGTCTCAGGCCGGTTCTGGGCGGGGTGTGCACCGCCGGGAATTCCTCCACGGAAAACGACGGGGCCGCCGCAGTGGTGGTCATGAGCCGGGATATGGCTGAAAAACTTGATCTTGAAGCCCTGGCGGTGCTGCGGTCTGCCGCCGTGGCGGGGGACGATCCCCGGCGGGCTTACAAGACCGTTCCCATTGCTGTGGCAAAGGCGCTGAAAGGGGCCGGGATTACCCTGGACCAGATAGACCTTATCGAGATTCAGGAGGCCTTTGCGGCACAGGTGCTGGCAGATCTGAAGGAGATGGGGGTGGGAGAAAAGGACTACGACCGGGTCAATGTGAACGGTTCGGGAATCTCCCTGGGGCACCCCATCGCCTGTACCGGAACCCGTGTGCTGGTTACCCTGCTCCATGAAATGAAAAGGCGAAACGTTCGATACGGACTTGAATGCATCTGCGGGGGAGGCGGTCTGGGAATCGCCGCCGTTTTGGAACGACCCTGATTCATTTCGGATTGCGGAATGCGGATTGCGGAATTATTGAAAAATGGGAGTATTGATATGGACAGAACACTGAATCGGGTGGTGGTGGTTGACGCCGTGAGAACGGCCTTTGGCAGGGCCGGAGAAAAGGGACTTTTTTGGAACACCCGGGCCGATGACCTGGTAGTTCCCCTGCTCAAAGCGTTGATCGAGCGAAATCCCCGGATTACACCGGACATGATCGAAGACAATATCTGGGGGGTCACCAACCAGATCAAAGAACAGGGCGGGACCATCGGTCGTGCGGTGAGCATGCTGGCGGACTGGGGTTACCACATCCCGGGATGTTCCATTGACCGCATGTGCGCGGGCGGCCTCACGGCCATCGGTTTTGCAGCCGCCACGGTGGCTTCCGGCATGGCGGACTGCCTTATCGCAGGTGGTGTGGAACACATGGGGCACCTTCCCATGGGATTCATGCGGGATCCGCACCCCCGGCTTGAAGACGTCATGGGAGGACCGTCGGCCTTTAACATGGGGCTCACTGCCGAAAATATTCACGAACGGTTTCCCGAATTTACAAAAGAGATGGCCGATCAATACGCGCTTAAATGCCAGCAGAAGGCCGATCAGGCCATACAATCCGGAAAAATGGGGGATATGATCATCCCCATGGAGGTGACGCTGGCGGATGGGACCCGCATGCTGGCGGACCGGGATCAGCCCCCCAGGCCCACCACGACTCTGGAGGGCCTGAAGAATCTCAAAACGCCCTTCAAGGAAGGGGGCAACGTGACCGCGGGAAACGCTTCCGGCCTAAATGACGGTGCATGTGCTGTCTTGATGATGAATGAGGCAAAGGCTCTGGAGCTGGGCCTCAGGCCAAAGATGCGGTGGGTTTCCTCGGCCGTGGCCGCGGTGGATCCCACCATCATGGGCATCGCCCCGGTCCCGGCGACGAAGAAGGCGCTTCAAAAGGCCGGGTTGACCATGGACGACATGGACCTGGTGGAGCTCAACGAGGCCTTCGCCGTACAGGCCCTTTACTTCATGGACCGCATGGGTATGGCCTGGGACGACGAACGGGTCAACCGATGGGGGGGCGCCATTGCCTACGGGCACCCCCTGGCCGCTTCAGGTCCCCGCCTGGTGGCCTTTCTGGCGGGCCTTTTTAAGGAAAACCCTCAGGCGAAATACGGCCTGGCCACCATGTGCGTGGGCCGGGGACAGGGATACTCCGTCATTTGGGAAAATCTGCAGTGACCCTCCCAACCCTAAAATAGGTTATCGCCTGGCCTTTTTGCCGAGGCCCTCTTATTCAAAACGTGTGCGGGGCAGGCCTTGATCAGCGATCATTGACGACTGTAGTTTTTTTTACTCCGCTCTATTGCACACAATTATGAATTGTTAAACCAGCTAAACGAGCCAGTGCAGATTGTCTTTTATCGAGGGTCAGAAACCTGTTTGCCTTGATGGCGAGAGCTGAAGCCACATGTAAAATATCAAGCGACCTTGAACCGGTGGCTTTCGTGTGGTTTTGGGACAGGTCGAGAGCGAAGTTAATGGTGTCTGTCCAATTTATCTGTGGCCGATAGTACACGCCTCTTCTTTGATGTTCATCAAATTTCGAAAGAACCAGTAGTTCCTGTTCATTTGTCATCTCTGTCCTGAACTGCTTCAAATAGATGGCATTTGTAAATTCCAGCTCATGAAAACGCGTTAACGGAATGGCTTCATTATTTCGTCTTATCCAATGGGAGACTTCAAGCGAATATTCTTCTTTTATGTACAGTTTCACAAGTATACTGGTATCTGCGTAAAGCACTTAGAATCTATCCTCTCTTCCTTCAACCACGATTGCGCTCAGAGATTTCCCCTCCAGCTTGATGGCCTCATTGTAGAAGTCCGGCCAGTCGATTTCATCTTTTGGCCCCAACGCAGCTATTCTGGCAACTGGTTTCCCTCTTCTGGTAACGGTTATTTCTTCACCAGCCCAAATATTTTTTAAAACCTGAGCAAAGTTCTTCTGAATTTCCCCAACTGTTGCCGTTTTCATGTTTAAACCTCCTTGTTTACGTATATTGTATGCGTAAGCTGTGATATGTCAAGGCTATTCGTGCGGGAAAATTGGTGATCCGGAAAAAGCTCTCTAATTTTTGTGATCTGAAGAAGACTTTAGCACAAGAACTGTGCTGATGAAATGCGTAAATGTCTACCGGCTTTAACGGTCGTTATTTACTCAGAACTCCGTTTGCTTCTGTTTGGGTACTTGTCCACTATTTCCATAAGCCCTAAACCCGTGGAAAAAAATATTGAAGATGCGTTCCGCCAGCACATCCGGTTTTACCTCGCCCCGGGTGTTGTACCATTGATAAATCCAGTTGCACATGCCCACCAGAAAATGCACGTCCACGGACAGATGTGGTGTTTCAATCTCATTCTGTTTGCAGTATTTATCGAGCCCTTCCTTCCAGAAAGAGAGGTAAGAGCGCTGCTTTTCCTTTAAAGCCTGGAAATATTGGCCGCTCAGGCAATTCTCATCATGAATAATCAGTTTGCTTCGGTATGGGTCCTGGTGGTACAGGTTTACCTGGAAACGGATGCATTCCTGAATGAAAGAAAGAGGGTCTGATATGCGCTCCCTGATTTCCTGAATACCTTCCAAAAGATCATTCATATAACTGTCCAGGATTTGATACAGCAGTTCCTCCTTGCTATCGAAGTAGTAATAAAGTCCCGCCTTGGTCATCCCCATGGCTTCGGCAATGTTTCGAATGGAGGCCTTCTCGTAACCCAGATTGCACAGAATTTTGGTGGCTGTTTTATAAACAGCGGCCCTTCGGCGCTCCTTTTCTTTTTCCTTATACGACTTTGCCACGGTGTTCTCCTGGTAGTTGGGAATTTTTAAAATTTTAATGTTCTTGTAACAAAAAATCATTGACAATGTCAACAGCTAATGGTAATAATTTCTACCGATCGGTAAGTAAAATAATCGATCGACCAGTTAATGCTTTATCCCTGGAAGTATCGGGTGGCGATTTTTATGATATTGACCCTTCTTCTGTTGCCCCTGGTGCAAACTTTCATCTCAAGAAATGGAAACCATAACCATGCAGATATACAATGAAGAGCATGACATCTTTAGAGACACATTCAGAAAATTTGTAGCCAAGGAGGTCACGCCTTTTGTTCCCCAATGGGAGGAGGATCGCGCTGTTCCCCGTGAGCTCTGGATGAAAATGGGGGAGTATGGTTTTCTCTGTCCCTGGTTGCCGGAGAAATACGGTGGGCTTGACCTTGGGTTTGAGTATTCCGTGATCATCAACGAAGAGTTAATCCGGGGGGATGGCTTCGGCGTGGGCGTTCCCCTTCACAGCGACGTGGCAACCCCCTATATATTCAGCTATGGCAGTGATGCCGTCAAAGAGCGATGGCTGCCCGGATGCGCCACCGGGGAAGTTATTACGGCCATCGGACTGACCGAACCCAATACAGGTTCGGATCTGGCCGCCATTCGCACCCGGGCGGTAAAAGATGGGGACTCTTACGTGATCAATGGCCAGAAAACCTTTATCACCAACGGCTATTTCGCCGATCTTGTGGTGGTGGCGGTCAAGACCAACCCGGAGGCCGGGCATCGCGGCATCAGCCTGATCCTGGTGGACAAGGATGCTCCCGGCTTTTCCCGTGGGAGAAAACTGGAGAAGATGGGGTACCATATGCAGGATACGGCAGAGCTTTTTTTTGAGGATTGCCGGGTCCCCGCATCCAATGTCCTGGGGGAAGAACACAAAGGTTTCAAATATATGATGGAGAAGCTCCAGCGGGAGCGATTGGAAGTCTGCATCAAATGTCAGGTGAACGCGGAAGAAGCGCTAAAAGAGGGCCTTGAATACGCCAAAACCCGTGAAGCCTTTGGCCGACCCATTGGCAACTTCCAGAATACGGCTTTTGTGCTGGCGGAAATGGCCACCGATGTAAAGTTGGGCCGCGTTTTCTTAGATAAACTCATTGCCGATCACATAGAGGGAAAAGATATTGTTCAGGAAGTATCCATGGCCAAGTACTGGCTGGGCGAGATGGTCAACCGGGTCGCCTATCAGGCGGTTCAGATCCACGGTGGCTACGGCTACATGGAAGAATACCGCATTTGCCGGATCTTTAAGGATGTGCGGGGGCTTTCCATTTTTGCGGGCACCAGTGAAATTATGAAATTGATCGTCAGCCGGAACCTGGGGCTGAACCCGCAATAACGGCCGTAACTGTTGTTTGAAAACAGGGGGTGGAAAATGATGCAAACCAAAGACGGTATATTTAAAACAACCACCTGGTCACCCGGACCGGGGTGCCATGGCGGATGCGGGGTGCTGGCCCATATTAAGGACGGAAAGCTCGTCAAAATCGAGGGAGACCCGGACCACCCGATGAATCAGGGCCGTTTGTGTGCCAGAGCACTGGCAATGACCCAGTATGTGGATCATCCGGACAGGCTCCGCTACCCCGTTAAGCGCGCGGGGAGGCGGGGGGAAGACAAATGGGAACGGATCAGTTGGGACGAGGCATTTGACCTGATTGAACGTGAGATGAAAAAGATCCGGGAAGAGCATGGGCCTGAAAGCATGATTTTTAATGTGGGGACGGGCCGGGATATTTATGCCTGGGTGTGCCTGCTGGCGTACGCCTACGGCAGCCCGAACGTCATGTTCGGTCTTAGCGGTCAGGCCTGCTACGGTCCCCGTCTTGCAGCGGTTGCAACGGTCCAGGGGGATTTTGCGGTTTTTGACGCGGCCCAGTGGTTTCCGGACCGGTATGAAGATCCCAGACATAAGCTCCCGGAGTGCATGATCATCTGGGGGTATAACATTCACGCCACCTGCCCGGACAACCAGTTCGGGCACTGGATCATCGATATGATGAAAAGGGGAACCCAGATCATCTGCGTGGATCCGAGGCTCTCATGGTTTGGATCCCGCGCCAAATACCATTTAAGGCTGAGGCCGGGGACTGACTCAGCGCTGGTCATGGGGTTTTTAAACGTGATCATCAACGAAAACCACCATGACGAAGCATTTGTGCGCAAATGGACCAACGCCGCCCATCTGGTTCGCAAAGACACGGGCAAGCTTTTGCGGGAAAAAGATCTGACGGCAAAAGGCGCCAATGAAAATTTTGTCGCCTGGGATTTACAAAGCCATCAGCCGGTTGTCTGGGATACCACCCGGGTGGCCTACCGTGACAGTGGCGCCGAACCGGCCTTGACCGGTCAATGGGAAGTTATGCTGTCAAACGGGGAGAAGATTATTTGTCATACGGTGTGGGACGTCTTCCAAAAAGAAGTCGACCAATACCACCTCGAAAAAGTGGAAGAAATCACCGGCGTGCCCGCGGAAGACATTCGAAAATCGGCCCTTCTTTATGCCAAAAGCAAACCGGCCTCCATACACTGGGGAGTGGCCGTGGACATGACTCCCGCGTTGACGCCGCTGGTGACCGGAATTTCCGCCCTCTGGGCGCTCACCGGCAATCTGGATGTTCCCGGCGGCAATGTTTTTGCCCGCTTTGCCTTTGATGTGGTCTCCTATGCTTTACCCGGCACCAAAGGACCCATCAAATTGAAGACGAAGGAACAGGACAAACCCCGCATCGGGGCTGATAAGTTCATGCCCCTGGACAAATTCTACTGGCGCTGCCAGACGGACATGACACTCGACCAGATCTTCACGGAAAAACCGTACCCCATCAAGGGCATGTGGATCCAGACCGCCGGGATTATGCAGGGCTTGGGCATGGACCCGAAACGCTGGAAAAAGGCCCTTGAAAAACTGGATTTTATCGTGGCGGTGGACCTGTTTCACACCCCCACCACCCAGTTCGCGGATGTGGTGCTTCCGGCGGCGACCTTTCTTGAAAAGGATAGTTTCAGAAGCTGGTGGGTGCCGCTTCAGAGCATCAACAAGGTGATGAAAGTGGACGAATGCCTTCCCGATGTGGAGATCAATTTTGAGTTGGCCCGGCGCTTCGATCCTGAATTTGAATTTGATTCCGTCCATGATCTCTTTGATGAAATCCTCAAACCGTCCGGCATGACCTTTCAGGAACTTCAGGCAAAAGGCTTTGCCTATCCTCCCGAAGGAAGTTCGAGCTGCCCCTACCGACGTCATGAAAAAGGGCTTTTGAGGCCGGATAAAAAACCGGGGATGCGGACCCCCACCGGACTCTTTGAAATCTACTCCACCCTGAGAGAAGAATGGGATCTTGAGCCTGTGCCCCATCATGAAGAACCGCCCTTTACGCCGGTCAGCCGGCCGGATCTGGCCAAAGACTATCCTCTGATTCTCTCCACCGGCAGACGGTCTCCGGCTTTCTTTCACACGGAGCATCGCAATATCCCCTGGCTGCGGGACATTGACCCGGATCCGGAGGTGGAAATTCATCCCGAAACGGCCGCCAAAAACCACATCGGTCACGGCGAGTGGATCTGGATCGAAAACTGGATGGGGCGCGCGAGGTACAAGGCCAAAGTAACGCCGGTCGTGCCGGAGTGGATGATCATGGCGGCCCATGGCTGGTGGTTTCCCGAAAAGAAGGCGGCGGAGCCGAGTTTGTACGGTATGTGGGAATCCAACATCAACCAACTGATTCCCATGGGGGAACACGGCAAAGACGGTATGGGCGCACCGATCAAGCATTCCATGTGCAAGATTTACAAATGCGGGCCAGAAGAGACCAAGGGAGAGACGAACCATGGCTAAAAAACACGAATACGGCCTTCTGATCGACTATGAATACTGCACCGGTTGCCATACCTGCCAGGTGGCCTGTGCCCAGGAGTATGGCTGGCCCGCCGGAATGGGGGGCATCCGCGTCAATGAAATCGTACAGAAACTCCCCAAAGGGAAGTATTATCTCACATACCTCCCTTTTCCCACGGAGCTGTGTGTATTGTGCAAACCCCGCACGAAAAAAGGTCTCGAACCGGCCTGTGTGAAGCATTGTATGGCGGGGTGTATGAGCTACGGCCCCGTGGAAGAACTGGCCAAAAAGATGACCCAAAAACCGCGCATGGTCCTTTGGGTGCCCAGGTGATAGCGTTAACCCCCCGCTTTGGAAGGATTGCCCCCGTGCTGAGACGGCACGTTTCAAGGGGCCTTTTCAAGGGTGAATTTTTTGCGGTAGATCTTTTCCATTTCAATCAAGCTGTCGGAAAAACGCTTAAGATGCTGTTCCATCTCGCTCGATGCCCTTTCCGGGTCGCCTTTGATAACCGCATCAATGATGGGAGCATGCTCTCCCGCGTTGTGCAGGGCCTCATGATCGGCTTCAACCGCCAGTACCACTTCCGCGGTAAGTTTGAGCATGGATCGGACGGTCGCCTCAAAAAAGTGGTTGCCGCAGATCTGGGCCAGAACAATGTGAACATCCGTCAGCCTGACGATCCGCTCTCCATGGGATTTGGGGGTTACAAATTCCGCCTCCTGTGCATGTTCGAGCTGCTTTTGATGTTCCGGTGTGATGTGGATGGCCGCCAACTGCGCAACCTTGGGTTCCACATGGGATCTGACTTCAGCCACTTCGGCCATGGAGACTTTATTGGCCAGGAACAAGTCCAGAAAGGCGTTGCCCACCTGGTTAAATGACAGGTCGGTAACAAAAGCGCCGCCGGCGGGCCCCTGGCGCATTACAACGAATCCGCTGAGTTCGAGTGCTCTAACCGCCTCGCGAACAACCCCTCTGCTCACTTGAAATTGGTGGGTCAGTTCCCGCTCGGATGGCAATTTGTCGCCGGACTTGTAAGCCCCCAGGAGGATGGCCTCTTTGAGTTGTATCAACACGTCTTCGGAGACTCTCGATGTTTTAATGGGTTTGAATTGGGTCATGGTTACCTGAAAATAAGGAATTTTCGATTTTTTAAAAAAAGGTTATTGTTGGCTTGACATTAAATGTAAGACCAAATAAAAAATTATGTCAAGGACATTATCAAAAAAAAGGAGGTTGGTGTAAAGGGGTGATTTAGGAAAAGAGACTGGCTCATTTTCCGCCAATAAATCGCAAGGCATTTTTAACAGCTGTTCATTTAAGGAGGATACTATGCAAGTGAAAAGATTTATGGTTCTTTTGGGTTTGGCATCGGCTTTTTGTCTGTTTTTTGCCCCTTTTGGCAATGCAGGCTCGGATAAACCGATCGAATTAAGCTACGCAAATTTTTTCCCGCCCACCCATATTCAGTCCCAGCTGCCGGAGAGCTGGTGCAAAGAGGTGGAGAAACGGACGAACGGCAAAGTGAAAATAACCTATTACCCCGGGGGAACCCTTCTGAGTGCTCCCAAAATATTCGGCGGGGTCGTTGACGGGATTGCGGATATCGGAAATTCCGTGCTGGGCTACAGTCGCGGCATGTTCCCCTCCATGGAGGCTATAGATCTTCCCGTGGGATATCCCAACGGCGTGGCCGCTACGGCGATCATCAATGAATTTTACAATAAATTCAAACCGAAACCGTTTAAAAGGGTAAAGGTGTTGTATTTTCATGCCCATGGGCCCGGCGTGCTTCACAGCAAAAAGCCGGTGCGAACCCTGGAAGACATCAAAGGGATGAAGATCCGGTCCTATGGCTTCAATGCCAAGATGACGTCAGCCCTTGGCGCCGTCCCCGTTGCCCTTCCCCAGTCGGGCGTATACGAAGCCCTGGAGAAGGGTGTCGCCGACGGAACGTTCAGCCCCTCGGAGGTGCTCAAGGGTTGGAAACAGGCGGAAGTGGTCAAAGCCACGACCCTTTGTTACAGTGTCGGTTACACGGCCGGTTTTTTTGTGGCCATGAACCTGGATAAATGGAACTCGCTCCCGAAAGATGTTCAGCAGGTTATCGAAGAGGTGAATAAAGAGTGGGTGGCCAAATACGGGCCCGCCTGGGATAAGAGCGATGAAGAAGGCCTGGCGTTTTCCAAAAGTCTGGGTAACGAGATCATAACACTCTCCCCTGAAGAGAGTGCCAAATGGGCCGAGGCCGTTAAACCGGTTTTGGATGATTATGCCAAAAATGCTGCCAAAAAGGGGCTGCCGGGAAAGAAATACGTGGAGTTTATACAGGGGAAAATTCAAGAGTATAAAAAATAATAACGGAAACCGGTGAATTGCCCGTCTTCATTGCGGGCAATTCAACCCCGGCAAGGAGGTAAAGGCGTTTATGTTTTATGAGACCCGAACCAACGACCATGGGTTGCCCTACGATCCTTTTAAGTCTTGTGTCACACCGCGACCCATCGGATGGATTTCCACCATCGGCACAGACGGGGTAAGCAATCTGGCCCCCTACAGCCAGTTTCAAAATCTTACCTTTGATCCCCCCTATGTGATGTTCTCCGCCAATCAGAATACCATGGGCCATCGGAAAGACTCGGTGATCAACGCCGAGGCGGTAGGAGAGTTCGTTTACAACATGGCCACCTATGATTTGCGGGAGGCGGTCAATATTTCAGCTCAGGAATTCCCTCCCAATGTGGACGAGTTTGAATCGGCCGGTGTCACCAAAGCGCCATCCAGGCTGGTAAAGCCGTACCGGGTGGCGGAATCGCCCATTGGGTTCGAATGTCGTTACCATCAGACGCTGCGCATCCCTGGAAAGGGGAAGATGGGAACCGTGGATATTGTGATCGGGGAGGTTCTGGGTATCCATATCAAGGATGAATTTATCCTGCCCAGCGGAAAATTGGATATTATCGGCATAAAACCCCTGGCCCGTCTCGGATACTATGACTACTCGATTGTTGAATCCGTCTTTGAGATGGTCATTCCGGGAACAAATGAGGCCCTGCGCCATGGCATGGAGGGGGCGGGCCAAAAAGCACGCAAGGAAGATGCAGATGAATCCCGTTGAAAAGCCGGTCAAAAAGCTGGCCGTGTACATGTATTACGTTGCAGGGGCAGCCATTGTGATCATGATGCTGATCACCTGCATCGATATTGTGTTGAGGCTTTCGGTGACACTTAATACCGAATATGGTTGGGGGTTTCTTGCAGCCTTTCAGCCACTCCCCGGAACCTATGAACTGGTCTGTTTCCTAGGTTCAACGGCCGCCGCCTTTGCCATGGCCCATACCCTGGTGGAGTCGGGCCATGTGGCCGTCAGCGTTTTGGTCCGCCTTTTTTCCCAAAGGATCCAAGCCATTATTCAGGTTGTCACCGGTTCATTGAGTTTCATATTTTTTGGACTGCTCTGCTGGCAATCTATATTGTATGCGCAAAAACTTCAGAAGTATGGCGAGGTGTCCATGACGCTTGAACTGCCTTACTATCCCTTTGTCTACGGTATGTCCTTCGGCGCCTTTGCGGTCTGCCTGGTTCTCCTTTTGAGGATTATCGAAAAGGGCGGAAAGGTGGCCCACAAATGAGCTTAACCGCCATCGGTATTATCGGAATTCTGATTCTCGTTGTCGTTCTCTTTACCAATATGCCCGTCGGTTTCGTGATGGGGTTTATCGGTTTTTTAGGTTTCAGCTATATTAAAGGATTTGGCCCCGGATTGAGCATTATGGCCAAGGATTTTTTTGAAATCTTTTCCTCTTACGGATTAACCGTTATCCCGCTTTTCATCTTTATGGGCCAACTTTCCTATTACTCCGGCATCAGTCGGCGCCTGTATGATTCGGCGTACGTATTGTTCGGAAGCCGAAAGGGCGGGCTTGCCATGGCAACGGTAGGTGCCTGTGCCGGATTCGCTGCCATTTCGGGATCCACGAACGCCACGGCCGCCACCATGGCCACGGTCACCTTGCCGGAGATGAAACGATACGGTTATGACATGGGCCTTGCCACCGGAACGGTGGCCGCGGCCGGAAGCCTGGGGATCCTGATCCCGCCCAGCGTCATCTTCATCGTATACGGAATATTGACCGAACAATCCATTGGAGCGCTTTTTGCCGCCGGAATTTTACCCGGAATACTCCTTTCCTTCTTGTTCCTTCTGGTCATCTATTTGCGCGTGCTTCACAACCCGTCCCTGGCCCCTCCAGGTCCTAAAACCAGTTTGAAAAAAAAGATAAAATCCTTTGCGGGGGTCATTGAAACCCTTATTATTTTCTTGATGGTGATGGGCGGTATTTTCTTTGGCATTTTCACACCTACCGAAGCGGCAGCCGCCGGTGCGTTTGTGACCCTGGCCCTGGCCCTCGCAAGAAAACAGCTGACCTGGCAGGGATTTCTGAACTCCATCGCGGACACCACCCGGATCAGCTGCATGGTGATGGTCATTGTGGCCGGCGCCACCATCTTTGGACATTTCATGGCCGTGACCCGCGTCCCCTTTGAGATTGCCAATTGGGTCAGCCAGCTTCCCCTGCCCGGCTTCGCCATCATGATGGTCATCATCCTCATCTATCTTTTTGGTGGATTTTTCATGGACGCCTTCGCCCTGATCATGTTGACGGTCCCCATTTTTTTCCCGGTTTCTCAGGCCCTCGGGTACGACCCCATCTGGTTTGGGGTGGTCATCGTCCTGATCACCGAGATGGGTGTCATCACCCCTCCCGTGGGAATAAACGTCTATGTGGTCCACGGGGTTGCCAAGGATGTGCCGTTGGATGTCATCTTCAAGGGGGTGTTTCCCATGTTGCTGGCACTGCTGGTTTGTAATCTGTTAATTCTCCTATTTCCCCAGATTGCGCTGTTCCTGCCGAGCCTGATGAGATAGCGGTCTAATTTTTTGATAGAGGAAACGCATCATGAAACCGTACTTAAACCTGTTTACAACGACCAAAATAGCAGGCGTTGAAATCAAAAACAGGTTTGCCATGGCGCCCATGGGACCCCTGGGATTGTCCGATACGGAAGGGGCCTTCAACCAGAAGGGAATTGATTACTACACCGAAAGGGCCAGAGGCGGGATCGGGCTTATTATCACAGGTGTCACGTTTGTGGATAATGAGATTGAAAAACATGCCATGCCCCACGTGCCGTGCTCCACCCATAATCCGGTTCACTTTGTCCGCACGGGCAAGGAAATGACCGAACGAATCCATGCCTATGACACCAAAATATTTTTACAGATGTCAGCCGGTTTTGGAAGGGTGACGGTTCCCACCAATATGGGGGAATACCCACCGGTGGCCCCATCGGCCATACCCCATCGATGGCTGGACAAGACCTGCCGCCCAATGGAAGTGGAAGAGATAAAGCACATTGTCAAGAAGTTCGGGGAAGGGGCGTTTCATGCGCAGCGGGCAGGCTTTGACGGGGTACAAATTCACGCGGTCCATGAAGGGTATCTTCTGGACCAGTTCGCCATTGCGTTTTTCAACCACCGTACGGACGAATATGGGGGGTCGCTTGAAAACCGTTTGCGGTTTGCCGCGGAAGTGGTTCGGGAAATCAAAAAGACTTGTGGTGAGGGGTTTCCGGTTACCCTTCGCTACAGTCCCAAGAGCTTCATAAAAGGATACAAGTCGGGTGCCCTGCCGGGTGAAGCATTTGAAGAAAAGGGCCGGGATATCGAAGAGGGCAGGGAAGCGGCCAAACTCCTGGTGGCCTATGGCTACGATGCCCTTGACGTGGATGTGGGATCCTACGATTCCTGGTGGTGGAGCCATCCCCCCATGTATCAGGAAAAAGGATTGTTTCGGCCATATGCCAAGATCATGAAAGAAACGGTTGAAGTGCCCATTATCTGCGCGGGCCGCATGGATAACCCGGATATGGCCTCCGCTGCCATCCGTGAAGGTGTTTGCGATATGGTCAGCCTGGGAAGGCCTCTCCTGGCCGACCCCGATTATGTCAATAAACTCCAGTGCGGAAACATCCGGGCGATCAGGCCCTGCATCTCCTGTCATGAAGGGTGCCTGGGTCGCATTCAGGCATATTCCGCCCTTAACTGCGCCGTCAACCCGCAAACCTGCCGGGAAAGGGTGGCGGCGTACAATCCTGTTCTGAAAAAGAAAAAGGTGTTGATCGTGGGTGGCGGTGTGGCAGGCTGCGAAGCGGCAAGGGTATTGGCCACACGAGGGCATGAGCCGATCCTGTGCGAACGGTCGGGCGAACTGGGGGGCAATCTTCTTGCCGGCGGAGCGCCCGATTTTAAAGAGGATGATCTTGCCCTGGTGGAGTGGTACACCTATCAACTGGAGATGCTGGGGGTTGGGGTAGAACTGAACCGGGAAGTGGACAAAAGCTTTATTCTTGCAAATCCATTTGATGCCGTCATCATTGCCACCGGTTCCAGGCCCAAAATTTTCAGTCTGGGAGACGACGACAACAAAGTCTTTACGGCGGAAGCGGCACTGCTTAAAAAAGTTGATGTGGGCAATACGGTGGTTGTATTGGGAGGCGGCCTGATCGGATGCGAAACCGCATTATGGCTCGCAAAGGAAGGCAGGAAAGTCATTATCCTGGAAGTCCTTGATAAACTGCTGGCGGTCAACGCGCCCTTGTGCCACGCCAACAGCGACATGCTGGAAGCATTAATTCCCTATCATCATATTGAGGTCAAAACATCCGCAACCGCAAAAGCATTTCGGAACGGAAAACTTTTTTTCGACACCCAAAACGGCGAAGAGACGATCGACTGCGATTCAGTGGTTCTGGCCATCGGGTACAACCCCAATAAGTCCCTCTATGAAGAGATTCGCTTTGAGGTGCCTTGCACCTATCTGGTAGGCGATGCCCGCAGGGTAAAAAATATCATGTATGCCATATGGGATGCATTCGAAATCGCAAACAACATATAAAGACAAATTTTGGGTTGACATTTAATGTAAGACCAAATAGAAAATTCCCACAAGGAGTTCTACCATTAAGGGGTTTGAAGGATGAATATCGCAAAAAACCTGGAACGCTCGGCGTTTTTTTTCCCGTCACGTCCGGCTGTCAGTGAGGCCGGCATCGAGACAACTTATGCCCAGCTCAATGATCGGGCAAACCGCATTGCAACGTCGCTGGTCCGCCTGGGCGTTCGGCCCGGGGATCACGTGGCGCTTTGCGCACCGAACTCGGCGGACTGGCTGGCGTTCTATTTTGGCGTGCTGAAGGCGGGGGCGGTAGCGGTAACCATGTCCGCTCTGCTGAAAACCAGTGAACTGCAGGGTTCCGTCAACGACTCCCTGCCAAAGATGATCTACACCTATGAAGAGAAACTGGATGATCTGCTCGGTATGAAACGTCCCGGCGTGCTGGAAAACATTATCTGCCCGGGCGGGGATTTAGAACTTGACCGGCTGGTGGAAGATGGGGCTGGATCATTCAAGTCCCTGGAACGGGACCGGTCCGATACCGCCGCAATCCTCTTCACGGGGGGCACCACCGGCATTCCAAAAGGGGTTCTGCTCAGCCACGAAAATATCACCGCGGCCATTTCGAACGTGATGTTTAATGAGCGGTCCAATGAAAAGGACCGGGCTCTATGCTTTCTTCCCTTTAACCACGTTTTCGGTCAGATGCATATCATGAATGCCACCATATTGAGCGGCGGGTGCCTGGAGTTGCTTCCCTCCTTTGATTTGGAAAAGGTCCTGGGCGCCATGGCAGCCGGAAAGGTGACCAAGCTTTTTGCGGTTCCTACCGTTTATGTGCGCCTTCTTTCCCTCGATGACTTGAGAGAGAAGCTGAAAAATGTCCGCTATTGTTTTTCAGCTGCTGCCAGTATGGCCGAAGAAATCGTGCGCCGCTGGAAAGAAGAGACGGGGCTTTCCATTCATGAAGCCTACGGAATGACGGAGAGTTCATCCATGGTCACCTACAACCATTATTATCGTCATATGGTGGGGTCCGTGGGCACGCCGGTTTCCGGGGTGGAGATACAGATCAGAGATCTGGAAGGAAGACTTCAAGCCGCGGGTCAAGAGGGGGAAATCTGTATTCGCGGTCGCAATATCACGAAGGGGTATCTCAACAGCCCGGATGAAACCGCATCGGTTTTCTGGAAGGATTGGTTTAGAAGCGGCGATCTGGGCCGGTTGGACGAGCAGGGATACCTCTATATCGTGGACCGGCTGAAAGATATGATTATCACCGGTGGCGAGAATGTGTATCCCAGGGAGATTGAAGAGGTGCTGTATACCCTCCCCGAGGTGGAAGAATGTACGGTGATCGGTCTTCCCGACAAGGAATGGGGAGAGCGGGTGACCGCTTTGATCATACCAAAAGCCCATATGACCATCGATTCAAAAGCGCTTTCCGCTCAACTAAAAACAAAACTTTCCCCCTTTAAGGTGCCCAAGGAATACCACCTGGTGGAAACGTTGCCCAAAAGCGCCGCCGGGAAAATATTAAAACGGGAACTCAGAAAGCAATGCCTTTTTAAAGAAGGCATGGATCATAAATAACAAAACAATTAAGGAGGGTTCAGACGATGAGAAAGACAACAGTATTGGCGTTCTTGATGGTTGCGGTTTTTGGGGTCATGATGCTTGTGCCACCGGAGGTTGTGAGAGCCGAAACCATAGAATTGAAATTTGCACAGCCCTTTTCGCCAAAGCATACCATGCAGAAAAAGGTGTTTGAGCCCTGGGCCGAGAAACTCAGCAAGATGACCAACGGTAAGGTCAAGGTAACCTTCTTCCCCGGGGGTGCCTTAGGAAAAACGCCCGACCATTATGGCCTGGCGGAAAAGGGCATTGCAGACATCGTTTACATCCTGCATGACTATACGCCGGGCAGGTTTCCCATGACCTCGGTTTTTGAACTCCCCTTCATGGTGACGTCAGCCCAAAAGACCTCCGTGGCCATGTGGAAGATCTATGAGCAGTTTCCCAAGTTCCAAAAGGAGTATGGAAAGGTCAAACTTCTGGCCCTTTTCTGCCATGATCCCGGTGGCTTTAATACCGTCAAAACGCCCATCAAGACCATAGAGGATTTCAAGGGGATGAAATTCAGGACCGCCAACCCGCACGTGACCCAGGCGCTCAAACTATTCGACGCGGTTCCCGTCAATATGCCGGTAACCGATGTGTATACCGCCCTTGAAAGAGGTGTCGTGGATGGGACCGTCCTTCCCTGGGAAGGCAATTTCATCTTTAAACTGGCCGAGTTGCTGAAATATGGGACCGAGGCCGATTTCTACACCATGACCATGATGGTGGTCATGAACAAGAGAAAGTATGATTCACTTCCCGATGACGTCAAAAAGGCCATCGACGAGACAACGGGCCTGCTCATGAGCGAGGAGGCCGGCCGGGTGTATGATGAAGTCAGGCCCGTCATGAAAAAGCTCTGCGAGAAGAAAGGGATGGAAGCCATTCAGATGGCCCCAGGACAGATACCCCGGCTGAAAGAGATGTGCATGCCCCTCAGGGCGGAATGGGTCAAAAAAATGGAGAAAAGAGGCCTTCCCGGAAAAGCCGTGCTGGATGCCGCTGTTAAACTGACCAGCGAGTAGCGCGTTTTTCCTGGCGACAGGACGTATAATGCAGGACTTCAAGAAAATCCGGGGGCGGGGCGATCAAAGCAGACGCCGTGCGCCCCGGTTTCTTACGTCGCTTCATACTATCAGCGAAAGAGAGGGCAAGCATGAAGATAGAGGCCGTTTCCGACAAACTGGGGCGAATCAGCTCCGCATTAGCTTATGTGGGAGCCTTCTCACTTTTCGGCATCATGGTTCTCACCACCGCCGATGTGGCGGGCCGCTACCTCTTTAATGCGCCCATTACGGGTGTCTTTGAACTGACCGAGTTTATGGTTCTGATTCTGATTTTTTCATTTCTGGCCTACACCCAGTCCGGCAAGGGGCACGTCTCGGTTGATCTGCTGGTCGCACACTTTCCGAAAAAGATTCGAAATTCCATTGCTTTGTTAAACCATACCCTTTGCCTGGTGCTCATGGGTTTAATTACCTACATGGGTTTTGAGCGGGCCCTTGAACTGGTTGAATACCAGGAAGCATCACCGAACCTGGGTGTTCCCATTTACCCCTTTGTCTTCTATCTCGTTTTGGGATGTGCGGTCATGTGCATTGAGTATATTCGGGACCTTCTGAGGCTGTTCGTTGAAAGAGAGGGGAGAGTTGATTCATGAGCCCTGAACTGATTGGCATCATCGGCATTGTGTTCATGTTTTTCCTTCTCGCCATGGGGATGTATATCGGTATTGCCATGGCCCTGGTGGGGTTCCTGGGCTTGTGCGTCATCGTCGGTTGGGAATCGGGCTTGAGTATCCTTGGGATGACGCCGCTGGCCGAGGGATCTTCCTACACCCTCAGTGTGATTCCCCTTTTTGTTCTAATGGGGCAGTTCGCCTTCATCTCAGGCATCAGCACCGACATATACAAGGCCGTTTATGCATGGATGGGCCGTTTTCGAGGGGGACTGGCCATGGCGACCATCTGTGCCTGCGCTGGATTTGCCGCCGTATGCGGTTCCTCTCTTGCCACCGGCGCCACCATGGGAATGGTGGCGATTCCCGAGATGGACAAGTATAAATACAATCGGAAACTTTCCACGGGCTGCGTGGCCGCGGGCGGCACCCTGGGGATACTGATTCCCCCCAGTATCGGGTTCGTCATCTACGGGATTCTGACGCAGGAGTCCATCGGCAGGCTGTTTATGGCGGGGATTTTGCCGGGGATACTTTTGGCGCTTTTGTTTATTTTAACCATCTTTGTTCAGTGCATGCTCGATCCGGAGATGGGCCCCCGCGGCGAGGCGACTACGTGGAAGCAGAAAATCACTTCCCTGTCCGGCACATGGGGCATTCTACTTTTGATCATTATTGTCATGGGGGGGCTGTACATGGG
>JGI11705J14877_10000147_pt1 | contig 43245 bp, 37 predicted proteins | sample Etolaghawater15m_FD_14877 | JGI IMG/M metagenome (IMG submission 14877) | reverse complement strand
AAATCAGCGATTACGCTGCGCGAGATCGAGGGTTTGAGCTACGAGGAAATCGCCGAGGTCATGGATTGTCCGATTGGCACGGTGAGATCACGAATTTTTCGCGCACGCGAGGCCGTTGACAAGGAACTTAGGCCCTTGTTGGAGTGACTAACGCCTCAGAACACATTGTAACCGGCGCCAGTCGCGGCGGTGAATGCTAACAACTTGATGACACGAGTATAAGAAGATGAATGATCGACCTGAACAACTGTCTGCATTGCTGGATGATTACCATGACAGCGCGCAAGATCGGGCGGCTTTGAGTGAGTTACAGTCTGATGTCAATCAGCAATATACCCTGCAGCGCTATGCCCTGATTGGTGACGCCATGCGCAACGAGCTGCCTGATCAGATTCAACTGGATTTCGCGGCGCGCGTGCGTTCGGCCATCGCTGCAGAAGATACACTGAATGCCAAACCGGTCGCCGGTCGCACATCTTCTCGCGCGGGCGGCTGGTTTGCGTCGCTGTTCAAACCCGTCGCGGGCCTGGCGGTGGCGGCATCCGTCGCCATAGTCGCTGTCACACTGGTTCAGGTTCGCACGCCCGGTGGCGATCAGCAGGCGCAGTTGGCTTCAGCCACTGACCTGGCTACCCAGGCAAAGGTCGAGCAACTGGCGAGTGCGCCGGTGCGTAATCGTAATAATGCGACACTGGTGTCAGGTAACCCGGCGCCGATCGTTCGCGACGGCCATGGCACCAACTGGAAGATCAAACGCGGCGAAGCGGCGATTCAGTCGCGGCTGAATGCCTACCTGATCAATCATAACGAACATTCAAATTCGTTAAACGGCATCATTCCCCAGGCGCGTGTAGTTGGATTCGATGCTCAAAGGTAGTGCTGTTTTTCGTTTGCGAATCTCAATGCGTCTACCGGCTGCGCTAATCGGCGGAGTGCTTGCGCTCATACTGCAACACAGCGCCGTGCATGCCGGTACCGGCAACGAGGCCATGGACTGGGTGCAGAAGATGTCAAACGCCATGCAGGAGATGAGCTATCAGGGGCGCTTCGTTTACCTGCACAACGGCCAGCTCGAGAGTATGTCGGTGGTGCACGTGCGCGATGGCCAGGAGGTGCGTGAGCGACTGATGTCGCTGAATGGCGAGGCGCGTGAAATCCTGCGTGACAAAAACAACCTGACCTGTGTCTGGCCGTCCAGCCAGCAGGTCGTTGTGGACCCGGTCAGCGGTGCCAACAAGTCCCCTCTGTGGATTCCGGATGATGTCCGCCGCCTCGACAAGTTTTACCAGTTCGTGGTGCAGGGCAAGGACCGGATCGCTGATCATTCTGCTGTCATTGTGGCGATATTGCCGCGTGACGAATTTCGCTACGGCATGAAAGTATGGGTCGCAGAACAACACGGCCTGTTGCTGCAATCGATCCTGTTCGATGAAAAAGGCGGGCTGAGTGAACAGATCATGTTCACTGAACTCGCCCTGCTCGACAGTGACGATGTGCCGACGTTTAATATTCTGCCGGAACTGGCCGAGGGATATGCCCTGATACGCTCGCATTCGGGTAGCGGTAACGGCCATGAACCGGGTGACAGGCGCTGGCAGTTGAGTGCCATCCCGCGTGGATTTCATATTGAATCCTCGTTCCAGAAGCTCATGCCCGATAACAATAATGCGGTTCAGCAGATGGTGCTGTCCGATGGTTTGGCATCAGTCTCGGTATTTATCGAAAAACTGGTCGACCAAAGCATGCTGGGTGAATCCTCGATGGGCGCAATCAACGCGTTCACAACCGAATACCAGGGGTTCAGTGTGACCGCCATCGGTGAAGCACCGCCGGTGACCGTGCGCACCATTGCCGAAGCCGTGGTGTTCAATCCCTGATCGAGCATGATCGAAGAACTTGCACAGGTGACCGGCTTGAGGGGAGACAAGGCGATTGTTGAGATTCTGCGTCAGTCGGGCTGCCACAGCTGCGAGATGAAAGGCAGCTGCGGCACCGGTAGCCTCGGGCGATTGATCGGTTTCAAATCGCGTCCGCTGCTCATTGCCAATAATCAGCGTCTGGTCGTGGGTGATCGCGTCATTATCGGGCTGGCGGACGATGCCTACATGCTGGCTGCATCGCTGGTGTATTTATTGCCGCTGGCCATGATGTTGCTGTTTGCTATACTCGCCGATGTCTTGTTGCAATCCGGCGACGCCGCCGTTGCTATTACGGGCGTGGTTGGACTTGGCGTCGGCATTGGTGTGTCGGGCCGAATAGCGCGACGTTATTTCCACCAGACATTGAGCCCTCAAACCATCCGGCGCGTCAGCTGAACTTCGTAACCGGCTGAGCGTCAAAACACACACTGTCAAATTTCGGGATTAACCAATGAAAAAATTTTCTGTGCCTTTGTTTTCCCTGATTCTCGTGCTGTTCAGCAGCCAGATTGTGGCGGCCAATAACCTGCCTGACTTTACCACGATCGTCGATCGATCCAAGGATTCGGTGGTCAATATCAGCACCAGTAAGAAAGTGAATGGCGATAACATCAAGAAACATCTACAGATCCCGGAAATACCCGAAGGCTCGCCTTTTGGAGAGTTGTTCAAAAAATTCTTCGATCAGGATAATTTCGGGTTTCGCGATCGCGAGACCAGTTCGCTGGGTTCTGGATTCATCATTTCACGTGACGGTTATGTGTTGACCAACCATCACGTCATCGACGGCGCCGACGAGGTTATCGTGCGCCTCAATAACCGTGAGGAATACGTGGCCAGGGTCATCGGTTCAGACAAGGATTCGGACATCGCCCTGATCAAGATCGATGGCAAGAATTTACCCGTGCTGAAGTTTGGCGATTCCAATGCATTGAAGGTGGGTGAATGGGTGCTGGCGATTGGATCACCGTTTGGATTCGATCACACGGTCACCGCGGGTATCGTCAGCGCAAAAGGCCGTAGCCTGCCAAACGACAACTATGTGCCCTTCATTCAAACCGATGTCGCGATCAATCCGGGTAACTCGGGTGGCCCGCTATTCAATATGGACGGTGAGGTCATCGGTATCAATTCGCAGATCTACAGCCGCTCGGGCGGGTTCATGGGCCTGTCGTTTGCGATTCCCATCGAGATGGCGGTGGATGTCGCCGAACAGATCAAGAATACCGGCCATGTCTCGCGTGGCTGGCTGGGTGTCCTGATTCAGGAAGTCACGCGTGAACTGGCCGAGTCGTTTGGGATGAAAACACCGCATGGCGCACTCGTTGCCAAAGTCATGGAAGACAGTCCTGCCGAGGCGGCAGGCCTGCAGGTCGGTGATATAATCGTCGGGTTCAATGGCACGTTGGTGCCGCGGTCGAGCGCGCTTCCGCCGATGGTCGGGCGCACCCCAATCGATAAATTAGCCACTGTCAGTGTTATCCGCGATGGCAAGAAACGTGATATCGAGGTCAAGATTGCCCAATTGCCATCTGATTTAACGCGCGCCAGCCTGGGCTCTGACCATCCTGCACCCGTGATCGAAAAATCTGCGCTGGGCCTCAGTGTCAAGGATCTCGATCCGCAGACCGAGCGTAAGATGAAGGTTGAAAGCGGTGTCATTGTGACCGATGTCGAGGCAAACGGCGCCGCCAGTCAGGCCGGTATTCGTCAGGGCGATGTCATTAGTATGATCGACAGCCGCAGCATTACCTCGGCTGAAGAGTTCGAGAAGATTGCCGGGGATCTCGAAAAAGACAAGGCAGTCGCGGTGCTGATCCAGCGCGACAACGGCCCGGTATTCCTGGCGCTGAAACCGCAGTGATTCAACTTGTCCTGTGATCAGGCGCAGGCCGCTTTCGTCCTGTACTACCGTGAAAACTGCCATCTGTGCGAGTCCATGCGACTCGCACTGCTGCGTTTGCAGCGCTCGCTCGATTTTACCTGGCATGAAATCGATATCGATCGCGATACCGCGCTGATCAGACGATTCGATGTGCTGGTGCCGGTGTTGTACTACCAGGATCGGGAAGTCTGCCATCATTTTATCGATGAGGGCGCGATTCGACGAGCGGTCGAGCCGACCTGAGATCGTTTTTTCGAATTTTTCATCAGCCGCTGTCTCTTTACGGTGCTTTGCCGTAAAATCCGCAGGTTTTTTTATCTGGTAAACTCAACATGCGGATGCAGAATATCCGGAATTTCTCCATCATCGCCCACATCGATCATGGAAAGTCCACCATTGCCGACCGTTTCATACAGGTCTGTGGCGGACTGACGACCCGTGAAATGTCGGAGCAGGTGCTGGACTCGATGGATATCGAACGCGAACGCGGCATTACCATCAAGGCGCAGTCGGTTTCGCTGGATTACCAGTCGCCCGACGGCCAGACCTACCGGTTGAATTTCATTGATACCCCAGGCCATGTCGATTTCTCATACGAGGTGTCGCGCTCACTGGCGGCCTGTGAGGGCGCATTGCTGGTGGTCGATGCATCGCAGGGTGTCGAGGCGCAATCGGTGGCCAACTGTTACACCGCCATCGATATGAACCTGGAGGTCATTCCAGTCCTCAACAAGATTGATTTACCGGCAGCCGATTCCCAGCGGGTAAAAAAGGAGATCGAGGACATTATCGGTCTGGATGCAGCCAATGCCATCGAGGTCAGCGCCAAGACCGGTGTGGGCATTCCCGCGCTGCTGGAACAGCTCGTTGCGCTGGTGCCGCCACCTAAAGGCGATGCCGATGCGCCCTGTCAGGCGCTGATTATCGATTCCTGGTTCGACAACTATGTCGGTGTCATCACCCTGGTGCGCGTCATGCAGGGTGTCATCCGGCCGAAACAGAAAATACGCATGATGTCGAACAACACTGAATTCCTGGTCGATCAGGTGGGTGTGTTCACGCCCAAGCGCAAGCCCATACCTGAGCTTTCGGCGGGTGACGTGGGTTACATTATCGCCAGCATCAAGGACATCGAATCCGCGCGCGTCGGCGACACCATTACCGCGCTGCAGAATCCGGCGAAGGTGCCATTGCCGGGCTTTAAAGAGGTCCAGCCACGCGTGTTTGCCGGCCTGTTCCCGGTCAGTTCCGATGATTATGAAGACATGCGTGAAGCGCTGAAGAAACTCAAGCTGAATGATGCCGCGCTGCAATTCGAGCCAGAAACATCCCAGGCGCTGGGATTCGGTTTTCGCTGCGGTTTCCTCGGTATGTTGCACATGGAGATCGTGCAGGAGCGGCTGGAGCGCGAATATGATCTCGACCTGATTACGACCTCACCGACGGTTATCTACCAGGTGTTGAGCACCTCGGGCGAATTGCTCGAGATTCATAATCCGTCCGAGTTACCCCCGGTTAACAAGATCGATGAGATTCGCGAGCCCATTATTCGCGCCAATATTCTCACGCCCGAGGCCTATATTGGCGCCATTATCACGCTGTGTATCGAAAAACGCGGCGTGCAGAAAGAGATCCGGTATCTGGGTAGCCAGGTGTCGATCGTATATGAACTGCCGATGAGCGAGGTGGTGCTCGACTTCTTCGATCGCCTCAAGAGTGTCAGCCGCGGATATGCCTCGTTCGATTACGAGTTCCTGCGTTTCGAAGAAGCCAAGCTGATCAAGCTCGATGTGCTGATCAACGGCGAGCGCGTCGATGCGCTGTCGGTGATTCTGCATCGTGACAATGCCGAGTACCGGGGGCGCGAGTTGGCCAGCAAGATGAAGGAACTGATTCCGCGCCAGATGTTCGATGTCGCCATACAGGCGGCCATAGGTTCAAACATTATTGCGCGCACCAATGTGAAGGCTCTGCGCAAGAACGTGACCGCCAAATGTTACGGTGGTGACGTAACACGTAAGAAAAAGTTGCTGGAAAAACAGAAGGCAGGCAAAAAACGCATGAAACAGGTTGGTCGTGTCGAAATCCCGCAGGACGCATTCCTGGCCGTGTTGAAAGTCGACAACAAGACCTGATACAAAGAAATAACCTATTGATTCGGAAAGAAAAATGATTCATTTTGATTTTGAGTTTCTACTCGTTGCATCGGTACTCATCAGCGGTATCGTGTGGCTGGTGGATAGCCTGTTTTTTGCAGCTAAACGGCGTGCCGTGGCGCAGGGCCAGGCGGTGCATGAACCACTGCTGGTGGAATATTCAAAGTCATTCTTTCCCGTGTTGCTGGCCGTCATGATCCTGCGCTCGTTTCTGTTCGAGCCGTTTAGAATCCCTTCCGGCTCGATGATGCCGAGCCTGTTGGTCGGCGATTTCATCCTGGTCAATAAATATCACTATGGATTGCGCCTGCCGGTGCTGCACAGCAAGGTCACGCAGGGTGATGCACCCAAACGCGGCGAGGTTGCGGTGTTTCGCTTCCCTGACAATGAATCGCTGGATTTTATCAAGCGAGTGATTGGCCTGCCCGGGGATCATGTCAGCTACTATAATCGTCGCCTGATGATTAATGGTGAACCGCTTAAGGTCGAGCCGGACGGCATCTTTCCCGGACAGGGCAGCACCTCCGATAACATGCAGGGCGGCGAGGTGTTCATTGAGCACATCGATGGCTTTGTCCATCAGATGATGACCGATCCCAAGGTCGGATTCAGCGCCACGGGTGAATTGATCGTGCCCGAAGGCCACTATTTCGTCATGGGTGATAACCGGGACCATAGCAATGACAGTCGATTCTGGGGATTCGTGCCGGAACAAAATCTGGTAGGCAAGGCGGTTATGATCTGGATGCACTGGGACTGGCGCACAGGCGGTAGCGGGCTGGATTTATCGCGGGTTGGTACGAAGATTTAAGTTTGCCGTCAGATAAACTATAGTTGCGCCATTCACCTGACGCGCCGTCGTCGTGCTGACGCTAAATCCGAGAGAGAAAGAAATGAACACACATTCGCAGAAAGGGCTGACCACCATTGGCTGGCTGGTTGTGATTGCAATCTTTGGCAGTATCGTGTTGACCGGCTTCAAAATCCTGCCCATGTATCTGGAGTATTTCAACGTCAAGGCAGCCATGGAGGCCGTGGCCAAAAGCGACAAGGTCGATCTGACATCGAAGCAGGATATCTGGCGCGTGTTGAACGCTAACCTCAAGATCAATTCGGTACGGGATCTAAAGCAGGAGGATTTTAAGTTCACGCGCGAGGATGGCGCTACGGTCATAACCGCCGATTACGAGGTTCGCCGTCCCTATTTTCTGGAGCTGTTTATCGGCGCCCACTTTACCCACTCGATCGAGATCCGGCGGTGACGGATCTGCACAAGCTGCAGATCACCATCCATTATCAATTCAAGGATCAGCAGCTACTGGAAAAGGCGCTTACCCATCGCAGTTTTTCCAAGAAACAGAATAACGAACGGCTCGAGTTCCTCGGCGATAGTGTGCTCGGTCTGGTCATTTCCGAGCATTTATTCAAACGCGCCGACAATGCCGCCGAGGGCGACCTCAGTCGCCTGCGCGCCAGTCTGGTCAAGGAAGAAGCCCTGGCCACGGTTGCGCGCGATATCAATCTGGGTGAATACCTGCGGCTTGGCGGCGGTGAGCTGAAAAGCGGCGGCTTTCGGCGCGCCTCAATCCTGTCCGATGCGATGGAAGCCCTGTTTGGCGCCATCTACCTCGACGCCGGTTTTCGCCAGTGCAAAAAGACCATCCTGTTTCTGTACGATGAGTATCTGGTGTCCTTGCCCACCGCTCGCGAACTCAAGGACCCCAAAACCGCTTTGCAGGAGTACCTGCAGGGCATTCGAATCGATCTGCCAGACTATGAGGTCGTAAAGACCGAGGGCAAGGCGCATGATCAGACCTTCACCGTGGCCTGCCGCGTGCCGGATCTGGAGGTGGAGACCGAAGGCCGCGGCAGCAGCCGTAAGAAGGCTGAACAAATGGCGGCCTCACGCGCCCTTAAACTGGCTCGAGCCGCCCGTAAGGCTTGAAGCGCCAACAACCGGACCCTCTATGAATGATCCTGAATCTGTATCTGCCGACCTGACTGGTGGCGGCTTTCGCTGCGGTTACGTGGCCCTGGTAGGTAAACCGAATACCGGCAAATCGACGCTGATGAATTCACTGGTGGGCGAAAAACTCAGTATTACCGCGCACCGTCCGCAAACCACCCGTCACCAGATTCTGGGCATTCGCACCACGCCGCAAAGCCAGTGCATCTTTGTCGATACGCCCGGCATTCACCAGGACCAGAAGAAGGCCATCAACCGTTACATGAACCGCGCGGCAACCAGCATTTTCGATGATGTGGACCTGGTCTGTGTGTTGGTCGAAGTGCGCGCATTCAATGGCGATGACGAACGCATTCTGCGTTCGCTGCAGGGCCGTCGCAACGTAATCGTGGTATTGAACAAGATGGACCAGGCGCCCAAACAGGAACTATTGCCGCGCATGCAGGCGATCGGCGCACTCATGCCGGGCACTGATATCGTGCCGGTATCCGCGCTCAAACGCGATAACCTCGACAAACTGATGCAGTTGATTGAATCGCGTCTGCCGAGCGGAGTGCCACACTTTCCTGATGATCAGCTGACAGACAAACCGATGCGTTTTATCGTGGCTGAAATCGTGCGTGAAAAGCTGTTTCGTAGGCTGACCCGCGAGTTGCCCTATGCTTTGACGGTGAATGTCGATCACTATCAGCATGAAGCGGATCTGATCAGGATCTCGGCGACGATCTGGGTGGAGCGTAAATCGCAAAAGGGTATTGTCATTGGCAATCAGGGCAAGATGCTGAAGACAGTCGGTTCCGAGGCGCGCGCGGATATCGAAAGGCTGGCGGGATGCAAGGTCTTTCTGCAATTATGGGTCAAAGTGCGTGAGGACTGGTCAGATGACGAGCGCAGCCTGTCGGCATTCGGTTACTCGGCGGAGTAAATGATGCCGGCTGTTCTACACCTGCGTCGACAGGATAAAAACCGACCAGCCCGGCAGCGAGGCGATTGCGGACATTCTGCGGATAAGCGGCGTGCGGGTCTCTGATCAACCCGCATTCATTCTGCACAGGCGTGACTTCAGAGACTCCAGTCTCATTCTCGACGTCTTCACCCTGCACCATGGGCGGCTTAGTCTACTGGCAAAAGGCGCGCGCAAACGCAGGGATTCGAGTGTATATCAACCCTTTAATCGGCTGTCGCTTGGCTGGACCGGCGCCTCCGATCTGAAGACGCTTACCGCCATCGACGCCGTGGCCATGCCACTGGCAGCTGACTGTTATCTGGCGGCCTATTACGTCAACGAATTGCTGTTGTACCTGATGCCAGTACAGGACCCGAATGCGGCGGTATTTCAGGCCTACCAGAACCTGTTGCTGTCGATCAATTCGACAGGCCTTGAGAGCAGTTTGCGTGAATTTGAAATGGATTTGCTGAACTCTCTGGGTCTGATGCCTGACCTGATGCGAACCAGCCAGGACAACGCCACAGTCGATGCCCATCGGTTTTACCGTGTCGATTGTGAAAATGGTGTCGTTCCCAGCGCCGCCGACGATGCGCAGGCATTTGCCGGGGAAGTGTTACTCAAGATCGAACAGCGTCAATTCGATGATGAAAATTCACGCCGTGCCGCGCGCCGCCTGATGCGTCAAATTATCGATTTCAACCTGCATGGCAGGACGTTACAATCGCGAAAACTTTATCAACAAATGCATGCAAGTCGGCACACATGAAGCAGCAAACCATTACCCTTGGCGTCAACATCGATCACGTCGCGACCTTGAGACAATCCCGCGGCACCCGTTATCCCGACCCGGTCACCGCAGCGTTGATCGCTGAACAGGCGGGTGCTGACTCGATCACCTTTCATCTGCGTGAAGACCGTCGCCACATTCAGGAACGTGATTGCTGGCTGCTCAAGGAAACGGTGCAGAGCAAATTGAATCTGGAGATGGCCGTCACCCCTGAGATGCTGGAATTCGCTGCGCGCCTGGTCCCTGAGGACTGTTGCCTGGTACCGGAAAAAAGGCAGGAACTGACGACCGAGGGGGGGCTGGATGTGGCGGGCAATCAGGAACAGATCAAACAGGCCTGTAGCCAGTTGGCCGACATTGGCACACGGGTGTCGCTGTTCATCGATGCTGATCGCCGCCAGATCGATGCAGCAATGGCTTGCGGTGCGCCCTGCATCGAGATCCATACAGGCCATTTTGCCGACGCCACTGGTCGTGAGCAGCAGCGTCTGCTCGGCCAGATCAATGATGGCATCGCGTATGCGCATGCTCTGGGGTTGCAGGTGAACGCCGGTCATGGACTGCATTATCACAATGTTCAGGCGATCGCATGCAACCCGTTATTGAGCGAGTTGAACATCGGCCATGCCATCATCGCCCATGCCCTGTTTCACGGAATGGCTGAATCGGTACGCGAGATGAAACGTTTAATGCTGGAAGCGCGCGCCTGGGGTGAGGCCGGGTGATCACCGGTATAGGGGTCGATGTGGTCGAGATCCAGCGCATCGAGCGTCTGTTAGATCGTTTTGGCGAAAAATTCGCTGATCGAATACTGACCCGTTTTGAAAAGAAAGTCTGGCGGCAGCGCAATAGTCGCGTGCAATTTGTCGCCAGTCGGTTCGCCGCCAAGGAGGCGGCCAGCAAGGCGCTCGGCACCGGTATCGCCCAGGGTGTCGGTTTTCATGATATCGAAGTTGTCAATGATGAACTGGGCCAACCGCAACTGCGGTTTCATGCCGTGGCTGATCGCCTCGTGGCGCAGGCCAATATTCGCAGATCGCTGCTGTCGCTGTCCGACGAGCGTCACTACTGTGTTGCCATGGTGGTGTTGGAAGCAGATCGTTAAGTCGACCTGAACGGTTGTTTGGCGATTGATCCTGTTGCGTCTGGCCGGTTCACTGCGTCCGCCCGGCGGTGTCTGATGACAGCTTCGCCAGGGCATCCTGGATGTTGTCTATTTCATCGATAATGCGGCGAACGACCTCGAGCACCTCGCCATGCTCGCCCAGTTTTTTTTCATGGTACTCGTTGAGCAATTGCTTCAGCCTCGGCAGGCTCGCGTAGGCCGTTGCTCCCTGGAGTTTATGATTGATCCAGGCCATTTTGCCGAGTGATTGCGCCTCCAGCGCTTCCATTAATTGCTGGCGGAACTCCGGCAGGCTCTGGCCCAGCATGTCCAGCATGTTGCTGGCCAGTTGCCTGTTGTTGGCGGAGAGTTTCAGGCTTTGTGTGACATTGATACTCGGTGAGTCCTCGGGGTTCGCCCTGGCTGACAATGCTGAGGCGGCGAGCGGAGTGGACGGATGCGGGGTTTGACCGTCCAGTAGCCGATGCAGTTTGACCTCATCCAGGGGTTTTTCCAGGCAGTTATTGAAGCCCAGATCAAGCAGACGTTGTTTTTCTTCAACCTCGACCACATTAGCCGTTAACGACACAATCGGGGTCTTCAGGTCGGGTTTCTGCTTGCGCATCATCTGCATCAGGGCGATGCCGTCGATTTCCGGCATCTGCAGGTCGAGCAGAATCAGGTCATATTGCTTGCTGCAAAACAGTTGCATGGCGTCAGTCGCGTTCTTCGCCATGTCTGCCTCGTGGCCCCATAATCGAGCCAGTTCGGCCGCCAGCGTCAGGTTCATGTTGTTGTCATCGACCACGAGTAAGTGGGCTGCCTGCATGGGCGTGATGGCGAGGGTTTCCTGGGTCGACTCTTCGCTGTGATGCCATGCCAGCATCTGCGCAATGTTTTCACCGGTGTTGATGACGGATACGAAGTCATACTGGTTCAGCAGGGCTGAATCAACCATGGCCATGTCGTAATGCATGATAATCACGCGGGTCGATCCGAGGTCTAAACTGTCGAGCAGGGTCTGTGGTCGAATGAAGCCGTGGCGCAAATCGAAAACGATTACATTCAGGTAGCTCAGGTTCTGGCGAATCTGGCTGCGATAAACATCCATGCGGTCACTGCTCTCGATCATCTGGGTTTCGGTGCTGTAACCGATGCGATTCATGATCGACTGTACCTCGCTCAGGCAGCGCCGGTTGAAGGCCATAATGAACGCGGTTTGAGATTGCAGTGGGCCGGGCTCGGTGGGCGCCTCTGCCGAGCGGGTGAACGGCAGTTGCAGGGTGAATATCGAGCCCACGCCGGGCGAGCTTTCGAGCGTGATGTCACCGCCCATCAGCTGGGCCAGATTGCGCGAAATGACCAGACCCAGACCCGTGCCGGCATGGCGCCGATTGGGATCTGATTCGAGCTGAGCAAACGCACGGAAAAGTTGCTTCTGCTGCGCGCGCGGGATCCCGATGCCGCTGTCCTGCACTCGGAACAGCAAGGTTACGTCGGAGCCGTTTTCATCGAGCAGGTATACCGTGATGGACACATAACCGTTATCGGTGAATTTGATGGCGTTGCCAATGAGGTTGCGCAAGATCTGTTTCAACCGAAACGGGTCGCCGATCAGCATCTGCGGGGTGTCGCTGAAAATAGTCAAATGCAGATCGATGCCTTTCTCCATGGTGGCGGTAAACAGGCAATCGCGGGTCGATTCCACCAGATTGAACAGGTCGAAATCACTGTTCAGAATCCTGACCTTGCCTGATTCAAGCTTGGAAAAATCGAGTAACTCGTTGATCATCGCGCCCAGGTCGTTGACCGATTGCTGCATGATGTCGATATAACGCTTTTGCGAACGTTTAAGTCCGGTCTGGCGGACCAGATTGATGAAGCCCTGGATGCCATTGATGGGGGTGCGGATTTCATGGCTGATATTGGCCAGGAACTGAGACTTGATGCGGTTGGCTTCCTGCGCGGCATCTCGCGCCAGGCCCAGCTCGCGATTCTTGTCCTCGAGATTGATGATCGCCTCGCGCAGGTCAGAGGTGGCCTGGTCGATTCGTTGATTGAGCTCATCGCGGTTGGCCAGCAGCGCTTGTGACATGCTGTTGAATCCGCGCTGCACCGCGCCGATTTCATTGTCGGCGATGTGTCCGATGACCTGGCCGAGGTCGCCTTTCTCAACGCGTCGCAAATGTTCCAGCAGGGTGAAAACCGGGCGGGTAATGCGCTGGCTGATGATTGCGGCAAGAATGAATGTAATCACCAGCAGCACGGCAAACACGACCATACCATCGATCAGAATTTGTTCGCGATTGTGCTCAAGTTGCTGCCGCGAAACATACAGATGAACCCAGCCGAGCGTTGCGCGCTCGGCTTGTTCGAAACCCGGATCAAACACATCGCCAGAGTCGAAGGCCTGGGTCAGGATGGGTTGTCGGCTGTAGAAATAAAGGTTGCTGAGTGTCGGACTGTATTGCGCGGATGTCGCTTCCGCCAACAGGGTGCCCTGATCGTTGTACACAGAGGCGTACACAATATCGGGATCGGCCACGCTTTGCACCAGCAGGCGGCGAATCTGGATGTTATCGCCCGCGAACAGATAGAATTCAACCGCGCTGGCGATCTGCTTGGCCGTGATGTCGCCCTTGTTCTGCAATTGGCGCTGGGCCTGTTCCAGGCTTTTGTTGATATTGATGGCGGTCAGAAAGACGTCGATGATCAGTACCGGAATCATTGAAAACAGCAGAATTTGCAGCTTGACGCTAAAGCGTTTCACCGTGATGACTCCTGTTTCACGCTTTGCATCAGCGCCTCGCGTCGAGGAATCTTCAGGTTCAATGACCGGGCCACGTTGTCGTTGATTGCGATATCGAAATCCGACGCGTAGTAGAATGGATGAGGCTCAAAACGCGGGTTGCGCAGCATGGTCGTGCTTAGCTCGGCCAGCTGTTTGCCGATGTTCTCGGGCGAGGTGAAAATAGCGCCCAGCGCCCCCGAGGTCACATGCGAAGGCGAGTAGCTGAGCATCGGCCGGTTCATACGGTAGGCGGTCAGCAGTATGCCTTTCAGGTTTTTCTGGTTGTAGATCTCTGGCGCGGGCAAGGCCATCAGGAGTTCCGAGCCTTTCAGCAGATGGCGTAGTGTATCGATCAGGTTGTCATCAGGCTGATAGATTGATTCGTTTATATCAATCTGTTGCTGCGTTTCGATTGCTTGCAGTTTGTGTTTGCCAATCGGGTTATCCGGCGACGACAGGATGCCCACTCTTTTCGGTGCGAGGAGCAGGCGCGCGAACCGGATATAACGTTCCAGCGGTTGGTCCAGCAGGATACTGGCATGACCTTTCGGGGATGGATGCTGGCGGTACTGGAACTCGGTCAGGTAAGCGTGCAGGACGGCGATACCATCGGTTCGACTGGCGCTCCATTGCATGGCGTCATATCCAAGCGTAATGATGAGGTCAGCCACGTCCACCCGGGTTGCAGCAGGATTGTCCACATCGAGTACTGTGACCGAGGTGCGAATGTCTTTGGGCAGGTTGCTTTGCAGGCTTTCAATGCTGGCGTTGAAAAACCGGTTGTCGCTGCTTTTGACTATGACTAGCGAAAACTCGGCACGGGCCGAGGTCGATACGGCCAGCCAACATATGAGCAGCGTAAGGGTGACGATCCTTTTCATTGGTATGAGTCGAATGGGGTTACTCGTGCACCTTTGTATCAAAAACGACCTGACAGCTTGAGCAGGTAGATCGGTTTATGCTCATCCCTGTTGCGGTAGTCGTGATATTTATCAAGCAGGTTGTAACCGATCAGCTCTATATTCACGTCTTTCTTGCGGTCGATGGTGTACTGGTAACGCAGATCCACACGCGTGTAGTCGGGAATGTGTTCGGTCCGATCCAGCCATGACATGCTGTCAACATAATAAGCAGTTGAAGAGATCTGGTGGTTGGACGCGATATTGAGGTGACCGCCCAGATAGGCGCTGAGATCGGGAAAGCTGTCGGTCACGTCCTGGTCGAAGCTGCGCGCCTGGACGCGTGATAAGGCGCCATACAGGCGAAAGCGGTTATGCTGCGGATCGTAGTTGAAGGAAACCTCGATGCCCTTGACCCTTGTGTTGCCGAGGTTGGTCATGCTGCGAGCATCGGTATCCAGTACGTTATCCGGTTGTAAGCCAAGTGCATCAAACAACAGAATAGGATTCTGCAGGGCGACTGTGGCGTCTTCGAGCTGGTCCGAGATGCGGTAGCGAAACAGCTTGATGTCGGTCACCAGCTGCCCGTCCATGAATTCACTGAACAAACCGATTTCGTTGGAGAAAATGGATTCCGGTTTTAGCCGGGCATTGTTGAGCCAGTCGATGCGTAACAGAAAGGGTTGCTGCAGGGGGAACTGATTGAATGGCGGATCCAGTGCCTGCTCGAATTCAACATCGAAGGATATCTGACCGTTTTTTTCCCATAATATCGGGTGGCGCTTTGCCGATGATGAGACAAAGCGCAGGTGGTGGTTGTGCACGCCCTGAATGGCGGCAAAACGGTAGGATTCTGTGCGGCTGCCCTGATCCGGATCTTCCGACAGGAAGCCGAGGTCGAGTATCGTATCCTTGAGCGGTTTCCATTCGACATTGGAAAACACGTTGAAGGTATCCTGTTTGTATTTTTCTTGATCGGCGAACAGAAACAGCGATTGAACCTCGTCCTTGCGCAAGCCCACGCCGTAGTTTATTGACAGCTGATCATTCAAGCGGCGGTTCTGGTAGGCCTCGAGATCGGTGCGATCCGACAGTCGGCTGAAGCTGACGAGGGACTTGACTGGCGGTAAGGTGCCGCTTGGGTCCACCACCACGTTGCGCGCAAGGTAGTCGTCGTCGAGTTCGTTGCGCGTATGGGTCAGCTTGATGGTGGTCTGAACATCGCGCTCAATCAGTTCCCAGCGCAGGTTCTGATAGCTGTTGGTATTGCGCGCTTCGCGCAACGGATCGGTTGCCGCGCCGTCGCCCTCGCTCCGGCTGCTGTTATTGATGCCGGCGCTAATGCTCCAGAACTGGTTATGCGAGGTCAGAAAGTCGGTTCGGATGTTGAGTTTTTCCTGGCGCTTGCCGTCATTGCGACCGTCATATCCGGCATCGCTCTCGCGCCCCACTGATAGCCGCCAGTCGAGATCCTCGACCTGATCACCGATGCGTATGTAAACGTCGTTGGTTTCGCTGCGATTGGCCATTTGCTGGGTCAGCGAGACCTTGCCGCCTGCGTCTTCAGCGGCATGCCGGGTGATGATATTGATGGTGGACAGGAATGCGTTCGATCCATAGGTCACGGCATTGGGGCCGCGGGTGATTTCGATGCGTTCAATGTCTTCGATCATCAATGGCAGACTGGCCCAGGGAACCCCGCCGTATGAAGGAATGAACACCGAACGTCCATCGATCAGGACCTGCATCTGGCGGTGAAATTCGTGGCCTAGGCCCTGATAGGTGACCACCTGCGTGTGACCCAGCAGGTCGCCGGTGAAAAAGCCGGGCGCCATGCGAAGCAGGTCGGCCAGCTCGCGCGCGCCCGAGTTACGTATCATTTCACGATCGATGATGCTGACCGACGCGGGTGAATGCGACATCGGTTTATGCATGCGCGACACGGTCAATACGACCGGTGATTCGCCGAAAAAATCAGCCTCGGCGGCATAATCGGACGACCGGACCTGGCCGGTTTTGGTTAGCGCCGCGATGATCGCGCACACAATGAAGAGATGTTTAGAATTCAAGACGGACCTCGCCATGCCGGATAGTTAAGGCCGTGTGTTTGGAGTAAACTACACGCCTTTTAAACGTTCCTAATATCCTGATGATTTTGCAAGATTATATCGGAAATACACCGCTGGTCACATTGCAACACCTTGGGCGCGCGCATGCCTCGAACCGGGTGCTGGTTAAGCTTGAAGGCAATAACCCGGCCGGCTCGGTCAAGGATCGCCCGGCGCTTAGCATGATCGTGCAGGCGGAAAAACGGGGTGACATCAAACCTGGCGATACGCTGATCGAGGCCACCAGTGGCAATACCGGCATCGCCCTGGCCATGGTAGCCGCTATTCAGGGTTATCATATGATCCTGATCATGCCAGAAAACATGAGCCTTGAGCGGCGGGCAGTGATGAAGGCCTATGGCGCTGAACTCATCCTGTGCAAGGATATGATGGAAAGCCGCGACCTGGCGCTTGAGATGCAGGCCCAGGGCAAGGGGCTGGTGCTCGATCAGTTCGCCAACCCGGACAATCCGCTGGCGCATTATCAATCGACCGGGCCTGAAATCTGGCAACAGACCGAGCAGCGAATCACCCATTTTGTCAGCTCAATGGGTACCACGGGCACGATTATGGGTTGTTCGCGTTACTTCAAGGAGATCAATCCGGCGATACAGGTTGTTGGTGTGCATCCGGCCGAAGGTGCGTGCATTCCGGGTATTCGGCGCTGGCCGGAGGAATACCTGCCCAAAATCTACGACCCCACCAATATCGACGTTATCATGGATGTCACCCAGCCGGAGGCCGAGCAGACCACGCGTGATCTGGCCGCGAAGGAGGGCATCTTCTGTGGTATTTCATCAGGAGGTGCGGTGGCCGCCGCGTTGCGCCTGTCGGCCGAGGTCGAGAATGCAACCATCGTCAGCATCATCTGCGATCGCGGTGACCGGTACCTGTCGACCGACGTGTTCCCGGCCTGATTCATGGCCAGACGACAACGCAGGCAGACGCTGCCTGACCCGTTTGAGGTCACGATAGAGAGCCTGTCGCATGAGGGCCGCGGCATTGCCCACCACAACGGCAAGATTGTGTTCGTGTTTGCTGCACTGCCTGGCGAACGCGTGTTGATTCGCATCGACAAGGCCACGCGCAAGTATTCAGAGGCCAGTGTCATCGAGGTGTTGGAGCCATCAGCAGACCGGATTGAACCGCTGTGTCCTCATTTCACCCTGTGTGGTGGCTGCAGTATGCAGCATGTCGATGCGGAGATGCAGTTGGCATTGAAACAGCGGTCGGTGCTGGACATGATGCAGCATGCGGGCATCAATATCGGTGAAGTCATGCCACCATTGCGTTCGGAACCATGGGGTTACCGGCGCAAGGCGCGCCTTGGCGTCAAGTACGTGCTCAAGAAACAGCGTCTGTTGATTGGCTTTCGAGAACGTAACAAGCCTTACCTGGCCGATATGCAGAGTTGCCGGGTGCTGGTCGAGCAGGTTGGTATGCATCTGACCGATCTGATGCAACTGATCGACGCCATGGATGCCCAGCGCAGTATCGCCCAGATCGAGGTGGCGGCGGATGATCAACACACCGTGCTGGTTTTCCGTCATCTCGAAGCGCTGTCGGAGGCCGATGTGCAGCGCCTGACCCGTTTCGCCCAGGACACGGGTTTCTGGGTGCAGTTGCAGGCGCAGGGTCCGGATTCGATGCAGGCACTGTATCCACCTCAACAAACGTTGTATTTCAGGCCGCTGGCCGACAGTGATCTTCGTATTGCATTCGGCGCGGCCGATTTCGCCCAGGTTAACAATTCGATCAACCAGCAGATGGTTCGGCAGGCGCTCGACATGCTTGAATTACAGTCCGACGATCGGGTTCTGGACCTGTTTTGCGGGCTGGGAAATTTCACCCTGCCGATGGCCGCCCGCGTGGCTCAGGTGACCGGCGTTGAGGGGGACGAGGCCATGGTGGCGCGGGCCAGGCGCAATGCGCTGGATAACAATATCCACAATACCGACTACTATTGCGCGGATTTAACGAACGTCGACGATCAGACGCCGTGGCTACGTCAGAGATACGACAAGCTGCTGCTGGATCCGCCCCGTTCCGGTGCGTTTGAGATCATAAGCAAGGTGTCGGCGCTGGGAGCCCGCATCATTGTGTATGTTTCCTGTCAGCCGTCGAGCCTGGTCAGGGATGCCCGTGTGCTGGTCGATTCGGGATATGAGTTATCCCATTTTTGCATGATGGATATGTTTCCACAGACGGCGCATGTGGAATCCATGGCAGTGTTCAGGCGTCGATAGTCTGTCTGCACTAATATGGTGCAATCAGGTGCTCGCCTTGCCCCTATTTTGTCAGTCCTTTTACAATACGCGCCACTTCTAAGAATGCGGAGATTACAATGAAAATCATTACAGCAATAATCAAACCTTTCAAACTGGACGATGTACGCGCTGGACTGGCGGATATCGGCATTCAGGGCATGACGGTTACCGAGGTCAAGGGCTTTGGCCGGCAGAAGGGCCATACCGAACTGTATCGAGGTGCCGAATACCAGGTTGAATATATCCCCAAGGTCAAACTCGAGATCGCCACCGACGACGATATGGTCGATCAGGTCATCGAGGCGATTACCAATGCCGCCAATACCGGCAAGATCGGTGACGGAAAGATCTTTGTCACCAATCTCGAAAACGTCATACGAATCCGAACCGGCGAGTCCGGTTCTACCGCGTTGTAAGCCGCAGACCATCGCCATGAAGAGTTTCAAGATCTGGCTTGGCAGCGCCCTGATGCTGTCGCCGGCGATGGCGCTGGCCGATACCCTTGACAAGGGTGATACCGCCTGGCTGTTGACGTCGACCGCGCTGGTGCTGTTCATGACGCTGCCCGGGCTGGCCCTGTTCTACGCTGGTCTGGTGCGCGCCAAGAACGTGTTGTCTGTGCTCATGCAATGTTTTGCCATCACCTGCATTGTGACCATCATGTGGGTTCTGTTTGGCTACAGCCTGGCGTTTTCAGACGGCGGCGCGATGAATGACTGGATTGGCGGTACGTCCAATTTTTTCCTGTCGGGCGTGACCCGCGATGCGCTGAACGGCAGCATCCCCGACTCGGTGTTCAGCATGTTCCAGCTGACCTTCGCAATCATCACCCCCGCGCTGATCGTTGGCGGCTTCGCTGAACGTATGCGTTTTTCCGCGATGCTGTTGTTCAGCGTGCTTTGGCTGTTTGTGGTTTACCTGCCGGTGGCCCACTGGGTGTGGGGCGGAGGCTGGCTGGCGCAGATGGGTCTTCTCGATTTTGCCGGTGGCACGGTGGTGCATATCACTGCCGGGGTTGGCGCCATTGTCGCGGCCATGGTGCTGGGCAATCGCCGTGGATTTCTGACCGTACAGATGACGCCACATAATATGACCATGACCGTCACCGGCGCCGGTATGTTATGGGTCGGCTGGTTCGGCTTCAATGCGGGCAGCGCCGTCGCCGCCAATGGCGACGCCGGTATGGCCATGCTGGTGACGCACATCTCGGCGGCCACCGGCGCCTTCACCTGGATGATCGTCGAATGGTTGCGTTTCGGCAAGCCATCGGCCCTGGGCATAGTCACCGGTATGGTCGCCGGCCTGGGCACCATTACCCCGGCATCGGGTTTTGTCGGCCCCATGGCGGCCCTGTTCATCGGCTTCTCGGCTGGCATCGTCTGCTTTTTCGCCACCCTATACATCAAGCAGAAACTGCGTATCGATGACTCGTTGGACGTATTTCCAGTGCATGGTGTCGGTGGCATCCTCGGCACCTTTTTTGCCGGGGTATTTGTCGCTGAAAAATTTGGCGGCGCGGGCCTGGCCGAGGGCATGACCACTGCATCCCAGGTGGGCGTGCAGATCGTCGGCATCCTGGCGACGGCGACCTGGACGGCTGTCGCCACCTTTGTCATTCTCAAGCTGGTTAGCATGATCACCCAACTGAGGGTGAGCGAAGAGCAGGAAACCGAAGGACTCGACCTCGCCTTGCACGAGGAAAAAGGTTACAACCTTTAATCTCATCCGCTGTTAGCGAACGCTGTGGCCAGGGAAGGCCGCCAGCGTCATTAGTTAGTCTCAGGGATGTCTGTTTTCCCCATTAAGGCCAGTCATGCGCAGAATTCGTGCAATGTCGAATTCAACGCTGGCATCGATGGCAATCACCGCCTCATCCTGACCCGGTACTTCAGCATTCGCTTTCTGATGATGAATCACATCCTCATTGGCATCGGAAATATTGTGCCGCAATTGGAGGCGTTGGGTCATTCTTTGCACCAGCAGTTCTGCCGGTGCATCCAGCCACAGCAACTGGCAAGGCACCGATAAGGTCTGGGCCAGGGCCTGGAATGGCTCGCGTTGGGCGCGCTTTAGAAAGGTGGCATCGATAATCACATTCAAGCCATGTTGCAACAGTTGTTGCGCTAACCGCAGCAGGTAGGCGTAGGTCTGAGCGCTAATCCCGGGGCTGTAGAGTCCAGCGTTGACTTGCCCCGTCATGCCGACCTGATCGGCGAACAGGCGTTTACGCTCACGGTCGGAACGCAGGCGGACGCTGCGCGTGTCGCCAAGCAAATGGCCGCTCAGGGTCGATTTTCCAGTCGCCGAGTAACCGCCAACCAGGAGGAGTCGTGGTGTCGCCGGGCGCGTGAAATGCAGTGCAAGATCGAGGTATTTGTCGAGCGTCTGCACGGATGGCCGAGGACTTAACGCGGCAACCTTGGCGCGCACCATGGCGCGGTAAACCTGGTAAAAGTCGAGTAGCGGCAGGCCGTCATAGTCACCGCTCAGTTCGAGGTATTGATTGAGCAATTGTCCGGCCAACACCGGCCGGGCGTTGGCGGCCAGATCCATGGTGGTGAAGGCCAGTTCACTGAATACGTCGATCCAGCGCAGATTTTCGTTGAATTCGATGCCATCGAATATCAGCACTTCATCGCCGCGTTTGGCCATGTTGCCAAGATGCATATCGCCATGGCATTCACGAATAAAGCCATTGGCCTGCCGCTCGCTGAGAAGGCCTTGCAGTTGCCTGAAACGCTCTCGGGTCCATTGCTCCAGCGTGCGCAGACGCTGTTCAGCCATCGCTCCCAACGGGCTTTGCTGTATCTGGCTGACGTTCTCGAGCATAGGCGCGAGGATTTGTGCGGGATGACCATGATCGGAGCTGGCGGCGGCCTGTTCGATGCTGTCGTGGAATGCCGCCATGCGCTGCGCCAGGCTTTGAATCAGTGCCTCGTCAAGCTGCCCCTGCTGTAACAGGTGATCGAGCTGCGCCGTTTCGTCAAAGCGTTTCATCTTCACCGCGTAGTCCAGCACCGGCCCGTCACCGCCGATGCCAGGTTGCGCCAGGGTACCGGTGATGGGCACGCTGTCCAGGTAGATGTCGGGTGCGAGGCGACGGTTGAGTCGCACCTCTTCACGGCAGAAATGGCTGCGGTCATCGAGGCGGGTGAAATCGAGAAATCCGAAATCCACCGGTTTTTTGATCTTGTATACCGTGTCGCCACAGAGAATGACGGATGAAATGTGGGTTTCGATCAACTCGCAGCGATGATGACCTGCGCCGCCATCAAGCCGGTCAACGAGATTGCGAACCAGGGTTTGGTGCTGTTTCAGCGGCATGACGTTTCCGGGTTGCATAGTGACAACATCTTAGCCAAATCCCTGAGCCAGTGGTGATGTGAGTGAGCGAGGTCGTGATGCAGGTCATGTCTGATGGTAATAGGCAAACCGATTCTTTCCCTGATGTTTGGCCTGATACATGGCCTTGTCGGCTTTTTTCAATAGATCGGCCATACCACTTCCGTCATCCGGATACAGGCTGATGCCGATGCTGCCGCTGACAGACAATACCTTGCCCATGATGAGCAGTGGCTCATTGATGGCGTCGAGAATTTTTTGCGCCAGCATGTCGGTTTCAGTCGATGAATGCACGCCGCCGAGCAGGATGGCGAACTCGTCACCGCCCAGTCGGCTGACGGTATCCTCCTGGCGCAGCAGGGATCGCATGCGCGTGGCCATTTCCTGCAACAAGGTGTCGCCTGTTTCATGCCCATGCACATCGTTGATCGTTTTGAACCCGTCCAGATCGATGAACAGGATGGCGAGCGTCAATTTGCCACGTTCGGCTCTTTGCAGTGACAGTTCGTAGCGCGCATTGAATAGCAGGCGGTTGGGTAGTCCAGTCAGGGCGTCGTGGTGGGCCAGATAGTGCAGGCGGTGCTCGGTCTCTTTAAGTGTGGATATATCGGCGAAAGCCGCCACATAATGGGTCAGATTGCCCTCACTATCGAATACAGACGAAATGGTTTCAAGCTGGGGATAAGCCTCGCCGTTTTTGCGCCGGTTCCAGATCTCACCGGACCAGCGCCCGGTCCTGCGCAGCGTGTCCCACAGTTCGACGTAGAATTCAGGTGGCTGTTTGTCGGAATGCAGAATGCTGGGGTTTTGCCCCAGCACCTCGTTCTGGCTGTAGCCCGTCATTTCGCTGAATGCCTGGTTGACCATGAGGATTCGAGCATCCTTGTCGGTTACCATGATGCCCTCGCTAATGTTTTCGAATACCGTCGAGGTCAGGCGGTTTTGTTCCTCCGCCTGCCTGCGCTCGCTGATGTCCTTGAAGCTAACGACGGCGCCGGTGCATCGGCCGTTTTCGGTCATCGGGTGCGAGTGGTATTCGCACGGGAATGGCGTGCCGTCCTTGCGCCAGAAAACCTCGCTGTCGATACGCACGCCACGGACCTGGCGTATGGACTGGTAGATATGGCAATCCCTGAAGTGATACTCACGTCCGTCGGCGTGGTGATGGTGAATGAGGTGATGCATGTTCTTGCCCAGCAATTCATCATCGGCGCTGTAACCGAGCAGTTCCAGGCAGGCAAGATTGGCGAATATGCAATGGCCTTCGCTGTCGATTCCATAGATGCCTTCACCAGCGGAATTGAGCAACAGGCGCAGACGTTCCTGGCTACGCTGATTACGTTCAAACAAGGGCCGGGTGACACGCTGGAAGCCCATTGCGCCGATGACAGTGAGCAGGCCGCCAATGGCCAGGCTGAGGAGGCCAGAACGGATGAATGGGGCGCGAATCTCGGCCAGATCGATCTTGGCGACTATACCGTAGTTGAGTATCTGTATGGGCTCATAGGCGGCGAGTACCTTAACCCCACGGTAGTCTCTGCCAATAATGGAGCCCGAGCGCCCACGCAAGGCCTGCTGCATGGGTTCGGCATAAGGGTCACCCATTTTGATGGAGGCAGGCAGCCGTTCGCCGGATTCGGCGCGCATGTTATTGTGGCGCAGTAGAAACTCAATCTCGTTGTGGTTCAGGCGGGCCAGGCTGAATTCGCTGGTTTTGCCAAATCCTTCATAGGATTCGTGCGCTTCACGAATCTGCATCAGGGTGGCTTGCTCGGCGCCACCGGGGAAATTATTCTGGCTGTAGATCAGGTCAAAGCGCGCCACCGACTCGATCAACCGGGCCTGGCTGGTGACGATTTCGAGCAGGCGTGCGCGTTCCTCGCGAATGGCTGTTTCATACAACAGCGTGATCGTAACCCCTGTGATCGTCAGTATGATCAGACTGAGTATGACGGTCAGTAGGACACTGATATGGTCAAAAAGGGGTCTCAATGCATTGGTCAGGTCTGCTAAACAGTAACGAATATAGTCCTTTTACCGTTTGTCGTCAGCTGTAGCGCTTTGAATTCTCAAGCTCTATCCAGATAAGTGACATGCGCATTAAGCGTAGGCGGCGGGCAGTGAGGGGTGTCGGGGGCGCATCTTGCTCAGCCGGCAGGTGTTTATTTTTTGCCAAACACACCGTAGATCTTTCTGCTATTCGGGGCTTTGCAGGCTAATGATTCATCATTAGTTTGATTTTGGCTTTATGATGACGGCCCGCTCGTCGTGGTTCTGTTCAAGCTGTGCCCTGAGTTGCCACAGATAATCCACGATGACCCGTGCTTCATCGCGCGGCATGGTTTTCATGGCGGGCATGTTGCTCTGTTCATGTTTGGGTCCCGCGATGATCAGTTCCACCACCTGGGTCCGGGTGAAATCGGTGAGCAGATTGGATGGAATGCCCTGCATCAGGCTGCCCCTGCCGGACATACCATGGCAGCCTGCGCAATGCAGTTCATACAGATCTTTGCCAGTCGCGGTAGCGGGGTGGTCATGTTCGTCGTTGCCAGCCTCACATCCGGCCAGCAGCATGAACAGCGCAGCGAGCGAACAATTGTGTACCTTCGATGCAGGAGTGCCGGATGACATGTGGCTAATACCCCGGAGAAAATGGTAAACCTGTTGATTGGAGAATATAACCCACATCACGATTGCGATTTGATCAACGTCAAGTCATCCAGCGATAACAATCGGCAGCGATCGCAATCAGACCAGAGGTACACCGGTATACACGATCAGGTTAGATTGCGGCGTCGCGATGCCCGGGACTATACTCTGGCGGTTGGTTCCGTAGGAGAGGGCCGCGTTATGAAAGCGATACTATTGTTTGGCTTGTCACTGTTGCTAACGGCTTGTCAGTCCGCTGGCGTCATTTATTCAAGAGACTCGGGCGCTTATCAGGCCATCGAGCTTGAGTTGAACCAATCCCTGACGATCGCGCCTGAGCGCACGCGGGTTTTTATTCAGGATGGACGCGTATTTGCAAATGTCGCCACCACGGATCATTACCGTCCGCAATGTGCACTGGAGGTTGAACATCGGCGTCCCAACGCCCAATCCATCGCCGCCGGTCGTTTTATCATTGCCCGGGTGCAGGGGCTGATCGATTCGGTGGTGCAATCGCGTGAGCTGCAACTCGCAGGTCTCATTGTCACCGGTATGGTCGATGACGGCGCGCCGATGGTGCATACCGGATACCACTTCTGGTTCAAACCCAACACAGCACAGCTCAGACGTATGAGCTGTTATGGCGTGTTCGCTGAAATGCAGAACGCCGAAGCACCCACGGTCGAGGACATCCGTGTCGCCTTGAATGGGGTGGCGCAGCTTTCGTTGCAGGCTTCAGTGCGCTGAATCGTCGGTTGTCTGCTGGGTGAGCGGGCTGTCCGGGTTGATCTCTCCGAGGGCATTGAAATCATCCAGTATGCAGTACACTGCGGGCACCAGAAACAACGCCGTCAGGGTGGCCGAGGTCAGGCCAAAGGCCAGGCTGGTCGCCAGTGGTATCAGAATCTGCGCCTGCAGACTGGTTTCCATCAGCAGCGGCGTCAGGCCGGCTATGGTGGTGATCGAGGTCAGCAGAATCGGCCGGAAGCGTTCGATGCCGGCCTGGAATGCCGCCTTGTGCACGGCGATGCCCCGGGCGCGTTCCTCACGAATGAATACCACCAGCAGGATCGAGTCATTGACCACCACGCCGAACAATGAGGCCATGCCAACAATACCCGGCATGGTCAGGTCGAGGCCCATCGCATAATGCCCGAACATCACACCGATCAGCGCACTTGGAATCACCAGCATCACGGTGACCGGCGCGACATAACCACGGAATTGCAACGCCAGCAGGATATACACGCCAACCATGCCCAGAAGCACATTACGCACGATGGACTGCCCGGTTTTTGCGGTGCTCTGGTTCTGACCTTCGAGTTCGATCGATACACTGGGATAATCGCGGCGAATCTCGGCAAATACCTCGTTTTTGGCAATACCGAGCAATTCCTGGGCATTGGCGCGGCCCGGGATCACGTCGCCGGTGATGGTCACGGCGCGGCGGCGCTCGACCCTGTTGATACGTGCCCAGCCACGGTCTTCGATAATATTTGCGATGTTGGGCAGGGGGACTTGGCTGCCATCGGCGGCCGTGATCGAGAACTGCAGCAGATCATCGATATGCATGCGGTCGTCTTCAGCCAGCCGCAGATCGACCTCGTAACTTTCGCTGCCAAGCGGAAACTCATCGATGGTCAGGCCCTGAAAAGCGGCGCGCACCTGGCTCGAAACCATGGCGGCATTGATGCCCAGAGCGCCGGCGGTCGGCTTCATGCGGATACGCAGCTCGCGTTTGCCCGGACGCAGGTCATCGCTGATATCGATGACGCCATCGAAGCGGTTGAACCAGTCCTGCACGCGGTGTGACGATGCCTTGAGCTGGGCGAGATCATCGCCCACCAGACGGATCTCGATCTGGCGACCACCGGGACCGTGCGCCGGTTCGCTGAAAGTCAGGGCGATGATGTCGGCGAGTTCGCCGACCTCGCTGGCCCAGGCCTCGCGAAACTCGTCGATGCTGGTCGAACGCACCTCGGCTGACAACAGGTCGGTGATTACGCGCGCGACATGCGGGCCCGATTCATTGGCATCCGGGTTCTGGCCATAGATCACCGTCAGGTTACGCACCAGGTCGGNGCNNTCCGGNTGTTGCGGCGCCAGGCGNTGNTTAACGGAATGNNCGGCCNCNCGCAGGCGTTCCACGATGGCNTCGGTGTGTTTNAGTGGCGTGCCCTGNGGCAGCANCAGGCGNGCCTCGACGATGTCGCCNTCGGTGGATGGGAAACCGGTGAACTTGAGCTTGCCGCCGGCGGGCAGGGCGATGGCAAACAGGATCAGCATGATGACNATACCCAGCGTCAGGTAGCGGTAATCGATGGCGCGCGCCAGCAGCGGCGCAAACAGGCGGTCTCGAAGGTAGTCGAAACCGGCCTCGAAGCGTCGGCGGAAGGCTGATTCCTCGCGTTGTTCGATATGTTTCAGGCTGTGTCCCAGATGATTCGGCAGGATCAGAAAGGCCTCGACCAGGCTCACCGTGAGCACGATGATCAGTACGATGGGAATCACGCGCAGGACCTGGCCGATTTCGCCGCTGATAAACGCCAGTGAGCCGAATACCAGCAGGGTGGTAGTAAACGACGACAGGATGCCGGGCAGAACCTGGCGCACGCCGACGATCGCCGCATGCATGGGTTTGTCACCCTTGCGCAGGCGTGAGGCGATATTCTCGGCGATGACGATGGCGTCATCCATAAGCAGGCCGATGCCGATCAGCAGGCCGACCATGGAGATCATGTTGATGGTGAAACCGATCTGCGGCAGTACCCAGAGGGCGCCGAGAAACGAGATCGGCAGGCCCATGGTGACCCAGAAGCTGTAGCGAAAAGAGAAGAACAGCCACAGGATCAGGAACACCATGACCAGGCCCTGCAGGCCATTGGACAGGATCATGTCGAGGCGATCCTGAACGATCGATGCGCGATCCTGGGTCAGTGACAGGCTGATGCCGTCAGGCGTACGCTGCTGTTCCTGTTCGATGAAGCGCTTGAGATCGCTGACCGCATCGAGGGTGTCCTGATTCTGGGTTTTGCTGACATTCAGAATCGCCGCGCGCTGGTCGTTGAACTCGATACGGGTTTCATCACGGTCAAAACGGTCGCTGATGCTGGCGATATCACGCAGCCGGATCGCGGCGCCACTCTGACCCGATATGACGACCAGGTTGCCCACCTGCTCGACGGTTTTGCTCTGGTCATCGAAGCGTAGGAGAACGTCTTCGCTGGCGCCTTCCAGGCGTCCGACCGGGCTGCTGATGCTCTGGTTGCCCATGACGGCGGCAATATCGGCCATTGAAAGCCCGTACTGGCGCAGCCGCGCGGCGGGAATCTCGACCCGAATCTGGTGGTCGGAAAAACCGTCGATGGTGACATTGGCGATGCGCGCAGTGTCGAGCAGGCGAAGCTTGACATCATCGGCATAGGCCTTGAGGACCACAGGGTCCTCGATGCCGGTGATAGCGATGGCGGCGACCGCATCGGTGCGGCCGAGTTCCTCGACAACGACCTGCTCGACCTGGTCGGGAAAGTCATCGATGGCATCGATCGCCGCATTGATGTCGTCGAGAAAGCGCGCCATATCGCGCCCTTCGGTCATCACCGCCGTGGCCCTGCCCACGCCTTCGGAAGCGTCGCACAACATTTCATCAAGATCGGTGATCGCTTCCAGCGCATCTTCCATGCGTCGACAGATCGCGTCCTCGACTTCTTCCGCCGTCGCACCCGGGTAAACGGCCTGCACGCTGACCTTGTCATTCTGGATGCGCGGAAAGGTCTCACGCTGCAGGCCGGGCAGGCTGGTCAAGCCCAGCAGGATGATCGCCAGCATGAACAGGTTGGCGCCCGTGGGGTGTTCGGCGAACCACTTGAGCATGCTTATTCTCCGGTGGCGAGGGTCGATTTCAGCAGCATGCCCTGCACTGCGGGCACGAGGTCGGTCAGTACCAGACGCTCGCCAGCCTTCAGACCCTCGCTAACCACGCTCATCGACTGCTGCTCGAAGCGCCGCTTGATGGTGCGGATCTCCAGCCGGTTTTCATGGTTCATGACATAGGCATGGCCGTTGCGCAACGCCGTACGCGGGACAAGGATGGTATCGGCTTGCGCTTTGCCAGCAATCTCGACCTCGACGAACATGCCCTTGGACAGCGGTGGTTTGCGCCCCGGTATGATCTGCGCCAGCGGTTTATCGACCGCCACAACGACGCCCATGGTTCGGGTCTTGCTGTCGATGGCATCGGCGAAGCGCACGAATTCGGCATCCCAGTGAGCGTACTGTCCATCGCCCATGTCGAGTTTTATGCTCGGTTTAAAACCGGTGATCAGGGACATGTCGGTAGACAGGCTGTGCAGGTCCGCAGGTATGCTCATATCCTCAGTAAAAAGGTTCTTGAGTGCCGACATCGCGACCTGGGCGGTGATTTCGACACGGTCAACGGCGTCGCCGGAGAACATCGACTGGCCCTTGCCGACATACTGTCCATTCTCGACCACCAGGCCCGATACGCGCAGGTTGAAGGGCGCTCGAATCCAGGTGTTTTCAAGATCGCGTTCGGCCTGGGTGATCCGGGATTGTTGTAGATTCTTCTGCGATGGGATCAACGACAGGCTGTTCTTCAGGTTCTGCACCTGGGCGCTGGATTGCAGCATGGTGCGTTCGGCCGCATCGGCGCTGGATTGCGACACGGTCCCCTTGCTGGCGAGGTCAGCCAGGCGATTGAATTCTTTTTCGGCCAACGCCAGGTTGCGCTGTTCGATCTGCAGCGAGGCGCGGGTATTGCTTGCCTGCACCTCCAGCTCCGCCAGTTGAATACGGGCCTGGGCCAGGTTGAGTTCGTAATCGACCGGGTCGATCCTGAGCAGGGTTTCGCCCTGGCGAATGATCTCGCCATTGTCGAGGCGCGGGTGGGTTTCGACGATACGCCCGGCGACCTGGGCCACGGCCTGCCATACCTGGGCTGGCCGCACCTCGCCGTAACCGCGCGCCAGCGGCGTGAAATCGCGGGCCTCGAGCGTCAAGGTGCGCACCAGCCGCACCGGCTCACCGCTGTCGATGACCGTCGGGGCCTGGCGATTGTTTTGCATAACCATGATGGTTGCGAATCCGATAATTATCGGGGGCAGGATCAGCAACATCTTGCGCTTGGAGGATTTCTGCGGCATGGGGCACCTGTTATTGCCTGAAAGTCTGGGTTCGCATTATAAGTGTTCGCAGCGGCCGATAAACCCGCTGCGGCCCAGGGTCAGGCTGTTTTTTTTGCGCGCGCCCCCCCCGTTGTGCGCTCAAATGATAGGTGGTTCCTGATTGCCGGCGCGATCGCCCATCGGGTCATAGGTTTCCTGAAATACCTCGACCGACTCGGCTGCGCTGTCGGGTTTGCTGAACGAGGCGATGTGAAACAGGGCCTCGCCTTCATGCACCAGCGGCAGGTTGGTGCGTCCGATGACGATGCCGGAAAACGGCGCTGTGATACGTTTTTCGCGCTTGCCGAACGGATCGGCAATCCAGCCGATGACCTGGTTTTTATCGACGCTGGCGCCGAGCGGTACGATGCTGCGCAGGATGCCGCTTTGCGAGGCGCGCACCCAGCGCGTGGACTTGGCAAGCAACGGCTGTATGCGCGACTTGTGGCGTGCTGCGGACAACATGCCGAGGTGGCGCATGACACTGGTGATGCCGCGCACGCCAGCGCGGATTGACAGCTCGTTGAAACGTAGCGCCTCGCCGGCCTCGTATAGCAGCATGGGGATGCCCAGCCCGGCCACGGTCTCGCGCAACGAGCCGTCGCGCAGTTCAGCATTGAGAATGACAGGCGCGCCAAAGGCGCAGGCCATCTCGTGGGTGACCGGGTCATCGAGGACATTGGCGCGGATCTGTGGCAGGTTGTCGCGACCGATGGCGCCGGTGTGCAGGTCGATACCGTGCGTGGCCTGGCTGACGATCTGCTCCATGAAGATATCGGCCAGCCTGGCCGCCATGCTACCTTTTTCGGAACCGGGAAAGGAACGATTAAGATCACGGCGGTCTGGCAGATAGCGTGACTGGGTGACGAAGCCGTATACATTGACCACCGGCACTGCAATCAGCGCGCCGCGAATGCTGGCGATATATTTCTTATTGAGCAGGCGGCGAATGATTTCGACGCCGTTGATTTCATCGCCATGGATCGCGGCGCTGACGAATAACACTGGACCGGCACGGCGGCCATTGACCACATGCACCGGCAATGACACCGGGGTGTGTGAATAGAGCGGTGGCAGCGGCAGATAGATGGATTGCTGCTGGCCCGGCAGGATGCGGGTTTGGCCCAGTTGTATGATCTGTTTCTCTGCCATGACCATCTCGCGTGGAAAAGTGTCGTTGCCGCCAGGCGGTGTCGCCTGACCCGGATTTTCAGCCCGTACCGCGGGTTCGCGTTTTGCCGGATTTACTATTGGTTTCGATGAACTGGATGATCAGACCGGCAACGTCCTTGCCGGTAGCGGTTTCAATGCCCTCGAGGCCGGGTGATGAGTTCACTTCCATGATCACCGGGCCGTGGTTGGAGCGCAGTATGTCGACACCGGCGACGTTGAGCCCCATGACGGCTGCAGCGCGCACCGCTGTCGAGCGTTCTTCCGGGGTAATGCGAATCAGGCTGGCGCTGCCGCCGCGATGCAGATTGGAACGGAATTCGCCGGGTATGGCCTGCCGTTTCATCGCCGCAACGACCTTGCCACCAACCACCAGGCAGCGTATATCGGCGCCACCGGCTTCCTTGATATATTCCTGTACCAGGATGTTGGCCTTGACGCCCATGAAACCCTCGATGACGCTTTCGGCGGCTTTCTGGGTTTCGGCCAGCACCACGCCTATACCCTGGGTGCCTTCCAGTAGCTTGATGACCAGCGGAGCGCCGCCGACCATCTTGATCAGGTCCTTGACATCGTCTGGCTTATTGGCGAAACCGGTGACCGGCATGCCGAGACCCTTGCGCGCCAGTAGCTGCATTGAGCGCAGCTTGTCACGTGAGCGTGAAATGGCCACTGATTCATTGAGCGGGTAGACGCCCATCATCTCGAACTGACGTAAAACCGAGGTTCCGTAAAAAGTGACGGATGCGCCGATACGTGGGATGACCGCGTCAAAGCCTTCGAGGGCCTCGCTTTTGTAGTGAATGGTCGGTTTGTGCGAGGCGATATTCATGTAACAGCGCAGAACATCAAGTACCCTGACCTCGTGGCCGCGCGCCTCCGCAGCCTCGATCAGGCGGCGTGTAGAATACAGTTTCCGGTTGCGGGAAAGCAGCGCTATCTTCATTGTGTGTCCGTTAGAATTTGTAGAGTTTTCTGGCGTTGAGTCTACCACATAAATAAGACGCCTCCGGGTCGACCAGCATGTGGCCTTGCATCGCGCGGCGCCCCAGCAACATGCGAAAACGCATGCGTTCACGGTTGGTCAGGGTCATCTCGATGCGGAATTGCTGCCCGGCGATAAGCAGTGTGGTTTCGATCACATAGCGCAGTTCACGGTGACCGCCAGAGTCGGACACCTCGCGTTCATCCAGTAATGGTGCAACACAGTTGACGACCAGCGAGTCGTTGTTTTGTATGGGGTGCATGCCGAAACGTACATAATCGCGGCCATCGCGTTTAAACGACTCGACGTCGAAGGCGTGCAGAGCGGAGGTTTTGGCGCCGGTATCCACCTTGCATTTTATTGCTGGCATGCCAAGGTCGGGTAGTGCGACCCACTCGCGCCAACCCAGTATGAGTCTGTTATCCATGCGTGGTGAATTGAATCTGATGTTGCTGATTGATGGCGCGCGGTTGGACGCTTGAATCAGGGCCTGGGGCAGGATGATAAAACCTGAACCGGACAGGCGCAATCGTGTCGGCGGCGCGGTGGCTGCCGGTCAAGCCCGGGACTGGCGCTGAATTAGCGGCCCAGACGGGTTTTTGCGTGCTGCAGGTAGATCGATTTGTGCACGTCGCCAAGGCTTAACATGCCGAGCAGGCGGTCGCCTACGGCAACGGGAATACGGCGAAAACGATTGCCCACCATCTTGGCGGCGGCTTTCAGGATTTCCATGTCGGGCGCTACGCTGATGACGGAGGAGGTCATCAGATCCGACACCTTCATGTCGACCACGTTGCTGTATTTCTGCAGCGCGGCGGTCATGTCGATGTTGGACATGCCGTCCATCATGTCTTCCATCTTGGGAAACATCGGGTCGAGCACGTCGCGTTCGGCGATAAAGCCAACCAGTTTGTCTTTATCTTCTACCACCGGTATGCCGCTCAGTCGGTAAAGGCACATCATGCTAACCACTTCCGACATGGGTGTATCGGGAGAAACCGTTTTTAACGAGGTGGTCATGATATCTTCTACGAGCATGGTGGTTTACCTTTTTTATATATTCGCGAAAGCGGCATAGTATATGAAGCGTTACGCGAGGCCAAGATGATCTGGATCAAGATCGCCGTAAAGCTGGCGCTATGACGCCTTTAGCGGCGGGTTTAGCCCGCGCGCCGACGGGTGTTCCATCATATACTTTGCGCCGTTATTGCCCGCTAATGGAGTACGCCATGAAAGCTGCCGATGTCATGAGCCGCAATCCGGCCACGCTGAAGCCCACCGATACCATCGGTCAGGGCGCTGAAATCATCATGGCCCATCGCTACCGCAATCTGCCTGTCGTGGATGATGATGGCTGTTACCTGGGCATGTTCGGTGTCAATTGTCTGCTCAAGCAGGTCATACCCAAGGCCGTATTGATGCACAAGGGACTGCAGAATATCAGCTTCATTCACGAATCGATTGAAGATCTTTATGCGCGTTTCGACGAATCGCGCGATAAGTGTATCGAGGTCTGTATGTCGCATGACATCGTGCCGGTGGCGCCGGATACCCCGTTGATGGAGACCCTGCTGCAATTGTATGAGACCAGATCGAGCATACCGGTGGTGGAACCCGGCACCTGCAGACTACTGGGCATGGTGTCGTATTTTGACGTGGGCGATAACATTCTGAACGCGGGGAGGAAACCCCATGCATGATGCGGGACAACTGCACGGCATGCTGTCGGGCTCAGCGCAATGGATTGCCGCCAGTATCTTCATCTTTACCTATGTGCTGATCATTACCGAGCGTTTAAACCGTGCCGTGGTCGCCATGCTGGCGGCTGTCATGATGATCGTATCCGGCGTGCTGACGCAGCAGGGCGCAGTGCAGGGTGTCGATGTCAACACCATCGGCCTGCTGGTGGGTATGATGATCATCGTCGGCATCATGCGTGAAACGGGCGTGTTCCAGTACCTGGCGATCCTGTCGGCGAAACGGGTCAATGCCGACCCGTGGGGCATACTGGTGATGTTGACACTGGTGACGGCTTTTCTGTCGGCGCTGCTCGATAATGTCACCACGGTGTTGCTGGTGGCGCCCATCACCCTGCTGATTACGGAGACCCTGAAGCTCAATGCCTATCCCTATCTGTTCGCCGAGATCTTCGCCTCGAACATTGGCGGCACGGCCACGTTGATTGGTGATCCGCCCAATATCATGATTGGTTCAGCGACGCAGCTGAGTTACAACGATTTTCTGTTCAATCTGGCGCCCATCGCGATTGTCGTGCTGATCCTGACCATGGTTCCGATCTATTTCATCTGGGGGCGGAATCTGCACGCCAGCCAGGCATTGCGCGACAAGGTCATGGGCTTTCGCGAGCGGGATGCGATTAAGGATGCTCTGCTGCTGAAGAAATCGCTGTTTGTGCTGACACTGGTTATGCTGGGTTTTATCTTTGGCCATGACTACGGGTTGCAGCCGGCCACCATTGCCATGTTCGGCGCCGCACTATTGCTCATTTTGTACAGCTTTCCGCACAACCAGGAACAGCAATCCAACATGGTGGCGAAAACGCTCAACCAGGTGGAATGGATCACCATATTCTTTTTCATCGGGTTGTTTATCGTTGTTTACGGGGTTGAATCGACCGGATTACTCGAGCTGTTGGCGCATGGGGTGTTGACCCTGACAGGGGGTGATAAATCGGTGACGGCGCTGGCCATCCTGTTCGTGTCGGCAACGGCGTCGGCGCTGGTCGATAACATCCCGTTCGTGGCGACCATGATCCCGCTGATCAAAAACATGGCCGCCAGCTTTGGTGGCGCTCAGGAGCTGGTGCCCCTCTGGTGGTCGCTTGCGCTGGGTTCCTGTCTGGGCGGCAATGGCAGCCTGGTGGGCGCCAGCGCCAACCTGATTGTCGCGGGGTATGCCGAGCGTTCGGGCCAGCCGATCCGGTTTCTGCCGTTTCTGCTGCTGGCGTTCCCGCTGATGATGATGTCGGTGATAGTCAGTGCCATTTATGTCTACCTGCGTTACCTCAACTAGAGTAGTGTCCTGAAAGACTCTATCCGCGCGCCTGATGCAAGCTTAGGTGATTCGGACGCGCGGATGATTTATGCTACACCTCGCTTGAAACAACCATACCGAGGAGCAGCATGCAGCCCGTAAATATTTTGATCGGTGGTTCAGACAATGGCCAGATCCTGATGGATGCCGGTAAGGCCAATCGTCATGGACTTATCGCCGGCGCCACCGGCACTGGAAAAACCATTACCCTGCAGGGTCTGGCAGAGAGTTTTTCCAGCATCGGCGTGCCGGTGTTCGTGACCGACATCAAGGGTGATCTGTCGGGTTTGTCGCAGGCCGGTCGGCCACATGCGAAAATCGATGAGCGCGTCGAGCTGATCGGCATACAGGGCTACCAGCAGCGCGCCAACCCCACCGCGCTGTGGGACGTGTTCGAGCAGCAGGGCCTGCCGCTACGCGTCACGGTCTCCGATATGGGGCCAATGTTGTTATCCAACCTGCTGGAGCTGAATGATACCCAGTCCGGTATTCTCTACGCCTGTTTCGATCTGGCGGACGAGGAAGGCCTGCTGTTGCTCGACCTCAAGGATCTCAAATCCATGCTTAACTGGATGGCTGAAAACGCCAGGGACCTGCAGGCCGATTATGGCAATATATCGGCCAGCAGCGTGGCTGCCATACAGCGCAAGCTACTGGTGCTCGAACAGCAGGGTGCCGAACATTTTTTTGGCGAACCGGCATTGAACCTGGCTGATATCATGATCACCGACTTCTCCGGCCAGGGTCTGATCAATATTCTGGACGCGACCCGACTCAGCGCGCAATCGCCACGGGTTTATGCGGCGTTCCTGTTATGGTTCCTGTCGGAGCTCTACGAAAACCTGCCGGAGGTGGGTGATGCCGACAAACCGCGCTTCGTGTGTTTCTTCGATGAGGCCCATCTGTTGTTCGATCAGAGCAGCAAGGCGCTGGTCGACAAGATTGAACAGATTGTGCGCCTGATTCGTTCCAAGGGCGTGGGCATCTTTTTCGTAACCCAGTCGCCGCTGGATATTCCCGAGGACATACTCGGCCAGTTGGGTATGCGCATTCAACATGCCTTGCGCGCCTTCACACCCAAAGACAAGAAGGCTGTCAACACGGTGGCGGAGACCTTTCGTCCAAACCCGGCGCTGGATATCAAACAGGAGATCGGCCAGCTTGGTATCGGCGAGGCGTTGGTCTCGACCCTGCAGGCGGATGGCTCGCCCAGCGTGGTTGAAAAGACCTTGATTCGTCCTCCCCAGTCGCTGATCGGGCCGCTCGATGAAAGCCTGCGGCAGGACCTGATCAAGCGTTCGCCGTTGTATGCACGTTATGCCGAGGACATAGATCGCGAGTCGGCGTTTGAATTGCTCAGGCAGCGTTCACAGGAAAAGGAGGCGCAGTTGCAGCAGCAGGCGCAGCAGGCTGCAGCAGAACAGGCCGCTCAGCGCGAGGCGCGTGCAGCCAGGGGCTCAGCTGGAGGGCGCTCACGTCAGTCCTTTGCTGATGCCATGATGAAATCGGCGATTCGCTCAGTGGGCAGTACCCTGGGGCGGCGCATCGCACGCGGCATTCTGGGTTCGCTGCTGGGAAAATGAACAGCGTGGGGCCCCATCTCCTGTTACCGCGGCCGAGGGCGCCAATATGGTGACCGTTGACGAGGCGATCAAACGACTGAAACATGGCAACGAGCGTTTCGTGTCCGGCGTGCGCAGCATGGAAATGATTGTGAACCAGCAACAGCGCTCACACCTTGTCAAAGGGCAGGAGCCCTTCGCCATCATTCTGGGCTGTTCCGATTCGCGCGTACCGGCCGAACTGGTGTTCGACCAGGGACTCGGCGACCTTTTTGTCATTCGTATTGCTGGCAATATCGTGGCGCCGTCGCAGATCGGCAGTGTCGAGTTTGCCATCGCCAAGTTCAAAACACCGCTGGTGGTTGTTCTGGGACACTCCAACTGCGGCGCGGTATGCGCCACTATCGACGCCCTGAAGGGTGAGTCCGAGTCGCCCTCGTCCAATGAACTGTCGATCGTCAATCGTATCCGCCCGGTGGTTGAGCCACTGCTTGAGACCGAGTTGCGTCACAATTCCGAAAAGCTCATCGATGCCGCCATTCGCTCCAACATCCGTTACTCCGTCAACCAGTTGCGGCATGGTTCTGAACGCATCGAAACCTATGTTCAGCAGGGGCGCATTCGTATCATCGGTGCGGAATACTGCCTGGATAAAGGTGAGGTCAGGTTTCTTGATTGATGCGTGGCGTATTTCCCAATGACACGAGGACGTCTAAGCGACCGTATTAAATGGGATTTTGCGTTGCCAAAATGTTAGAGTCGATGCGACAGGTCGGCCCACTCGCCTTGAACCCGTAAGTGGTTTGTCTTCCCGCGCAGGCGGATGTCGCCTGCGCCATGCCTTGAGCATGCACTGCCAATCCAGGAAAAATACGATGAATAATCCACCCAGACCCAGCCTGGCCCGATTCAAGGGCCTTCTTGCTGTATGCTGTGGCGCACTGCTGCTGGGCCTCGCCCCGACGGGCCATAGTTTAGCTGAAACACTCAATTGTCCGTGCGAGGTGGTTAATGTGTTAACCGGCGACACGGTGTTTGTGCTCGATCAGTATCGCTCCAGCCGCAAGGTCTGGCTGGCCGGGGTGGATGCACCGGATATGAACCGGGAGATCGGCTTGAAATCACGTCAGCACCTGATCGATCTGGTCGCGCGCCAGCGGGTCCAGGTGCATTTTGACAAGCGCGACCGTTATGGCCGAATCATTGGCAAGCTGCTCAAGAACGGTGAGGATATGAACCTGTTGCAGATCAAAAACGGTTTTGGTCGGATTCTGGATAAACACATCTCTGAATTGTCGAGTGATGACCTGCGGCGTTATCGGGAAGCACAACAATACGCCAAAGACCGCGAACTCGGTCTCTGGACATCGATGGGCGACGAATGATGCGCCAGGTCGGTTGAGCAGGCGCTAGTGAATATCGGTATCCTCCAGGCGTTCGCCCGGATCATCCACCGGCTCGGGCGACAGCGATCGATCGATCAGTTCCTGTTGCTGACGGGCGTGCAGGCGCGCGTTGCCGCAGGCCGGTGATGCCGACGGCGCGCGACCGGCGTAGCCGAGTTGCATCGATTTCAGCTTGGATACGCGCAGGTGATGCTGAATCTGGTACCACGCGCCCTGGTTTCGAGGTTCTTCCTGACACCACACCAGTTCATTCGCATACACGTATTTTTCCAGAATCGCCTTGAGCGTCCTGCGCGGGAACGGATACAACTGTTCAATGCGCAGGATAACGATGTCGCTGATTCCACGTTCGTTGCGCGCCTGTAACAGGTCGAAGTAAACCTTGCCACTGCACAGCACTACCCGGCGAATATCGGTGACCTGATGCGCTTCGGTTTCCTCGATGATGAGCGACAGCTTGCCGTCGCTGAATTCGTTCAATGGCGACAATGACAGGGGATGGCGCAGCAGGCTTTTGGGCGTCATGACCACCAGCGGGCGGCGAAAATCGCGCTTTTGCTGGTCGCGAATCAAGTGGAATAACTGCGCCGGGGTACTCGGATTCCACACGCGCATGTTGAGCTCGGCGCACAGCTGCAGGAATCTTTCCAGGCGGGCCGAAGAGTGCTCAGGGCCCTGGCCTTCGAAGCCGTGCGGCAGGAACAGGGTGAGCTGGCAGTATCGGCCCCATTTCAGGTATCCGCTGGAGATGAACTGGTCGATAACGACCTGGGCGCAGTTGGCGAAATCACCGAATTGTGCTTCCCAGATGACCAGCGTCTCGGGGCTGGATGTGGCATACCCGTATTCAAAGGCCAGCACCGCCAGTTCGGACAGCATCGAGTTTATGATTCGGAATCGCCCCCCGTTGTCGTTGATATGCTGCAGTGGCACATAACGTTCATCCGTGACCTGGTCATGCAGTACGGCATGTCGATGTGAAAAGGTGCCACGCCCACTATCCTGCCCGGAAAAACGAATCGAGCTGCCCTCAAGCAACAGCGATGCATAGGCCAGATGTTCGGCCATACCCCAGTCGAGCGCCTGCTCACCGGCCATCATTCTGGCGCGACCTTGCAGAACCTTCATAACGCGTGCGTGGGGAGTGAAACGCTGTGGCAGGCTGATGATCTTCTCGCCAAGGCTTTGCAGGGTCGCCGCGTCAACGGCCGTATCGGGCCGCTTCGATGGGTCCGCATTGAGGTAGCGGTTCCAGGTTTCCTGCTGGTATCCGGTTTGCGAGCCGTGCAGAAATTCGCGCACCGTAACCTGGCCCTTTTCCAGGGTGGCGCGGTAGTCGCTGATCATTCGCTCGGCGACGTCAGGTCCGATAATTCCCGCCTGTTGCAGTCGTTTCGCATAGATCGAGCGCGTGGTGTCGAGCTGGCGGATACGCTGGTACATGATGGGCTGGGTAATCATCGGTTCATCCGCCTCGTTGTGGCCCTGGCGGCGATAACACACCAGGTCGATGACCACGTCGTGATTGAACCTGTTGCGGAATTCGAGCGCCAGCCGGGTAATGAAAACCACGGCGTCGGGGTCATCGGCATTGACATGGAAAATAGGCGCCTGGATCAACTTGGCGACCTCGGTGCAGTACGGCGTGGAGCGGGCTTCCTGTGGCAGGCTGGTCGTGAATCCAATCTGGTTGTTGATGACGATATGCAGCGAACCGCCGGTGCCGTAGCCATGGGTCTTGCACAGGTTCAGGGTTTCGGTGGTGACGCCCTGACCAATGAATGCGGCGTCACCATGAATCAAGACCGGCATGACCTTGTGTTGGCCGTCATCGCCTATGCGGTCCTGACGCGCACGCACGCCGCCTTCGACCACCGGTGAGACAATCTCCAGGTGCGAGGGATTGAAGGCCAGTGCGACATGCACCGGGCCGCCGGCGGTCTGGATGTCGGAATAAAAGCCCTGGTGATACTTGACGTCGCCCGACCCGGTCGCTCCGCGCTCCTCAAGTTGCCCTTCGAATTCGGAGAACAATTGCTGTGGGGCCTTGCCCATCAGGTTCACCAGCACGTTGAGGCGTCCACGGTGGGCCATGCCAATGACGATGTTTTCTGTGCCCAGTTGGCCACCACCCTGTACGACCTCATCCAGAAGTGGAATCAGTGAATCGCCGCCTTCCAGCGAAAAACGTTTCTGGCCGATGTAGCGTCGATGCAGGAACTGTTCGAGCCCTTCAGCGGCGGTCAGGTCGTTGAGAATGCCGATCCGCACATCGTCGCTGTGCTGTCGGTACCATTCGCCGCGCGTCGATTCGAGACGCTGCTCGATCCAGCGCCGCTGCTCGGCGGAACTGATGTGCAGGTATTCGGTGGCCAGGGTGCCACAGTACACCTGGTCCAGGGCCTGCACGATATCGTGCAAGGGCAGTTCGGCGGCGGGGTCGATGGATACGTGGCACAGGGTCTGGGCCAGCGCCGCATTATCCAGTCCGTAATAGGCGGGATCGAGTTCGACCGGTTTTTCACCAACCTGCAGGCCCAGTGGATCGATCTTTGCACAGAGATGGCCGAGCATGCGGTAGGCGTTGATCAGGCGTTCGGCCGCGCCTGAAAAATGCACCTCGGGCGTGGACATAGTCTGGGTTTCAGAGACGAGTGCGCCCGGCGAGTGGTCCTGGTGCTGGGCATGTTCGAATCCATAAAAATAATGCCGCCATTCAGTCGGGACGCTGTCGGGGTCGTATTTGAATGCCTCAAAAAGCTGGTCGATATATTCGGCGTTTTGCGGGTTTAAGCCGGTTTTTCTGAAATCTATCATTTAACAATCAATTCGATGAAAGGGATATTTTTCCGGGACTATGTATGCATCCGGGCGCTTGCGCAGTATAGACTTTTTCGATGGGCCTTATCACCTGTGCTGGCGTTTTCATCGTGCGGTTTTGTACAACGCAGAGGTGAAGGATACTCCGGGCTTGTCCGGCGATTCAGTGCATTCTTTAAGCTGCTGCGCAGGTTCCGGGATGTGGTCCACGGGATCACAAGGGCGGGGCAGTTCGGTGAAAAAAATCAGATCGATAATTGGGGAAACCAGGTGCGTGCGATATCGTCATGCAACTGCCCCAACTGCAGCTGCAGGCGGTCGAGAAAACGGTGCAGAGCGGCCTGGTCCAGGTTTTTCAGATTACTGCGGGCAACGGATCGGTTAATCCGCTTGAGGCGTTTAATGGCGTCCCCGCTATTGGGCAGGTTGGACAGGTAGCGCTGGATGTTGCTGGTGCAATAGGCCAGTGACCGGGGAAACATGCGGTAGTGCAAAAGAAAGTCGAAAACATCCTCGCGGCGAACGCGCACCTGCATGGTCTGGCGGTACATCTGATAGCCACTGAGAGATTTGAGTATGTTCATGCATACCATGTCACCAAAAGGTTTCAGCTCGGTGAAGGTCGCTGGAATCACCGTGTCTGAGCGCACATCGATGATACGCGTGGTCATATCGGCGCGTTCGATCTTGCGTCCGAGATTGAGAAAGTCGTAGGCCGTATCGTGATTCATCGAGCCAGCCAGCACGCCGGTGATGCGTTGCACGTCGGACATGATGCGTTCGAGGTAGGTCTGGCGGTCGCTGCGGCTCAGGCAGCCGGCCTTGTGATCGCTGGCGTTTTGCCAGCTCAGGTTGATGGCCTCCCATCCCTCGCGCGGCAGAATCTCACGAATGCTGCGTGCATTTTCGCGGGCGCGCGCCAGCGAGGTGATGATCGATGACGGGCTGGCCTCGTCACAGATCAGAAAATTGATGATGCGTCGCTCGGTGCAGTGCGGGTGGCGTTGCTGGTATTCCTGTCTGCAGCCCAGAATGTCGATCATCGGTTCCCACAGTGGAAACAGGTCGCGCGGCAGGTCGAGTGACAGATTGGTATTGACCTTGAGCAGGCGTGCGGTGTTTTCGGCGCGTTCGTGGTAGCGTCCGATCCAGTACAGGGTTTCAGCGACTCGAGCAAGCATATTGCTGCGGCGTTCAGGCGTTAATACGCGCAGTTGGCAAGCCTGCACCTGACAGTCGATGCAGGTTAAGGTTTTGCAGTACCCGCCCGGCCATGATGTGACTCCATCGATTGGATGACAGCTCAATTGTTACCCGTCAGCGGCTAAAATCCACAAACTTCGCGCGCCGCATTGTTTCGGTGCACTGGCAGGGCCGGTTCTTCAAAATGGTGCGTCGATCCTGTCGAGTCAGCGCTTTTTGACGCGATTTTTCTCCTGACTCAAACCTCGTCCTATCATAGGCCTCAATCGTGTTAGCGGGCTTGCCCGTTCATCTTCCATTACAACATCGGTAGCCGTCATGACATATTGTTTGGCCATGAATCTCCAACAGGGCCTGGTTTTCGCATCCGACTCGCGCACCAATGCCGGAGCGGATTACGTCACCTCGTATTCCAAGATGCATTTGTTCAATCCGTCACGCGAACGGTTGTTCGTGCTGCTGTCAGCGGGTAATCTGGCGACCACTCAAGAGGTCATACATCGGTTGCGCAAAGACCTCGATTACAGCTCGAGTGGTGAAAGCCTGTTGTCCGCGCGTTACATGTTTGAGGCAGCCGACTATGTCGGAAGGGTAACGCGAGAGGTCGGCCAGTCACACGAACAGGCGCTTAAATCTTCAGGCGTGAGCGGTGATGTCACCTGGATACTGGGTGGCCAGATCGAAGGCCAGCCACACAGCCTGATGCTGATCTATCCGCAGGGTAATTACATCGAGAGCAGCGAGTCGACGCCATATCTGCAGATTGGTGAAAACAAGTATGGTAAGCCGGTGCTCGATCGCATCGTAAGCTACGGCGTGTCATTGAACGATGCAGCGAAACTGGCCCTTGTGTCGCTAACCTCGACGGCGAATTCAAACACCACGGTCGGGCCACCGTTTGAGGTGGCTATCTATCGCGATGGCGAGTTGGCGCTTCAATCACGCTGTAAATTCGATCATAAGGGGGAGTATCTGCCACGCCTCGAGCAGGCCTGGCGAGATGGCCTGAATTCGGTTTTTCTGAGCCTGCCCGACTCGG
>JGI11705J14877_10000146_pt1 | contig 43560 bp, 26 predicted proteins | sample Etolaghawater15m_FD_14877 | JGI IMG/M metagenome (IMG submission 14877) | reverse complement strand
AGCGACCCTAAGAAAGAGTCGCTTTTTTTTATTTATAGGATTTGTCCTTATTGGAGAACAATTTTGCGATCGGTTTTACCTTTCTCGCTGATGATGCTTAACAGGTAAACACCCTTAGCCTGATCGCTCAGGTTGAAAGAGTTGGTGTAATTTCCATTAAAAGCACCCAGTTCCTCATCAACCACTACCTGACCATTCAGGTTGGTTAGTCTGATCTGCAATTTTCCGGCTTTCTCCACATCAAAACTGATGTTAAGCTCTCCAGTGGTTGGATTGGGGAACATCGATAAGTTTTCATAGACCGAGGATTCTTCTATCCCGACTCCATCGATGGTGTAGGTAAGCGACCACCCGGATTCGGTGATAAAGGCGTTGGTACCCCAGGTAATAAAAACTCCGTCACCAGGAATCTCAAGAGGATCGGGTAAAAGACTACCGGAATATTCGCCAATCAACTGACTGCTGGCGTTGTAAATGGTAAGTTTATCGTTCACAGCTTCCGTATTAAAGGAATTAAATTCGATATGGTAATTTACCCCTTCAGGATGTTGAATAAAGAAGGTACATGTTGACAGGTTGTTGTAGTTGAACGAATTGCTTCCATCAGTAATGGTACCCGAAGGAGCATCAAACACCTGTGTTCCGGAGCAATAGGTGGGCAACATGGCCGTGTATTCAATTTTAAAACCTTCACCTGTTCCTGTTGACGAAAAAGTTACCAGCACCTCGTTTGAGGTAGAGGTGATGGCTCCCGGCAAGGTTGAACCCGAGTATTCGCCCAACAAAGGAGCACTGGTGGTGGGACCATCGTACAAACGAACCACATCCGAAGTCGCTGTGTTAAATTGAATAAAGCTGATGCTGATTTTCGAAACAGAATCCTGTTCGGTTTGAGGAGAGATTAACCACTGTGCGTTCATTCCTGCGGGATAATCTTCAATAGGCCCGCTACCATCAGTTAAACTTCCGGCTAAAAATCCCAGCTCGGTAGTACCCGTAGCAATGTACGGATAATTGGGGTCGGCAGGGTAAAAGTTACGGATCATGCCTTGCTGTTGGTTATAACCACCCACATCTGTAAGGGTGTACCAGCCATTACCTGAGCCACTCCATCCAAAATTAAAATGATAGAAAGAGTTATCCTGATACCCGTCGCAAGCGAAAGCATGGCCACCCTCATTGGAACGACCCGAGTAATAGATAGGACGACCCTGGTTAAGTTCGCCCTGCACCAGGCTTTCCCATCCGGCTGTGGTATAGCCAGTTTTTGACAGGAATTGAACTGAAGGACTGTAACCAAAATAAGTAGCCAAAGCGTAAGGCACATCGGCACTATAAGCTCCGGAACCATCAGGTGAAAAGCCCATATCGACACTTACGGCAGCATGATAACCTATTTCGGCAATTTCCCAGATAAATTTATTGTTGATGTTGTCTTGCATGCCATCCCAATAGTAGGTAGAAGCCCCGTAGTTAACTGTCTGTGTACCGTATGGGTAGATATAATAGCTATGCTGCCCGCTTCCCTGGAGAGGGTAACGCCAGTAATGCATAATCATCGACATGGCTGTGGCAACACAACCAACATACACGTGACCTCCTGGACCGGCTGCATCTTCAGGGCACATCATGTTATAAGGATTATCCTGATTCCATGTTGAGGTAAGCAATGGAGCAAGGTCACGGTCGCCTCTTGAAACGGGTGCAGAAACATCCATGTTTTCGATTTCCTGCCACATGGCCGTAATATCGGCCTCCGGCGACACATTGTTTTCACGGATATAGGCCACCTGCTCTACGAAGCTGTGCATAAAGCTACCGAAGTTGTCAGAATATTCATACTCAGGCACAAAACTACCTGTGTAGTTATATCCAAGAATTGGCGTCATCACGTCATCGGCAGCCACGACAACCCAGCCGTCTACAAAATTAATGACATAATAAGCCCCATCAACCTGATACGACTCCCTGATCGACAGGTCGTAGTAATCAACAGGAGAAGCATATTGATTTGATTGTTCGAAAAAGAAGTTTACAGCTACTTTTTCGGCTTTCGACAAGGAAATCTCTTTTGCAAAAAGACTGGCCGTTAGGGCGATAAGGACTAAAAAACTAAGTAAAACTTTTGATTTCATAAGTAAATAATTATGGTGTTAAGCAATTTCAAGGGGCAAATATAGTTTTTTAAAATAAAATGAACTTACTATTTCGAATTACTGACAAATATTATTGCAAAAAGGTTGTATACCGAGACGGAACAGGATGACAAATATTAATGTTTGTTACTATCGAGCATAACTACTTCTAAACAGTTATCGCTTGCTTTCCTGTAAAGAATTAGTGTATGTAAAAACGTTAGAGGTGACATGAATCATTGAACATGTAACGAATAATGAGGATACATACCGGATAAATATCAAGGTTATATTTTCAGATTTAGACAGTTAAAAGATTCAGGCCACCTAATTGGACATATTTTTCACACGGCATGTATAGGTTTTAAAAAAATTGTTATTTTTGCCACCTCAATTTTTAGCCCAGATGGCGGAAATGGTAGACGCGCATGGTTGAGGGCCATGTCCTCGCAAGGGGGTGCAAGTTCGATTCTTGTTCTGGGCACATATTAAAATTGAAGTTCTTAAACGCAGATTGCCCAAGTGGCGGAATTGGTAGACGCGCTACATTCAGGGTGTAGTGACCGCACGGTCGTGAAAGTTCGAGTCTTTTCTTGGGCACGACAAACCCCTTACAGCTTATAACTGTAAGGGGTTTTTTCGTTTGTAGGATTTCCCCTCTCTCCGGCGAAACTCTCCATCAACTCCCATTAAACTCCCCCTAATCGTTCCCTCTGAGGCCAGAAACAGGAAAGCTTTAAAGGATTTACAATAGGGATAACAGAAGGGCAAACCAGTTTTTATTGCAGGTGAGCAGAATTTGGCTAACTATAATATTCCGGTATTTGGTCACTTACAAGCAAAAAAAAAGCCCTCATTACTGAGAGCTTTTTGCGGTCTGGACGGGACTCGAACCCGCGACCCCCTGCGTGACAGGCAGGTATTCTAACCAACTGAACTACCAAACCGTTTCTTTAATTTTTGTCAACTAAAGAGGATGCAAAAATACATGAATTTTTAATACGTGCAAGTCATTTCGCTATTTTTTAACTAAATTTTTTTTCGATGGTTTTGTGCACTGAAATGGCTCTTCACAGCACTTCATTTCTGGTATTGAAATACTCGTATCAAATTGCCTGTCAGCGGGATACAACCAACGCGCCTTGTTCAGAGGTATCGTGGTAGCTTACCTTGCGATCACCTGCTAATTTTCTGATCTTGTCTTTCACGCCGTCTTTCACGCTGCCATCAACCACAATCAGTGAGGGACTCACGAGGCTAAACAAGCAGTCAGTATTGATCTTCGGACTTCGCGTCACCACCAACACATCCACTTCGATGGGGTTTGTCACCGGTTGAAGGTGGCTTTTTTCTGAAATCACCATCCACTTTTTTCCGGACTGGTAGTAGAAACTATACGCCGTATCGCTGTTAACACGTCCATATCCGCTGTCGCTATGCAGGGGGATGATTTGGGTTTCGCTTAACCCAAGCCGCGCCTGAGCGGCCTCTACAACGAATTTTGCTTTTTCAGGATGCCTCACCAAATAATCATCGAGCATCATACAGCTATGGCGTCCATTGTAAAAACGAAGGGCCGTTTGATTCCTCAGCTGGTAAACCACAGCCCCATCCTGATGCAAATGCCGCCACCTGTCGAAGGTTTCGTACGAAATTAAAATCACCAGAACGGCCATAAATGGAAGCAGAAGCCGCCAATTGCGCTGCACAAAAAACCCAAATCCGACAAACAGCAACAGATAAATTAAAATCACCTCACCTACAGGCAGATGCAAATCAACCAAGCCAGGATAGGGTAAAAACCTGATGAGACCGACTAGCCAATTCAGCAGAAAAACCATGCCCCCCAGCGCCCATCCCAAAACAAAGGCAACCCACGGTATCCAACTCAGAAGCATAAATGCCATTCCTACCGTAAGAATGAGAAAGGAGAGCGGATAAGTGAAAAGGTTGCTGAGCCAAAACCAAGGCGGGAAAACATGAAAATAGTGGACTGCCAGAGGAAAAGTGGCCAACTGAGCGGCAAACGACAAAGCGGTAATCGCCCATACTTTATCAAGAATGGGGTCTTTGACATAAAACAAGGAGTAAATGGGCTGATACAATATCAGAATGCCGGCCACGGCCGCATACGACAATTGAAATCCGGTATGGAAAAGCAACATGGGATTGATGAGCAGCAACATCATGGCACTGAATGCCAAGGTGTTCAGGTTATCTTTACGGCGTGGGGTAAGTTGACTAAGCACAAAAACCGTCACCATGAGCCCGGCACGTTGAACAGAAGGTGAAAGTCCGGTTACGGAGGCATACATCCAGATAATCAGGATAAGCAAGGCTGATTTCACCAACCGCGTTTTGGGGCTTTTATTCAGAAATTTAAGCAGGAAATCGAATATTAAAAAAATGATCCCTACATGCAGTCCGGAAACACACAAGATATGCATCGCTCCGGCGAACACATAATTCTGACGCAGTCCGGTCTCCATATAATCATCATTACCAAGCAAAATAGCCGCAGCAACCGCAAATTCCTCATGATACAGCCCGGCAGCGAGTAATTTGTTAGTCAGTTGTCGCCTTACTTCATAAGCATAGGCCATCCAAATATTGGATGCTTCATGGCTAACATAGTGCCAGCTGCCCTCGCCCAAATACATATTGTGGGTAATGTTTTTTCTCAACAAATAGGCTTGGTAATCAAACTCATCCGGATTAAGTGGTCCGGCAACCCGTTCGACAGCTCCCCTGAAAGCAATCACATCACCATAACGGAGGCTATCCGATTCAGGTAGTCGTTGAAAATAGATTAATATTAAAGGAGCGGCCTGATCATTTCCATCCAGTGAGTCGTGCAGCAGCAGTTGCGCTTCGGCTTTCACGAAATTTGGCCGCAATTCAGGGTCGTTTACAATTTTTGCGGCATAAAAGCCCGGGGCAATGTCTGTCGTGCTAGAGGACTGGCCAGTCGTGGAAGAAATGAGTATGCCCAGAAAAAAGAAGGTGAATCCAAAAAGCAGCCCTTTCAGCCAATCAAGTGCCTTTCGTTTGACTTTGAACACAACAAAAGCGTAACCAGCCAGAGCCAGAATAAAACCCGACAAAATATAGTTTATCGACACCCCGGCCAAACCAGGCGTATAGGATAACGCCAGAATGCCAGCTATGTAGAACAGGACAATTCGAACAAAAGGGCGCTGCGACCAAAACATATTTCTGTAGTAGGGTTCAGCAGCCAAATTACAACTATTATTAATATGATGAATCGAATGTTGGAAAAAAGAACAATTTTGCGGAAAACGGGAAAGATTGAGCATTACACAATCGAAGTGGAGTTCTCGTTCTTACATCATCATTGGGTTCTTCGCGCTGAAGGCGGACAGGCTGGAGTACATTCTTCTCATTTACAACACTTCAAAGTGCCAGCAGCACGACCGACATTGTAACCCTGGATTTCAATCCAGGTTCCAAAAAGGAATAGAATCGTTACTGAGGTAACATGTCCTGTTTTACCCAAAAGCTCTCTTAAACACCGAATATCGGCCTGTCCGCGAGACACCGAACGCTAAAGGTCGAAGTGGAATCTTTGTTCTTAAATCATCATTGGTTACTCGGACTGCATTATTCCATTGGCATAAAAAACAAAGAGGCTGCCCTTGTGAGACAGCCTCTTTTGTGGGCGATGAGAGATTCGAACTCCCGACCCTCTCGGTGTAAACGAGATGCTCTGAACCAGCTGAGCTAATCGCCCGATAATTGAAGAACGTAGTTGCTTTAAAAGCGAGTGCAAATATACACCGATATTTGAATCGTGCAACATTTTGAAATAAATTTTCGACGAAAGTCACATTTTTTTTATTTCTCAATCCTAACTTCCTTTTACTAAATTTGCAGGCATAAATCTCACAGGTCATTGAACAGGTTAAAAACATTTTTCGTAATTTCTGCTGTGGCTTTGCTGATGCTCCTGTCGGGGTGTTCAGCAAAAAAATACGTGGGTGACAGTGACCACCTGATAAAGAAATATACAGTAAGCGTCGATGGCAAACACCCTGAAATCAGCTCGTCTGAGCTAAGAACTTTGTGCCGGCCCAAACCCAACAGCAAAACCGTTTTCTTCAGAGCCAAACTGTACTACTATTTCCGTCACGAAAAAAAACCAACCCGGTTAAATACTTGGTTAAACAAACATTTTGGAGAACCTCCTGCTTATTACACCGTTGAAGAAGCCGATGCCGTGACCAAAAACATGATCAGATACCTTAACAACACCGGATTTTTTTACTCTGAGGTGAGTCATACCGTGTCCTACAGGAAAAAAACAGCAAAGGTTCATTTTCACATCAAACCGGCTAAGCCTTACCGGATTAAATCGATAAAATATGATATCCCCGACACCACCATTAGAAGGCTGGTGTTCAAAAATATAGACAAAAGCCTGATCAAGTCAGGCGACATCTATAACGCTTATACTTTTGACGACGAGCGCGATAGGTTAGCCGAACAGCTTCGCAACCAGGGATACTATTTCTTTAACAGAAACTATATCCAGTTTGTGATCGACAGCAATTTCAATGATAAAAAAATGCAGGTGACTGTCCTGCTGAACAACATAAAAAAACCTGACCCGCTGTCTCCCGGCGACTTTAATCAGGAAAACCACAAACGCTACACCGTAAATAAAATATTTGTAAACCCTGAATACATACCGGGTGCACTTACCTCCTTCGACACCATCATCCATCAAATTGACTTCTGGCAAGACACCAATACCTACAACTACTATTTTCTTTACGGCGACAAACTCAACATTCAGCCCAATGCCTTCAATGCGGCCTTAAAAATAAAACCAGGAAAATTTTATTCCGCCAACAGCGTACAACAGACTTACCGCAAACTTTTTAACTACCAAATCATTCGCTCCGCCAACATCAATTTCGACACGCTGGGAACAGGCGAGGCGGGTACTTCCGATAAACATTATCTCAATGCCCACGTCATGCTTCAAGACAACAAGTTAAATTTGTTTTCGGCAGAGCTTGAAGGAACTAATGCCAGCGGTGATTTGGGCATCAGGGGGAATTTGGTTTTTATGAACCGGAACATTTTCAGGCGCGCCGAAGTGCTGCGCATCAGGCTAAAAGGTGGAACAGAAGCCCAAACTGTTAGCAGCTCTGAATCCGGCAACTCCTTGTTTAACACCTACGAGGCTGGTATTGACGGGACTTTCTTCTTCCCCCGGTTTTTGTTCCCTTTTCGTCTCGACAAATTTAACCAACGCTACATTCCAAACACAAACATTAACTTCGGATACAACTATCAGCTGCGCAGCAATTACTCGCGCAACATCACTAACATTGATCTGGGCTATTCATGGAATTCGAGCAAGGTGGTAAGTCATATCCTTACTCCTATCAACCTCAATTACGTGCGGGTGATGCCCTCGCCTGAATTCGATTCCATCCTGAACAATGAAACCAACCGCCGCCTGCGTGAACAGTATTCTGATCACATGATCGCGGGCTTGAATTACAGCTTCATTTTCAACAACCAAAGCATGGTTTCGTTGAAACATTTTAATTATCTGAGAATCAACATCGAAACGTCGGGAAATTTGGCTACGTGGCTGTACGAGCTTTCGGGCACGCCCCGCAACGACAGTGGCTTTTACAGCCTGATTGGCGTGAGGTATTCACAATATATCCGCACCAGCATCGACTTCAGGCACTATTATTATTTTTTCGAGAAGTCGAATGCTCTGGTCTTCAGGTTTCTGGCCGGAGCGGGTATTCCTTACGGCAACTCCGATGAACTGCCCTACGAAAAGGGATTTTATGCCGGTGGAGCCAACGACATGAGGGGATGGCAATTCCGGTCGCTGGGACCAGGCAGCTACAGTGGGACGTCAACCTACGAGCGCATCGGCGACATCCAACTCGAAGGGAATATCGAATACCGCTTCCCCGTTTACAGCTTCTTTAAAGGTGCTTTATTTGCCGATGTAGGCAACATTTGGACCTACAACACTTCGACCACTTTTCCGGGAGGTCAGTTTAAAATCAATGAGTTCTACAAACAACTGGCGCTGGATGCTGGTGTTGGCTTTCGGTTCGACTTTCAGTTTTTTATCTTCAGAATTGATGCTGCCGCACCGCTGCGTAACCCGGCTTATCCAACGGGAGAAACCTGGCGCTTCAGGTATCTGCAAGTAAAAGATTTCGTTTTTAGTTTTGGCATCGGTTATCCTTTCTGATGCAATCTTAATCCTGATAACGAGACCTGATGAATAAACTAAGTCTGAAATCACGTATCACCGAATATTTTGGCCACCTCCCGACCTACGATCAAAACCAGGCCATTCAGCATTTAAGTGCGTTCAGCTTAAGCGAGAAGTCAAATCCGCTCTACATGCTCCGAGGATATGCAGGAACGGGAAAAACAAGCCTGATCAGTGCCTATGTAAAAACCCTAAGCGAGCGGAAAACACCGTTTGTTTTGTTAGCTCCTACCGGCAGGGCAGCAAAGGTTTTTTCGCAATACGCCGGATTTCAGGCACATACCATACACAGGTACATTTACTTGTTTTTTACCGATGCCGATGGAACAACACGCGTAATCCACGCCCCGAACAAATTGACTAACGCCGTGTTTATTGTTGATGAGGCGTCTATGATAAGCGACAACGCCAGTGATTCAGGAAGCCTTTTCTCGAAATCGCTGTTAGACGATTTATTTAGTTATGTATACAAAAATGCCGGAAACAAACTTATCCTGGTCGGCGACACGGCTCAGCTTCCTCCTGTGGGGATGGACATCAGTCCGGCGCTTGATTTAGCTTACCTGAAACGTGCTTTTTCAGTTACCGGCTTTGAATACCAGATGCGCGAGGTGATGAGGCAGTCGAACGAATCGGGAATATTGGAAAATGCCACAGCCCTGCGCAACAAGGTGGAACAAGAAGAAATTCAATTGCCCCTGCTGTCGATAAAACCGCAAACCACTGATCTGTACCGGATAAAGTCAGGTTACGAAATGGAAGACTTTTTAAATGATGCCTTTGGCAACCCCGGACAACAGGAAAGCGTCATCATTTGCCGAACCAACAAAAGGGCTAACCTGTTTAACCAGCAGATCAGGACAAGAATTCTCCAGCGCGAGTTTGAACTCGAAGGAGGCGACATTATGATGGTAGTTAAAAACAACTATTTTTGGCTCGACACTGACACCGAAGCTGGTTTTGTTGCCAATGGCGACCTGATAGAAGTGCTGCGCGTGATTAAATCAGAGGAAAAATTTGGTTTTAAATTTGCCGATGTGCAGCTAAAACTGCTGGACTATCCCGAGATGCCAGCCATCGATGTAAAACTCCTGCTCGACTCCATTCATGCCGACGGGCCGGATATCGCCAGAGCTGATTCCGACAGGTTGTTTCATGCCGTGGAAGATTCGTACGGCGACATTCCCCAACGCAAAGGCAGGCTGGCAAAAATAAGAGTCGATCCCTGGTACAATGCCCTGCATGTTAAGTTTGGTTATGCACTTACCTGCCACAAAACGCAGGGCGGACAATGGAAAAACGTCTTTATCGATCAGGGATATCTAACCGAAGACCACATCAACAAAGAGTTTCTGCGGTGGTTATACACTGCCGTGACCAGGGCTACCGAAAAACTTTACCTCATGGGATTCAACTCCGAATTTGTTAGTGAAGAAGATAACGAGGATACCAAAGATTAGTTACTCAAGTTTCGCATGTTACTTTTTGACCTCTTATATCTGACAGTCAATAAAATATGTTTTATTTTTAACCCTCGTGGCACAGCTAGAAGGCTATTACACGGAGCTGCACAAAGAAGTCGCAGAGGGACGCAAAGAAAATTTCTGAGTAGGAATGGGATCTGTAATTAACAGTATATCAATGCCTTTTTTATTTGGTAAATAATTTAATTATCTGATTTTCACTAAATAGGTTTAACTGCGAAACTTGAGTTAATTAGCACCTCAAAAAAAACCGGATTGTATTCTTTGCTTTCCCATCCAATTAAAAAAAATAGTAGTTTTACCTTAGTTTTACTTCAAAACATGACTACCATGAAACACCTCTTCATTTTCATCATGCTCGCATCCGCGCTGGTGCTCGAGGCCCAGGAACCTCGTTATCAAACCTATTCAACGGCGCTAACCGTGGCCGGAACGAAAAACGACTCCAACGTGGAGTGGACAAACAAAAATATCAATGTGGTTTTAAACTATAAAACAGGAGATTTCAAAGCCACTATAAACGAGGCAGATTTTAGAAATTCCAGCCAAAAACAACCAGAACAAGGAGAAAATATTTTCGATGATGGAGAAACATTTCTCCTCAGCGGCGAGTTTCCCATCAGTGACCTGATAAATCAGCAGTCGGTAACGGCCTCCTATACCACTGAATTACAACTAACAACACAAGATGAAAGTCTTTTTGAGTCGATCATGTTCAACATGACCGTAACAAAACCGGGTGAAGGGCAGGCGAATTACAGAATATTTGTGCTTACAGGCCAACTATACAAGGATGAATTCGATTTGCCGGCCTTTGAGGGCATGGACAATGACATTGAAATCCGGTTGTTTTTCAATGCTTTTTGGCAAGACTAAGCTTTTTTAATCACCAATACCGAGGCATAGGCTGCGACGCCTTCACTTCTTCCAACAAATCCCAAATGTTCGGTGGTTGTAGCCTTTACGGAAATCTGATCGGGGTTAACTTGCATAACCTGAGCCAGGCGTTCCCGCATTTTATCTATATAAGGCGCTATTTTAGGCTTTTGTAATACCACTACGGCATCCAGATTTCCTAATGTATAACCCTTTTGCAAGATGAGGTTATATACTGAAGCCAAAATAATTGTACTGTCCAGGTCTTTAAACTTTTCGTTGTCGGGCGGAAAATGATGCCCTATATCACCCAATGCCAATGATCCTAGCAACGCATCGGCAATGGCATGAATCAGCACATCGGCATCGGAATGCCCGTCAGCACCAAAAGCAGAGGGAATTAAAACACCACCAACGATCAGCTTGCGTCCTTCCACCAAGGGGTGGACATCGTAGCCAATCCCGATCCTGAAAGGCATTTATTTAGATTTTGCTTTACCTACTCCGTCCAGATTGAAAAGCAACGAGAAACGCAAAGTGTTTTGCAAAGGGTTTTGGTCGGAGGTAACCGGGATGAGATAAGAGAAATCCAGCCCGAATACGTTATACCTCAAACCAACTCCGAGTGTGGCGTATTTACGGTTTCCTTTCGTAAGGTCTTCGTAATAGAAGCCGCCGCGCAAGGCAAGCACATCGGTGTACCAGTATTCTGTACCAATGGCAAAGCTAAACTCGCGGAGTTCTTCTGAAAATCCACCCGGAGCATCGTACCATGATTGAATCATTCCCTGAACAACGCTTACATTGGGATCCATTCCCTTTTCGATCACGCGACTGCCATCAGGATTTACCAAACTGTCGGAGTAGATAGGTGGTGTGGGAACAAGCAGTTTGTTTACATCAAACTGAAAAGAGAGAGAGTTATAATCGTCGAGTTCGAGTGTGATACGAGGCCCAATCCTAAAGTTGGTAGGGATAAAGTCTCTTTCGGTATTCGATTTGGAATAGGATATCTTCTGCCCGATATTCGAGATATTAAGCCCCCAGGAAAAAGTAGCCGGAGTAGAGGCAAACCAGCTTACCTCATCTTCCCAGTACAAACTCAAATCGGCAGCTACTGAAGTTCCGGCAGTGGTTTCAACACCTTGAACATATTGCCCCTGGGTCAGGTTAGAGTAAATAAACCGACCGGTAACTGCCAACGAAAGTTTATCGGTAAGAATACGAGAGTAAGCCGCATCGATGGCAAATTCATTGGGTTTATACGTACCCAGATTTTCACCTACTTCGTTGGTAAAAGTAATTTCACCCAACGAAAAATACCTTAAGGTAGCGGCCACTGTCGACACGTTATCTATTCTTTTGTAGAAAGATACGTAAGCCAGGTTGATGTCGTTTACCAAATTACGCAACCAGGGAGTGTAGTTAAAGGAAAATCCCATGTCGTCTTTAATCCTCGAATACTTGGCAGCATTCCAATGCATGGAGTTAACATCGGCTGACGAGGCTACGCCGCCATCACCCATACCACCGGCACGGGCATCAGGGCCAATCATTAACAGAGGTACAGCAGTGGTGATGGTATTGATGCGCTGTCCATTTTTCTCAATAATCTGAGCTGTCGATTCCAGTGCAAAAGCTGCCAGCAGGGCAACGAGTAAGATCTTATGTTTCATCTATCTGACTAGTATTTAAAAAGGTTTGCAAAACTAACGAATTAATTTAATTTATATTATTCAATTTAAAAATGAAGGGTGTTTTTAATTGTGGTTTATTTCAAAATCACCATATCGGATGGTTTGATTTTCGGGAAACCCGTTATCATTTATCAAGGTAATAGGTTGATTTTAAGAGTTTTTGTTGCCTCACAGTGATGTTGCCATTCGCATCGGTAATGATTACGTTATACAAGTACAGGCCGTCACGCAGCGGAGCGCCGTTGTCGTTTGTCCCGTCCCAGTATATGGGCTCTGCCATGGAGGTTCCTGTATTGCTTTTTTGATTGAGCGTAGCCACCCTGTTTCCAAGCAGATCAAAAATTTCAATTGCTATATCTAAAGAAACTCCGGGTTTGTTGTGCCGTAACTCAAAACGGGTAGCATCACTAAAAGGGTTGGGATAATTCAGCACCTGACTTGCCTGTATGGGAGCACCATCGTTTACATAGAAATCGAGTGTAATTTCTGAAGAGTTGTTCTGTAAATCCCAGGCTTTCAGGGTAAGGCTGTGCAACCCCTGACTTAAACCGGATAAAGGGTATTGCACAATTCCTTGCTGATAGGAATCGAGGTCGATGGCGAAGTGATCATTCAACACCATCGCGTTAGCGTAATCCTCATCGAGGGTCAGGGTAATATCGCGACCAATGCCATTGCCTGTATAGTTCAGTCCCGAAGGATCGAAAATCCGGACATACAACATGGCTTCACTGGTTATTTCGTCGCCACTTTTAAAATCAGGGTCGTTCAAAAAAGCTTCAAAGACAGGTCCTTCCACATCAACGACAGCCTGCTGATTTTGTCCTCCGATAACTACTTCCTGATATCCACCCCACGCATCGTTATAAGTAATGGTATCGAGCGCGTAGTAGCTTATCCTTCCCTGTCCATAGGCATATGAAATGTCCTTGGGAACCATAAAGTTAAAGGTGAATTCACCATTTACAACCGACACCTTACCTTTATACAGGACGCGGTCGAAAAGCTGAAAGTCATAGGGAGAGCTCGATCCCAGGTTGCCAAGGGTAGTATAATTTGTTTTTTTATCGTACACAACGGGATACAGAAACCCGTTGAAACCCTCGTCCTTCAGTCCGTTTTCATCGGCAACATAACCTGAAACCGAAACCGCGCTTAACGCCCTGATCGTATCGTTTCTGTCGTCGGGGCTTTGGCTATTTACCGAGGTAGTAACCACTTCAGCTTGCGGAAAAGCCAATTGCAAGGCAGGATCGCCGAGGAGTACGAAATTAAGGTAATTGGCATTAGAGGGGTTTTTCGACTTACGTATCAGGTCACCCAACCGGGGATTTTCACCGTTCACCTTCACGAAAAGGTTGTCGTAAATCCTGGTGTTAACAATGATATTGGCATGAGCATAGGCTAATCGGGTGGTGGTAAGCAAGGCAATAGCGCCACCGTGTGGGTTGAGGTAAACATATTCGCCGGCAGAGGTAAATTCAGGGTCATCGAAACGGCTAAACTCGCAGGTAGCTGTGATAAACAACGGCAAATTATTCACGTTGGTGAAGGCATTAATGGTTGGCACATCCAAAATCATTTCTTCCGACCAGCCAATAAGTCCGCCATGTCCGGTATAATTAAGGATAACTGTACCTTTCTCCACCTGTTCTATAATATTTTTGTTCACATCAGGGTAGCGGTAACCTGCCGAGTTGGATTGCACGGCAAAAGCATCAGAATAGATTTTGTTTACATTAATTCCGGCATTCAGGGTGTCGGCAATGGCAGCCATACCTTCGGCCTGTTTCAGGTGCAGGTTAGAATCCTGGTCGTCGGCAACAAAGCAGATAGACGTACGCCAATCACTTGAAATGGCCGGCTTATTCAGCAAATAATCCTCCACTTTACCAACGGCCATCCATGCTTGCTCTTCTGTCGACACGGGGAATCGGCCAATTCCGATATCCAACACTCCGGAGGCGCTCCCTCCTTCATACTCGTCCAGCAGTCCGAAATAATCATCTGTAACATAAGAGGCTGTTTCGCTAAGCGATTCCAGAGACTCATAAGTAGGTACAATGTTGGTGTTTTCGGCTATCCGGTGTTTATAATCAAAAGACGCATCGCCAAAGAGTAACAAATAGCCATGTTTATCGCCGAAAGCTTCACGTTCGTATAACATGCGCATAAAATCGCGAATGGCCGTCACGTCCTGCGATCCCGAGGAAAACTCGTTATAGATTTGCTCCGGTGTAACCACAACGGAGTTCAGCCGATCCACTGTCAGGTGTAAATCGGCCAGATGCTGAGCTTGTTCCAAGAACATCTCAGGAGCAACGATAACCATATCGGCAGAAAAAATGGCGTGCAGGTTTTGGTTTTCAACCGGAACCACCTCAACCGGCACGAGGTAGCTATTTTCATTAAAAACAATAAAATCCTGTTCCTGAGCCTCTTCAAGTGAAAAACTCAGCGTTTGACCAGTGGTAACAGTAGAAATTTCGCGGGGAATAAATGCATTGGTGATAGCCCAAACCTGAACAGGCTCGTTAACACCCTCGACAGTAAACTGTGCAATTTGGCCTGGTTGGGCGGCATCCGGCTCACGGAACACCATCTGACCACCGGTATAATTCAAATCGCGCATGGTATTTAGTTCGATATAGTCGAGCCATGCCGTAGCATTGGGATCGTCGGAGATATAACGTATTCTTACCTCCAACTGATCCTGATCGGCAAAAAACGAAGTCGATTTCATGGCTTTAAACGCATGAGAATGTGAAGTTGGGGTAACTTTGAGAATTAGCGCCGAATCGATAACTCTTTGATCGTTCACAAAAACTTCAAAATAAGTGTATACGTAAGCCCTTGCGGCCATCTGAACTTTAATATGAACGGGGAAAGTTTTTACCAGATTTGGCTGGTTGAAAACAAATGTCCTCTCGTTGGTATCGCCCGAAAAACGTTCTCCAAACCATTCTTTGCCACTTGAGAGAATATTAATCCAATCGTTTTCATGACTTTGGGCATCAAGAAATTTCGACACCTCGAGGGTTGGAGGCAGATCAGAGTAGAGCCATTTTTCGGGAGAAAGCCCTGTGGATTTATCTGTTGTCAGAAAATAATAGATGGTGTCAGCGTATAGATTTGTTTCGTGGTTGTAACGGCGCTCAAACACATTATATTTAAATACAGTAGGTCCTTGAGCATAAAAGAGAATATAGTCATTTTGATCGAAAGTACCGTCTTCCATTCCTACGCGCTTAACCGCATTTTCCTGAAGGTCATCAGCGCGAGGCGAATAGTTCACTTCCGGTAACATCCCTGAATAATTGCCAAACACACCGATTTTCTGAGGATCTAGGGCTGCGGGGTCGATGCCGGCATTCTGAAAAAAAGTGTAGCCAAGCCGATAAACTCCCGTTTCAACGATACCCATCTTGTACCAGCTCCCGTCTTTTAATACAGATTCATCTGCAAAAGCATTACTATTCATCCCGGTATTGACGGTGGTTTTAGTCTGAATTTCGCTGCCTGACTCAGCCCTTTGCTCCTGAGCAAAAGCACCAGTGGCAAGCGCGGCTATCAAGGTAAGGAAGAATATTTTTTTCATTTTCTTTAGTATACGTTAGCTGTGGGTAAATGACCCCATTCAAGACATAATAATGTTGCAGTTATTAAAAGACAAAATTAAACTGTTTATCGTTGTCAGATAAAAAAACGAGATTATTTGATATATAACAATTTGGACTGATCGAAGCCGGTTTGTCCATCGCTGTTGCGAACTACCAGATGACATACATAGAAACCACTACCAATTTTCCCTCCATTGTCAGCGGTTCCGTCCCATTCCAGCGGATCAATCTGATATCCTTCAGCGTCAATTTTGGTATTCAGTGTGGTAACGAGCATGCCATTCATTCCATAGATATGTAAGGCGACATCCAATTCTTTTCCTGATTGGTTGTGTGAAAAAGTAAATTTTGTAACCCCAACAAAAGGATTCGGGAAATTACGCAGGTTTTCGACAATTACATTTGCAGAAGATACCACAACAAATGGCAGATAAGCCATGGATGAGTTGTTGTACACGTCCCAGACTTTCAGGCTGAGCACATGTTCGCCTTCGTCAAGGTCGGCGAATGGATAGCGGATAGATCCGCTGTTAAAGCTGTTTTCATCCGCTTCGTAGTAGTCGTTCAACACGAAGGACTGATTTGGATTTTCNTCGAGTATNGACACAATATCATGCCCAATGCCGGCNCCGGTAGTATTTATTCCGCTTTCATCGCTCACCNGAGCAAGTAAAAGCGGATTTTGGTTTACGATATTGCCAGGGACAAAAGTCGTGTCGAACATAAATAGGCTGATATCAGGACCAATGGTGTCTTCGATGGCCTCCGCATTAAAACCACCTACGATAAAGTCTTCGTAATACCCATGACCATCGGTAGATTCATTTTTAAAATAATAGCTTATTCTCCCAGGCCCATATTGATAGGCAATATCCTTTGGCATCATAAACTCAAAGGTAAAATCGCCATTGATTACGGAACACTTACCATTGAACAGCACATTCTTACGCAGATAAAAAGTACGTGGAGAGCTCTCATCGCCATAGGTAACAATTTCGGTCATCTTGTCGTAAACTAATGGATACATTTCACCCTGATAGTCCGACATCGGTGAGCCTGTCTGGTCCACAATCCGGCCTTTGACTTGTACCATATCTAAAGCCCTGATGGTATCTGTAGGAACAGGATTATCATTAACGGTTATTTCTGTGGTTTCGGCCCTGTATTCGGGATACGCCATTCGGCAGGCCGGATCACCCACCAGAATAAATTTGCGGTCGTTGCTTGAACCACGTCGCTTTGATTTTCGGATAATGTCGCCAAATGTAGGATAAGCGCCATTCACCTTTTCAAACATATTGTCTTCATAGATGTCCATATTTAGCGCCAGGTTTGCGGAGGCAAAAGTAGCCCGCGAGGTAGTAAGCAGGGCAATAGCGCCTCCTTTTTGGTTGAGGAAGACCTGTTCTCCGGCCGACACCCGCGAAGGATCATCGTAGCGTGTAAACTCACAGGTAGCCGTGATAAAAACAGCCAGTTTATCAAAATTACTCCAGGAGTTGATGTCAGGGATTTGGACTATTTGTTCATGTCCTAAACCAATTTCGCCTCCATGCCCTGAATAGTTAAAGATAAGTGTTCCTTTATCAATCTGCAGGTTGATGGCCCGATTCACATCTGGAGCCTTCTGTCCTCCCGGCGTACTTACTTGGTTATATGCATCAGTGTATATTTTATTGATGTTATAAACAGGGTAATTTTCTCCCAGAAAATTGGAAAGTTTTTCGGCATCACCCATGTGAATGTTGCTATCTCCGTCGTCGGCCACAAAAGTAATGACGTTGCGCCATGCGCCCATTACCTGATTGGTATTTACAGAATAGTTTATGGTCTTGTCAACAGCCGAGACAGCTTCTTCGGGTGTAGCCACTACAAAACGTCCGATTCCAATATCGACACGATCGGCTGTAGCTCCTTCAATGCCTTCACCATCATCGAGATAACCAAAATAATCGTCTGTAGCTATGCAGTTCACAATATTTAGGGAGTTGGTTGAAGATTCCCAACAAGGCACAAAGTTTGAGAAATTTCCAAGTCTGTTTTTATAGTCATAGGAGGCATCGCCAAAAAGTAGCATATATTTAAGTTCACTTCCCGGATCACTGGCATCATAAAGCATTTTGGCCAGGTTACGCAACGCTGTGATATCATGCGATCCGGAGGCAAACTCGTTGTACACCTGATTTACATTCACTACTTCAACAGTCCATTGGGCATGCTCACGGTGAAATGCAGCCAACCGTTCGGCTTCTACTATAAAGTCAGGGTGAGCTACAATGAGGTAGTCGATGTTGCGAAGACCATGAATATTTTGGTTGGCCACAGGTTCTACAAATTCAACCGATTTAAACTCGGTGTTGTTGAAGGCGATGTATTCATTTACCTGACCTGTTACGGCTTTAAACTGAAGTTGATTTCCGACAGATGAGGCCACTATCCTTTTAGGAGCCACTGGGTCAGTGACATCCCAAATCTGCACTCCTGATCCGGCCTCTGACAAAGCATACTGCGCTACCAGACCAGGTTGCGAAAAGGCATTTCGGAAGGGCATCTGATTTCCTACCATTGTGAGTGAACGCCGTGCATTCAATTCGATGTAATTGAGGTATCCCACGGCAGTGGTTTCTGTGCGCAAAAAACTGGTCGAGATGATGATGTTGTCATCTTTAGGTAAAAAGCGGAAGTCGGTAAATCCCTCCTTGCCATAGTCGTAATAACTGGTAGTTAAAGGCATGCTCAGTGTGGCCATCTCTGTGCCGTTAACAGCGATTTTAAATGAGTTGGAAGTACCGGCCTTCGAGGCAAAAGCTCCTTTTAAATAACCGGCATTGGAGGTTTTGATTATGTTGGGAAATGAAAAAACAAAGTCGTGTGAAAGGGAAGACAGATCGTAAAGTTCGCCAAACCAGGTGCGCCCCATCCCTGCCAGATTACGTGTATCGACTTCATGACAGGCATAATCGATAAAATCAGCTACCTCCACTTCAGGGCTACCTTCCGGAACGTTCATATTCTCGATACGTTTCCCCGGACGCGACAAAGACGTAACAAAATAGTAAGCATAATCATCATAATAGTTATTTTGATGATTAAACACCTGATCGAAGGTATTCCAATGCCAGGTTACCGGCCCTTGTGCATAAAAAATAATTTTGTCGCCTTGATCCATTTTCCCATCACCACCATCATCAACCAGAATCGGATTTTCAACCAAATCATCATAGAATGGAGCATCATTTTTTTCAGGCAACAACCCTCCCCCATTGCCAAAAACAGCAAGTTGGTTGGTGGAGGTACTGAGATCGAAGCCCATGGCAGATAAATCACTGTAAGTAATTTGATGCATCCCGGACTCACTCACGCGTACTTTGAACCAGTTACCAGTCGAAAGCACGCTTTGGTTGGTATACGACAAGCTGCTGGATTCACGATCAAGGACATCGGTAATTTCGATATGCAAATCAAAAGAGATCAACTTCTCGAAAGATTGGATGCTGTCATTCCAGCGAACCGGTATTAACCTTACCGAAACCCACGGCTCCTTGCTCATTGTAACAAGAGCCACTTCGGGTTGGATTTCATTCAATCTATTTTTATAGGGAAACAGTATCTCATTTTCTGCTCCTGTCATGCGCTCGAAACGTAGCGATGAAACCGCAGCGTGAACCAATGCATCGCTAGTATGGACTGGATAAACCGCACTAAAAACAGGAATCTCCTGATTATTTTCAAACACAGCCTTTTCAAACACAGGACGGAACATTTGTGTACCATCAGGCAAGTCAAGGGGCTGAACCGGCAACCATTTTAGATTCTCATGAAACTGATAATCAATCGAAAAAAGGTTAACAGCATGCAACAAAAACGCAGCAAAAGAAACAAATCGGAGGTATTTCATGTTCATTTTTTAGTTAGCCAAATAACAAAAATTCGATATTTGAGTTATAATTATGATTAATAACGATGTTTCATTTGTTTTATTTTGTTTAAGTTTGCGGCAAAATTTTATTAATCTGGGTCATCAGGATTTTTAAAAAGGATAAAAGGTCGAATAACTGTGGTAGGAAAACCAAATTTATTAATTGCATGAGATAATGGTCAGAGTATTCCGATTAGTTATAATCACATTTTTTATTGCATCTTACGCTTCTTTGCAAGCTCAAGATCCTGAGTTTTCTCAGTTTTATGCCAATCCACTCTATTTAAATCCGGCAATGGCTGGGAGCACAGAGTGTGGAAGGTTAGGGCTGAACTACAGAAATCAGTACCCGAGTCTGTCGAATGCCTATGTTACCTATAATTTGAGTTACGATCAAAGTCTGCCTGGCATCAACAGTGGGTTTGGCCTTCTGGTAATGAGCGATGCTCAAGGCGATGGGGCTTTGGTTAGAAATTCGGTCTCCGCTTTTTACTCCTACAAACTACAAGTTTCTGAACCCGTATTACTTAGCTTTGGTATCAAAGCCGGTTACTATCAGGAAAACCTCAACTGGAACAAGTTTATTTTTGCAGATCAAATTAATCCCACCACAGGAAACGTTAGTCCAACCTCTTCGGAAACACCGCCAAATAGCACAAGTATTGCCGTTGTTGACTTCTCAGCCGGGTTAATCATGAGCTATCACGATCAGTTTTTTATAGGTGTGGCTGCCGACCATCTCAACCAGCCAAATTTATCCTTTTATGATGATAGCGACAGCAAATGGCCGATGAAAATTTCAGCTCATGGAGGAGTTATGATTAATGCCACTCAGGGAGGTTTAGGAAATGCCGGAGGCGATGACATCCTTATTCAGCCAAATGTATTATACATGCAACAGGAAGAATTTCACCAACTAAATGTTGGTTTGTATGTTAACAAATACCCCTTTGTTGTAGGGGGGTGGTTCAGGCATAATTTTGAAAATCCTGACGCTGCCGTGGCCCTTATAGGGCTAACATTCAACAATATAAGAATTGGATACAGCTACGACTTCACCGTTTCCGAAATGAGAGGCAAAGCCGGAGGCGCTCATGAGATATCCTTTGCCTGGGATTTTTGTGTGTATAAAGAGAGTGCCCGACGTCATATCAGGGCAATAAATTCACCTACTTTTTAGTTATTATCGAAACAGTTTTAAAAAATCAAACTAAAATGTTTAAAATTAATAAGTTGTTTTTAATCTTCATTGGATTGGCCGGACTGGCCGTTGTGTCGACTTCTTGTGGCCCGAAAGAGCGATCACGCACCACAGGTTGGGAGTTTAACAATCCGAAAAACGGAGGTTTTGAGGTGGCCGCAGCCACGCAACAAATTACGGGTCCAGGGCTCGTGCTTATCGAAGGTGGTACTTTTACCATGGGAGCAACATCTGAAACTCCTTACTACGAATGGGACAATACACCCCGAAAAGTTACCGTGAGTAGTTTTTACATCGACCAAACAGAAGTCAGCAACCTGGCTTACAGAGAGTATATTTTCTGGTTGAACCGAGTTTACGGCGAAAGCTTCCCGTTGGTAGTACAACAAGCCCTACCTGACACCTTAGTATGGCGTGACAGGTTGGCCTACAACGAGCCTCTCGTTCAGACTTATTTCAGGCATCCGGCTTACCAGGATTACCCCGTGGTTGGTGTAAACTGGCTACAAGCCAACGACTATGCCTCATGGAGAAGCGACCGTGTAAATGAAGGCTTACTCATAGATGCCGGCATTCTCGACTTCGACCCTGATCAAAAAGATGAAAATAATTTTAACACCGATGCATACCTTGCCGGGCAGTATGAAGGTCTGGTAAAAGAAGGAAAAGAAGACCTTGATCCGACAGGTACCGGAGTGCGCGGCGTTCGTTTTGAAGACGGACTGATGCTGCCTAACTATCGTCTGCCCACCGAAGCCGAATGGGAATTTGCCGCACTGGGTTTGATAGGTAACACGCTGTATAACCGCGTAGTGGAAAGAAGAGAATACCCCTGGAATGGATCAACAGTCCGTACCGATGAAACAAAATACTACGGAAGTTTCGTGGCCAACTTCAAAATTGGAAGTGGCGACTACATGGGTGTGGCAGGTAACCTGAACGATGGGGCAAGCATCCCGAATGCCGTTGGTTCCTATTGGCCAAACGACTACGGAATTTACAACATGGCAGGAAACGTAAGCGAATGGGTTCTCGACGTTTATCGTCCTATGACACCTGAATTTGTATCCGACTTTAACCCCTATCGTGGTAACATTTTCAAAAATGTTAAAAAAGACATCGATGGCAGCATTGCCCCCAAAGATTCATTGGGACGTATTGTTTACGAAGACATTACCGCCGAAGAAGCTGCCAGCAGAAAGAATTACCGCAAAGCCAATAACGTGAACTACCGCGATGGCGATTACCAATCAACCATACAAGCCGACTGGCTGGATGGTGAAGCAACTGTTGCTAACTCGGAATCGATGTACGACTATGGTGAAACAACTTTAATCAGCGACAAAGCCCGCGTGGTAAAAGGTGGTTCATGGAATGATGGTGTATATTACCTGAGTCCCGGAACACGCCGCTTCCTTAATGAGGATGAATCGGCTTCAACCATTGGATTCCGATGTGCAATGATTCGTGTAGGAAGTCCATTACCTGGTGGAAACTAGTTGACATAAAACGTATCTTTACCCCCACTTTCGCTGAAAGTGGGGTTTTTTTATTACCATGAAGACTATACAGGATTTATATCAACGCTACCTGGCCTCACCGAAAATATCGACCGATACCAGAGGCGATGTGCAGGACAGCTTGTTTTTCGCCCTTTCAGGGGAAAATTTTAACGGAAACACTTTCGCCAAACAAGCACTCATAAAAGGTGCACGACTGGCTGTTATCGACGACCCGACATTGGACGAACAAAACGGTCAGTATTTCGTTGTACCGAACGTACTCGAAGCGCTTCAAAATCTGGCACTTTTTCACCGCGAGTCAACCAAGGTTACTGTGATAGGCATCACCGGATCGAACGGAAAGACTACTACGAAAGAGCTTATAGCCAAAGTGCTTGAAACAGAAAAGGAGATCATTGCCACACAGGGAAATTTTAATAACCACATCGGAGTGCCTCTTACCTTGCTTCGCATTACCTCAAAAACGCAAATTGCAGTAGTGGAAATGGGTGCTAATCACCAGGGAGAAATTGCCGTGCTTTGTGAGCTTGCACGACCTAATCTGGGGATTATAACCAACATCGGGAAAGCACACCTGGAAGGAATGGGTGGTTTTGAAGGCGTGATTAAAGCAAAAAACGAACTCTACCAATACCTAAAAACTAACAATGGAACTGTTTTGGTCAATGCTGAAGACGCTCTGCTCATGGATTTGAGCGAAGGAATGCATCGCATAAGTTATGGTATGGGAAGTGGTGAAACCAACGGTTTGGTAACGAAGGAGCTCCCAGCTATAAAAATGACAATCACCGACCAGCACCAAACCAAATTTGAAGTCAATACAACACTTTATGGCCATTACAATATTCCCAATATTCTGGCAGCAGTGGCTATAGGTCAGTATTTCAGGATAAAAAATAAAAATATCTCAAAAGCCATCGCAAGCTATATTCCTTCCAACAGCCGATCGCAGAAGATGGAAACGGAGACTAACTTGCTGTTTCTGGATGCTTACAATGCCAACCCGGTAAGTATGCGTGAAGCCATCTTAAGCTTTCACAAAATGAATAGCACTAACCCCTGGTTTGTTTTGGGCGACATGTTTGAACTAGGTGAAGCCGCCCACGATGAGCACAAGCAAATTGTCGATTTATTGCTGCAGTTGAAAGCAAAACATGTTATTCTGACCGGAAAAAACTTTACCTCCTGTCTGGCCGAAACACAATTCAGGGGTTTTGAGACCACCGACGATGCACTCATTTTCTTACAGAACAATCCCATAAACAACGCACAAGTTCTGGTAAAGGGTTCGCGAGGCATGCAACTGGAGAAATTGATACCTGCCCTGTGAAAACACACAGTCTATCAGTATTGGGCGTAATGTCGGGTAGCTCCCTCGATGGAGTCGATCTGGCTTTGTGCCGGTTCTCCTATGAAGGCACTCAATGGAATTTTATTGTGGAGGCTACCTCAACCTACAGTTATTCTGCGGAATGGACACAAATGCTTAAAAAGGCCCCCCAGCTACCAACCAAAGACTTATTTGCGCTAAACTCCAAATACAGTCAATACCTTGGCGAACGAATAGTTGACTTCATCAGCAACTTTAGGCTACAACCGGATTATATTGCCTCGCATGGCCACACGGTGTTTCACGAACCCGCCCAAGGCTTTAGCTATCAGATGGGCGATGGAGCACTTTTAGCCCAAATCACGAAAGTGGCCACAATAAGTGATTTCAGAAATAAAGACATAATTCATGGTGGTCAGGGAGCCCCGTTGGTACCAATCGGTGATGAGTTGCTTTTTGGAGATTACAAAGCTTGCATTAATGTGGGGGGTATAGCCAACATCTCGTACCGGGAAGGTCACGATCGGATCGGCTATGACATCTGTGGTGCAAATCAATTGCTTAACGCGTTGAGTGAAAAAATTTACCTTCCCTTTGATAACGAAGGCTATATTGCTTCAACAGGCCGTGTGATTCCTGAACTATTGGGGTTTCTCAATCAAAATGAATTTTTCGAAAAAACTCACCCCAAGTCGCTAAGCAACCAGTTTGTTCAACAGTACCTGGTTAGCCCTTTGCTGGATTACAATGCTGAAATACCTGATAAAATGGCGACTGCTGTTGAGCATATCGCCATGCAGGTTGCGGCTACACTCGACAAGTTAAGCCCAGGTAATGTGTTGGTGACGGGAGGCGGAGCAAAAAACCGCTTTCTGATTAAAGCCTTAGCACGACTTACCCCACACAAGCTGGTAATTCCTATCGAAGAGTTAATCGACTTTAAGGAGGCCATTGTATTCGCTTTTATGGGAGCACTTCGTGTAAATGAAAGCATCAATTGTCTGGCTTCCGTAACCGGAGCCAGACAGGATAGCGTTTGTGGAAGAATCGACTTGCCATAAAAAAAGCCGCCCCTCAGAGCAGCTTTTTTCATTTCATCCATTTCGTGTGACCTAAAGATGTCCGGTGAGAAGCATCTGTACATAGTAGGTAGCAATCCCGGCAAAATAGCCTAACATCGCCAGCAAGCTGATCTTTTTCATGTACCAGATAAAGTCAATTTTTTCAAGAGCCATCGCGGCAACACCGGCAGCAGAACCAATGATTAGTATGCTACCCCCTGTTCCTGCTGTGAAGGCAAGTAATTCCCAGAAAATACCGTCAACAGCAAAATGTCCAACCTCAGCAATGGGATACATACCCATAGCACCTGCCACTAATGGCACGTTGTCAACAATAGAGCTGAGAAGTCCGATGGCCGTGTTAATAACATAAATATTCTCGTTGGTTACTTCATTGAGCCACACAGACAACAGTCCAAGCTGACCGGCTGTTTGCAAAGAAGCAACGGCAGAAAGAATTCCCAGGAAGAAAAGCACAGTTGGTATGTCAACTTTTTTAATCACACCTACCACGGTCAGTCTGCGTTTGTCTTCATAAACCTTGGTACGGTGGAGGATATCGGTAAGGACCCACATCACACCCAAACCTAGTAACATGCCCATGTATGGAGGAAGGTGGGTAATGGTTTTAAATATTGGCACAAATAACAACGATCCTACACCTACAAAAAGCATCAGCTTACGCTCGAATGAGGTGGTGAACTCGCGTTCCTGACTTTCTGATAAATGTGGGCGGGTAATATTCCCTTTCATGGTAAATGATAACAAAATAACCGGAATGAGCATGGTGACCAAGCTGGGTATGATAACCATGATGATGATGTTCACAGCCGTTACCTGACCTCCAATCCAAAGCATGATGGTAGTCACATCACCTATGGGCGACCAGGCACCTCCCGCGTTTGCCGCCAGAACAACCATTGAGGCAAAAAACCAGCGTGTTTGTTTATCGCCAATAAGCTTTTTGAGCAACGTTACCATTACAATAGTGGTGGTAAGGTTGTCGAGAGCTGCCGACATGAAAAAAGTAAGAATGCTAACAATCCAAAGCAGTTTTACCTTGTTGGTAGTGGTGATTTTGTCGGTGATCAGCTTGAAGCCCTGATGTTGGTCAATGATTTCAACAATGGTCATAGCACCGAGCAGGAAGAACAAAATTTCAGATATTTCGCCCAGATGCTCGATTATTTGATGATGAACAATAAAATCCAGATAAGTGTGATGAGAAATCTCAAAAGTTGATCCGGAAGCAGCAGCAAGTATTCTGCTTTCTTCAATAAAATGGTTCCACGAAGCGCTTACACCGGAAGTGAGAATGTCCTCCGCTCCCAGTATAAAAGCTACCCAGGTTAATGAACCAATAAGCAAAGCCGAGGCTGCTTTATCAATTTTCAAAGGATGTTCGAGGGCAATCATCAAATAACCCACAACAAAAATAATGACCATTAAAATAAACATACGTCGATAGATTTTAGTTTTTAATGGTGGCAAATGTAGCTAAAGATCAGATGTCTGCATCCTCAAAATATGCAAACATTTGCATATATTAAAAATTTATAGAGGTTCTAAATTATGATGATCATGGTCACCAAAACACGGTAGGAAAGCACCAAGGCAACAGGTCAGTCGCGGTTTTTGGCCTCTTCAATAATCTGTTTCAGTGTTTCTTCCGAAAACCGGAAGCTTTTTTTGAGTTTATACAGCGGAAGGTTTGCTCCAGCCCGATCAGGCATACCAAGCATTGTTCGAAGATAAGGCTCACCAATTTGGTTAGCTTTTGCGATTTCGGAGATGGTCATGGTGCTGTCCAGCACAGCAACATATTTTCCGGTTTCGACTTTGGATTGTGTTTCTGGTTCCTGACCACAGGAAGCAGCTAAAGTCCAGAGAATAACAACAGAGAGAAACAATTTTAAAAAGCGCATAGTATTTAAATTTAGAGGCCGGTTGACAACAACCGGCCTGCAAATTTACTAAATTACCAATTTGATTCCTTGAGCGAGTTGAAGTTCTGTCCCATAATTAACGGTATTCGTCTGCCGGCGCATGTACACCTTCCAGGCATCCGATCCTGATTCACGTCCTCCACCTGTATCTTTTTCACCACCAAAAGCGCCACCAATCTCAGCTCCGGAGGTTCCGAGATTCACGTTAGCTATCCCACAGTCGCTGCCTGCACAACTCATAAAAATTTCAGCTTCACGCAGATCCATTGTAAAACAGGCCGAAGATAGTCCTTGTGGCACATCATTCTGAATGGCGATGGCTTCTTCAATTCCGCCACGGTATTTGATAAAATAAACAATTGGAGCAAAAGTTTCTTCTTGCACGATAGAATAATGGTTTTCGGCTTCTGCGATACATGGCACCACATAGTTACCCGATTCAAAACCTTCTCCTTCGCACACCTGACCTCCAAAGAGCACCTTACCTCCTTCTTCTTCTACCTTTCTAACGGCCTCTTTGAATAAATCAACGGCCATACTGTCGATCAGCGGGCCAACGAGGGTATTCTCCTCAAGTGGGTTTCCGATTTTTGGAACCACACTTTCGTAAGCGGTTAAAAACTTATCGCGCACGGTCTCATAAATGTCTTCATGAATTATGACCCGGCGTGTGCTGGTACAGCGCTGTCCGGCAGTACCCACTGTTCCAAAAACTGTTGAAGAAACAGCCATGTTGATATCAGCTTTGGGAGTAATGATCACTGCATTGTTGCCCCCCAGCTCAAGAATGGTTTTCCCCAGACGTTTTCCAACGATACCACCTACCCTTTTTCCAACGGCAGTCGAGCCAGTTACTGATAGCAGGTTGATGCGTTTGTCGGCAAGGAAATTATCGCCCATGACCGACGATTTGGCAATAATTAAATTGAAAACCCCTTCCGGTATTTCATTCTCTATCAATACTTCCTTGATAATTTTCTGGGTAGCAATAGCGGTCAATGGCGTCTTTGAGGAAGGTTTCCAGATAACCACATCACCGGCGATAGCCGCCAGAGCGGTATTCCATGCCCAAACTGCAACCGGGAAATTGTAAGAGGTAACAATTCCTACAATACCAAGCGAGTGGTATTGCTCCATCATGCGGTGGTTAGCCCGCTCCGACTGTAGATTTATCCCATTAATAAGACGCGACTGTCCGACGGCGAAATCACAAATATCAATCATTTCCTGCACTTCTCCCAAACCTTCCTGGTAAATTTTACCCATCTCCAGGGTAACCAACTGTCCTAATTCGTCTTTCTTTTCACGTAAGGCACACCCTATCTGGCGCACAATTTCACCTCTTACAGGAGCCGGCACTTTTCGCCAATATAAAAAAGCCTCTTGTGCCTTTTTCACTACCATTTCATAGTCATCGAGGGTAGCGTTCCTTACATCTGCCAATTTCGCACCATCGATAGGTGAATAAGAGGCAGTGATATCGCCCTGTGTGTCAATCCAATCTTTTCCGGTCGATAAGCCCGGATTCACTTCTTTTATCCCCAGTTTCTCAAGGATAATCTTCATTTTTTGTACTCTGGTCATATTACTTTTTTTCAATTGTTTTTAAATCAATTCGTTGCGAGATGCGAGGGGTCGTAACCCTTTACGTTAAATTCACTTAAAAAAACAGACATCTAATTACCTGTTTAAAGAATAGTGATACTTTTGCATTTCGTTATGCAAAACTAAACATAACGATTGAAGTCACAACTTAATTCGTTTTAAAAAATGCAAAAGAGTCTATTTTTTGTTCCCCCGGCTAAGAACGAGCCTGTTTTGAGCTACAAAGTTGGCTCACCGGAACGCGCCAATTTAATACAGGCATTAAACAGTGCCAAAGCACAGGAAGTTGATATCCCAATGATTATCAATGGTCAAAAGGTATTCACTGACAAAAAGATCAGGATCAGTCCACCTCATGATCACCAAAAGACCTTGGGATATTACAGTCGCGGCAACGAAGGTCATGTTAAAGACGCCATTGATGCAGCCCTGGCAGCTCGTGAAAAGTGGGCTTCGCTTTCGTGGAAACAGCGAGCCTCCATTTTCCTTAAAGCGGCAGGAATGATTTCAGGTCCTTACAGGGCACGAATCAATGCCGCCACCATGTTGGGACAGTCTAAATCTGTTCACCAGGCAGAAATTGATTCGGCTTGTGAGTTGGCTGATTTTCTCCGTTTCAACGTGCAGTACATGACTGAAATTTACAACGAGCAGCCTGAGTCGGATGAAACCATCTGGAACAGGATTGAGCAAAGAGGACTGGAGGGATTTGTGTTTGCTTTAACGCCCTTCAACTTTACCGCCATTGCAGGAAACCTGCCATCAGCGCCGGCATTAATGGGAAATACAGTAGTGTGGAAACCTTCGAATGCGCAGATATATTCCGCAACCATCATCATGGAAATCTTCATGGAAGCGGGACTTCCCGACGGTGTAATCAACCTGGTTTTTGTTTCAGGCCCTGCCGCCGGAAACGTTATTTTCAGCCATCCCGACTTCGCAGGCATTCATTTTACCGGATCGACAGCTGTTTTTCAGAACATCTGGAAAGAAATCGGTAACAACATCCAGAAATACAAGTCATACCCACGCATTGTGGGCGAAACCGGGGGCAAGAACTTCGTGTTGGTACACGAGTCGGCCAACGCCAGCCAGGTAGCTACCGCTCTTACACGTGGCGCTTTTGAATACCAAGGACAGAAATGCTCGGCGGCTTCGAGAGCCTATATTCCGGATAACCTTTGGGAATCCGTTTTAGCAGAAATAAAATGTGATATGGACACCATGAAAATGGGACCGGTAGAGAATTTCTCTAACTTTGTGAATGCCGTAATCGACGAAGCCTCCTTCGACAAACTTGTTACTTATATAGAAGGTGCAAGAATAGATCCCGATGCCGAAATAATTTACGGAGGTAAGTACGACAAATCGGCAGGATACTTCATCGAGCCAACCATCATTCTTACCAAAGACCCTCACTATGTAACCATGGAGGAAGAGCTTTTTGGACCGGTATTGACCATCTACATTTACGACCACACCAAATTTGAGGAAGCCATTGAGCTGGTAGACAACACCTCCATATACGGGCTAACAGGTTCCGTTTTCTCGAAAGACAGGTTTGTAATCGAGCATGTGATGAAAAAACTCACCCATGCGGCGGGCAATTTCTACATCAACGACAAACCTACCGGGGCTGTGGTAAACATGCAACCTTTCGGAGGAGCAAGAGGTTCTGGCACAAACGACAAAGCCGGATCGAAACTAAACCTGTTGCGTTGGGTAAGTCCCCGCACCATTAAAGAATGCTTCCTGCCACCCGAAAGCTATAAATATCCATTCATGGAAGAAGACAACTAATCGTTGGTTTTCAGCTAATTTAATCAGAAGGCCGGAATCACTCACTAACCTGAGTGTTCCGGCCTTTTTTAGTTATCTCGCCCAAACCTGTTGCTTGTTCCAAAATCCCCACATCAAAAGACTCCGTGCCAGCATAAACATGTTGAGCGCAAACCACAAAGCGTGTTCCGGAAAATATGCACGACTTGAGTAAAAAACGGGAAAAAAAACCACCAATGAGGCAATGAGCATGGCGTTCCGCATCGGCTTTGTCTTGGTTGTCCCCACGTAAACGCCATCCCATATAAAAGCGGCCACACTCGTAATTGGCAGCAAGACAATCCAATAATGGAACTTCTTTGCCGATTCGATCAACGGCTCATTATCGGTCATGATTCGCAAAAGCACTTCAGTGCCGAAATAATAAATCGCAGAAGCCAACACCATTACAGCAAAACTCCACTGAAAAATTCGCTTTATGGTTCGTCTTAGAAGCAGTTTGTCAACTGATCCATACGCTTTACCAACCAATGATTCGGCAGCATAGGCTAATCCATCGGCAAAATAGCTGAACAAAAAGAAAAACTGGAACAGCAGGGTATTAACAGCCAGAACAGTTTCTCCCAATTGAGCCGACATGGCTGTGAAAAAGGATAGCGTAAGCAACAGAACCACCGAACGAATAAAGATGTCGGTGTTGACGCCCATAAACCTACGGATTTCTCTGCTGTTAAGAATATCCCTCCAGGGCTGGCTATACACAAACCGACGATAGCGTGTCCATAAGAAAAGTAAACCCGTAAAAAGTCCAGCATACTGAGCGATTAAGGTTGCCCAGGCCACACCATCGGATGACAGATGAAACCCAAATACAAACAAGAAGTTTAACCCGATATTCAACACATTCACCATCAAGGCAATAAACATCGGAATTTTGGCATTCTGCATACCCAAAAACCAGCCATACAGGGCATAAAGTCCCAGTGTGGCGGGAGCGGCAAAAATCCGGATATGAAAATAAGACGCTGCCAAATCTTCTACCTGAGGAGTGCTCTCAAGCAGATAAAACGAAAATAAACGGATAGGATATTGCAGCACAATCAAGCCCAGCGCGAGAGCAAGTGAAACCAGCAGCGACCGCTTCAACACTAAAGCTATAGCCTCCTGATTATCTGCGCCATAAGCCTGCGCCGACAATCCGGTGGTTCCCATGCGCAAAAATCCGAAAACGGAGTATAACACACTAAAGATAGTAGACCCTAAGGCGATAGCACCAAGATAGGCTACATCCTCCAGATGTCCCATCATGGCCAGATCGGCCATTCCCAAAAGGGGCACGGTAATGTTGGTGATTAAGTTGGGTAAGGCCAGTCTTAGGATTTCCCGGTTAAGTGAACCAATCCGTTTCATTTTTATCGCTGCTAAGACAGGTCGGGAGCCATCTGGTTTATCGCAAACACATTGAACTATTTGGCGTGCAAACCGCATTCCTTGGTGTCGGGGTTTTCCCACCACCAACGTCCGGCTCTGATGTCCTCACCCGGCTCAATGGCACGCGTACACGGTTGACAACCAATGCTGGCAAAACCTTTCTTGTGTAAGGGATTTACAGGAATGCGATGTTCTTTTACATAATCCCAGGCTTGCTGCTCGCTCCAGTCGATGAGCGGATTTATTTTGAGCTTTTGGTTGTTTTCGTCCCATTCCACCACCTGCATGTCTTCACGTGTTACCGATTGCTCACGGCGAAGGCCTGTAATCCAGGCGTCTAATCCTTGCATGGCGCGCGCCAAGGGCACAAGCTTACGCAAACGACAGCATTGTTTTCTGTTTTCGATGCTGTCGTAAAACAAGTTGATCCCCTTTTGGTTCACCATTTTCTCTACCTCAGCGGCATCCGGAAAAAACACCTCCAGCCTGATATTGTATTTTTTGGAGGTCGTATCCATCAAATCATAAGTTTCAGGAAAAAGCCGCCCGGTGTCGAGGGTAAAAACCTGCATCGACGGATCAATTTCGGCCACCATGTGAGTAAGCACCTGATCTTCAAGACCAAGACTCGTCGACAGGGCAATTTTTCCTTTGAATTTGTCGGCAAAGAACTGCAACACCTCTTGTGCCGGTTTGCCACTCAGTTGCTTATTCCAGTCAGCAATATTTCCTTTATCGATCATAGACGGATATTTTAACGCAAAAGTAAGCGATTTTCTAAAACCAAAAATCCGAATGGAGTTTGGGTAAAAGCAGGACATTGTTTATCTAATAATCCAGCTAAACGAAAAAACTTAGCATTGAGCCAATCACCTAGTCATCACCAAACATCGACTCAATGTTATGAAATTTGATGTTGTAATCTTTTATGGCTTCACGTATTACCCTGTGTGATTCTTCCACCCCATATGTGTGGGTAATTTCGGAGTTTCGTTTGTCGCCGCCGGGCATGTCTTTATAGGTAAGAAAATAATGTCGCAGGCGCTCCACCACCATCTCAGGCAAATCGTCGATGCCCTTATACTGAGCATAAACCGCATCGTTGTACAACACGGCAATAATTTTGTCGTCAGCTTCATTACCATCGATCATTCTAAACCCACCCAGCGGTCTGGCCCTGACAATGATGTTGCCATGTGAGATGGTTTTTTCTGTCAGGATACAAATATCCAGCGGATCGCAATCGCCCACGATGTCGTTTCGTCCTGTAGCTTCGCGGCTCAGTTCTGCCACATTTTTAGCACAATAGGTCTGCGGAATAAACCCGTAAAGCGCGGGAATAACGTTTGAAAATTTCTGGGGACGGTCGATACGCAAGTATCCACTAGCCTTATCTACTTCGTATTTCACCGTGTCGGTAGGCACCATTTCGATAAACGACATGATAATTTCAGGGGCTTCCTCACCAACATCAATTCCGTGCCACGGATGCGATTTATACCGAAGTCCCATCAAACGACCGATCTGGTCCATAATATTACTTTTCATCAATTTTGTATTTTCAGTTAAACTTTGCCAGCTAAAGTAAGTGGTTATAGTAAAAAATTTGACTGCAAAATTATTGATTTTCACTTCATCCTGAACGCATTCCGGCCAAATATAATTGAAAGTTAATATTTTTACCTGAAACCGATTCGAACCTACACCAATTTACCTGTGTTTGTTCTCCAAAACGGCAGCCTTGGAAACAGTTCAATAGCACAATATCATCAAGACTACTGACATGCCGAAGGGGCAATTCATTAACTTTGCCCGAAAAAATGAAACTGCTTTTTCTTACCACGGCAGAGATGCCCGAGCTGTTACCTTATGACCAAACGGTGATACAGCAACTACACACTTTTAAGGTACAAGTCGACATCATGATTTGGGAAAAGTTGAGTACCACGCCTTTGGAACAGTTAACGCCCTACAAAGCCATCATCATACGCACCTGTTGGAATTACTATAAGAAACCTGAAGTCTTTGGGAGGCTGCTCGACTTCTGCAGCAGTCATAACCTTCCCTTGTTAAATCCTGCAGACATTGTCAGGTGGAACATGGACAAAAGGTATCTGCTGGATCTGGAAAAAGAGGGCATTGAACTCATCCCCACAGCGTTTGTGTTTGAACACGATCCTTCCGTTTTTACCACTTCGGTAAACAGGGGATGGCAGAAGCTGGTTATCAAACCGATGATCTCAGGAGGATCGTATCATACCTTTGTAATTGACAAAGAAGATGAATCGGGGTTCGATAAAATTCTTGGCACATACTACAAAAATCGCCCCTACATGCTACAGGAATTTATACCTGAAATCAGTTCAGGCGAGGTTAGCACTTTGCGATTCGCCGATGGTTTCACTTACAGCATAGCCAAAGTTCCCAAAAAAGGAGATTATCGCGTACAATTTACCTATGGAGGCACATACAATATTGAAAAAGTACATCCGCAAATTGTGGCCCTTTGCGATCAAATAGCAGAACGATTTCAGGGAAGGTTACTTTACCAGCGGGTAGACGGTGTTTGGCGCAACAACAGGTTTTTACTCATGGAGGTGGAGCTGATAGAGCCTGATCTTTACCTGGGCCATCATGCCGAAGCTTTATCGCGGTGGGTAAAAAATCTGGCCGAACTTGATCGTTAGCCCAGGCTGATAATAACATGCTTTCAAAGTAGGTTATTATATAGGCAAGTCAGCCGAAAATTGTATCTTTGAAAGCCTAAAACACCGGTGTTATGAGCGAGCATTTAGAAAATCTGGTTGCCTTTAACCGCAGCTCTTTTCTCAATTCTGAGAATAAATTCACAACCATTGGCAATGGCGCTATCGGAGGAAAGGCGCATGGACTGTCGCGTGTAAACCAATGGTTAAGCAGCCCTGATATCAAGGAAAAGTTTCCGGGCATCGACATTGGCATTCCAGCCATGACGGTGATTCGTACCGATGTTTTTGATGCCTTTATGAAACGTAACAAGCTCTACGACATCGCCTTATCGGGACTTCCTGACGACCGCATAGCCCATGCTTTCCAGAAAGCCGCTCTCCCTATGGAGATTCTTGGCGACTTAAGAGCGCTCATTGCCCAGGTACATACGCCATTGGCCATACGCTCCAGCTCAATGCTTGAAGATGCGATGGATGAACCTTTTGCAGGCATCTATGGCACAAAGATGACACCAAATAACCAGCCGGATGTGACCACGCGTTTCAACAAGCTGGCCGAGGCCATCAAATATGTTTATGCTACAACCTTCTTCAAGGCTGCCCGCGATTACATGAAAGCCACCAGACATAAAACCGAGGACGAAAAAATGGCGATCATCATTCAGGAAGTGGTTGGAAGCAGGCATGGCGAAAGGTATTATCCGGAGTGTTCCGGCGTAGCCCGATCGCGCAATTTTTATGCTTTCGGCAATGCCTCTCCCGACGACGGCATCGTGAGTCTGGCATTGGGACTGGGAAAAACCGTTGTGGATGGAGGGATGGTTTGGTCTTACTCACCGGCTTATCCCAAAGCTGATCCTCCGGCGGGCTCAGTTTACGACCTGATGAAAACAACCCAAACTGATTTTTGGGCAGTCAACATGGGATCGAATTTAAACTACGATCCGGTGAAAGAAACGGAATACATGATTCATCAGCACATTGAGTCTGCCGAAAAGGATAAAACCCTACGATGGGTAGCTTCCACACTGGACGCACAATCGGGTCGGCTGATTATGGGCACAGGAAAAAGTGGTGCTCGCCTGCTCAACTTCGCGCCACTACTTCGCCTCGACGACATACCATTAAATGATTTAATAAAAGAATTACTGCAGACCTGTAATAACATTTACCAAACCGCCATAGAAATTGAATTCGCCGCCACCTTTACTCCCGGCGAAAAACCACGGTTTGGATTTCTTCAGGTCAGGCCGATGGTAGTTTCAAATGAAGAGGTCGACGTAAACCCCGGTGAGCTTCACGGAGAAAAAGTTATCTGCTCATCAGCCAGTGTATTGGGCAATGGCCTCAACGAGGAAATACGCGATATCGTTTTCATGCAACCCGGCAGTTTTAATCCGGCTACAACGCAAAAAATAGCCTCCGACCTCGATAAAATCAACCAGCCTTTTATCGCCGAGGGAAGCCACTACCTGCTCATCGGCTTTGGTCGCTGGGGCACAAGTGATGCCTGGGCAGGCATTCCCGTTACCTGGGGACAGATTTCAGCAGCCAAAGTAATTGTTGAAGCACCCCTCGAGGGAATGAACTCAGAGCTTAGTCAGGGTTCACACTTTTTTCACAACGTGACCAGCTTCAGGGTATTTTATTTTTCAGTGCCGTATTCAGGCGAATTTCCAATTAATTGGGAATGGCTTAACAGTCAGGAAGAAATATCATCTACAGAGCATGTTAAACACGTCCGCCTCAGTCGTCCCCTTACCATTAAAGTAGATGGCCGCTCTGGCAAAGGTGCTATTATACACAACGAAATTCCCTAACCATGACCAGCAACATTCCGCTCGATCAGCTGATGGCAGAATTAAAAGAAAGAGCCAAAGAACTCAACTGCCTCTACGAAGTACAAGAAGTGCTGAACAACAACAACCTTTCGAACGATGAAATATGTCAGGAGTTAATCAAGGTAATCCCGCCGGGGTGGCAGTATCCTGAAATATGTGAAGTTAAACTCACTTGTTTTAATAAAAGTTACGCTTCCGGAAATCTTACAGAAACTGAGTGGGTGATAAAGGCTCCCATCGTAGTGCAGGAGGTGCAAGCCGGCGAAATTGCTGTTTATTATACAGCCGAGCGACCCCTCTCGGACGAAGGTCCATTTTTAAAAGAAGAGCGAAAACTTATCAATACCATCGCGGAAAGGTGTTCACTGCTCATTCTTCATCAGAAGCTGAAATCGGTTTTCGATGCCAAAGCACCTGACAACCTGGACCAGCGTAGCGAGTGGTGGGCCATTCTCGACATGCTCAAGCATACGGATCCAAAATTACTGATCCGGCTGTCGCGACGCATGATCAACTACCTGTGCTGGACAGGTGTGGAAGAAGCCAACCATATGTTAGAGTATTTCTCCCCAGCTTTTAAGATCAATGTCACCATTCCAACAGAGGTAAATAGCCCTTACCTCAAACATCCCGATGGAGACTTGCTGTCGGTAAGCTACAACATCTTCGATCTAGCTGCACAACACCTGAGTGAACGCGAAATCCTTCACCTCATCCAGAAATGGACCAAGGAAGACAGGTCGGGGTTTTTGGCTGAAATACTGGAGAATATGGGGTCGTCACTCTCCGACATCAGCGCTGCCGTTGAACGCTATCACCACCTGAGCACCCACATGTTGGAGCTCTCAGAACCCCGGAAAAAAAACATCAGAATTTCCCTTATCCGGCGTATTCTTACCGAGCAAAGCGATTTTATCGATATAGCAAAACATTTCTTAAAAATCGATGACTTCTACACACTGCTGCAATCGGTAGTGTATCCTGCCGGCAGTCATGGTCAGCTGGGAGGTAAAAGCTCCGGACTTTTTTTAGCTGAACACATACTTAAAAGACAGGAGAACAGCGAAACACTTTTTGGAAAGATAAAAACACCCAAAACCTGGTTTCTCACTTCCGATGGCCTGCTAAGTTTTATAAGCTACAACAACCTCGAAGAGGTTATGGAACAGAAATACAAGGACATAGCTCAAGTACGCCAGGAGTATCCGTATGTAATTCATGTATTTAAAAACGCGCTCTTTCCTCCTGAAATCCTCAAAGGCATCACCATGGCCCTCGACGATTTTGGCGAAGTTCCACTCATCGTCCGTAGTTCCAGTTTGCTCGAAGACAGGGTAGGTAGCGTGTTTGCCGGAAAATACAAAAGTCTTTTCATTGCCAATCAAGGCGACAAAGAAACCAGATTGCTGGCACTGCTCGATGCCATTGCAGAAGTGTACGCCTCCACTTTTGGCCCTGACCCGATTGAATACCGGGCAGAATACGGTTTGCTGGATTACAGGGAAGAAATGGGCATCATGATTCAAGAGGTTGTTGGAAAAAAAACCGGAAACTACTTCTTTCCCGCTTTCGGTGGTGTGGCCTTTAGTCACAATGATTTTAAATGGTCGGGCAGGATAAAAAGCGAGGATGGCCTGCTACGTATGGTTCCCGGATTAGGCACACGGGCTGTCGACAGGCTGTCAGACGACTATCCCATACTTATTTCTCCGGGGCAACCCGACCTCAGAGTAAACGTAACTATTGATGAAATTGTTAGGTATTCACCTAAATACATGGATGTTATCAATTTGGCAACAGGGCAGTTTGAAACGATCGAGATTGAACTTTTGCTCAAGCGTTTTGGCCGCGATTATCCCTCTATAAGCAGGGTTGTTTCCGTACTAAAACAGGATTTTATTCAGCCGGCACGTCCACTTGGGATGGATTTCACCAACGATTGTTTTGTTGTCAACTTCGAAGGCTTGATAAAACGGACAGGCTTTGTGAAAGAAATAAAAAACATGCTCGACACCCTGCGTGAGCAATACAAACGGCCTGTAGACATTGAGTTTGCACACGATGGGCAGGATTTTTACCTGCTTCAGTGCCGATCGCAAAGTGCAGGACCAAACAGCAGCCCGGCGGATATTCCAGCCAACATACCTGTTGAGAAAGTTATTTTTACCGCCCACAAACATGTGCCTAACGGACTGGTTTCCAACATTACTCACCTGGTTTACGTAGATCCAGTGCAATATGGCCTAATCACCAACCACGACGACCTGATTGCAGTGGGACATGCCATCGGGAGGTTGAATAACCTGCTCCCCAAACGACAATTTATCTTGCTGGGGCCAGGACGCTGGGGCAGCCGTGGCGACATTAAACTCGGCGTCAGTGTAACTTACTCCGAGATAAAAAACACCGCTGTCCTGATTGAAATTGCCCGCAAGAAAAACGACTATGTACCTGATTTATCCTTTGGTACACATTTTTTTCAGGATCTGGTAGAAGCTAACATCAAATATTTGCCCTTGTACCCCGATGAAGAAGGTGCGTTCTTTAACGAAGGAATCTTTAACAACAACCCCAACGCGCTTTCACTGTTGCTGCCCGACCTAAAACACCTGGAGCATGTGATCAAGGTAATCGACATCAAACTCACTTTCGACAACCAAGTGGTAGAGGTGCTGATGAATGCCGACCGCTCCCTCGCCTTGGCCATACTAACGCATGCGTCTGAAATGCATCATGACGAAATTATGTCGGAGAGCCGGGTGGTAAGTACAGAAAACCTTGACTTCCACTGGCAGTGGCGACAAAAAAGTATAGAACGAATGGCCGCATTGCTTGACACCAAACGTTTTGGAATCGTGGCCTTATACCTGTTTGGAAGTGTTAAAAACGGCACTGCCGGTCCGGGCAGCGACATCGACCTGATTGTACACGTGAGGAACACCAGCTCCCAATTGGCTGAGTTAAAAGCCTGGCTCGAAGGATGGAGCTTGAGTTTGAGCGCGATGAACTACAGCCGGACAGGTGTAAAAAAAGAAGACGGGCTGCTTGACGTGCACTACATAACTGATGAGGACATTGAAAAAAGAAGCAGCTATGCCATCAAAATTGGAGCGGTATCTGATGCTGCCCGCCCGGTAGCTTTAGGAAGACCGGAAAGTATGCCATAGTGAACCCGAAACCTATTACGATACAAACACCTGAACATCAGCACACGTAAACCGAATCGACTCACCTGATTTAATTCAGACAGGATGTTAAGGGATTGATTTTTCTATCTAATTTTGCAAGTTCTCAATCCTGTTGGTCATGTCGCAAATTTTCAAACCAAAATTCTTCAGTTTACTTAATTCTGGTATATCCCGTTCACAGGTTCAAGCCGATGTGCTTTCGGGTGTGGTGGTGGGTATTGTGGCCTTGCCACTGGCCATTGCTTTTGCCGTAGCATCAGGCGTATCTCCCGAAAAGGGGTTAATTACCGCCGTGATTGCGGGTTTCATTATTTCGCTGTTGGGCGGAAGTCGTGTGCAAATTGGTGGGCCTACGGGAGCCTTTATCGTAATCGTGTACGGCATTGTGGAACAATATGGATTGAGTGGTTTGATGATTTCTACCGTGATGGCTGGTTTAATCCTGATATTGCTTGGCGTTCTGCGACTCGGTTCACTACTGAAATATTTCCCCAGACCTCTGGTAGTCGGGTTTACCAGCGGGATTGCCCTGGTCATTTTTTCAACTCAAATTCGCGATGCCTTTGGACTGGATATCGAAAAAGTTCCTTCAGATTTTGTTGAAAAATGGATGGTTTTTGGACAACAGATGGGTAGTGTTAATTACTACGCACTAGGGGTAACGGCTCTTACCATACTTATTGTCGTTTTCACCAAACGTTTTACTGCACGAATTCCAGGGTCGTTTATCGCCATTATTGCAGGCACAGCTGTGGTGCAACTGTTTCAATTTCCTGTTTCTACCATAGCCTCATTTTTTGGAGAAATCCCCGTTGGATTTGGGTTCGAGCTTCCCGACGTTCAATTCATGGAGCTGGGGCGGTACATCCAGCCGGCGCTTACCATTGCCATTCTGGGAGGTGTGGAATCGTTGCTCTCAGCGGTTGTAAGTGACGGGATGATTAGTGGCAACCACCGGTCGAACACAGAACTCATAGCACAGGGCATTGCCAACGTGGTCACGCCGTTTTTTGGTGGGATTCCGGCCACGGGAGCCATCGCCCGCACAGCCACCAATGTTAAAAACGGAGGCCGTACCCCCATTGCCGGCATGGTACATGCTTTAACACTGTTACTTATCATGGTGTTTTTTGGTCGTTGGGCTAAGTTGATTCCCATGTCGGTACTGGCCGGAGTGCTAATTGTGGTAGCCTACAACATGAGCGAATGGCGGTCGTTTTTGTCCATCATGAAAAGTTCGAAATTCGATATCCTTGTGTTGCTCAGCACTTTCTTCCTGACGGTCTTGGTCGATTTAACGGTAGCCATCGAAGTGGGCGTGGTACTGGCAGCCCTGTTGTTTATGAAACGGATGTCAGACATCAGTGATGACTCACTTGTACGGGAGGTGTAACCGGAAAATAACAATGTATAAAAATCGGCAATTAAGCATGTAGTGATTTCGGAAAATAAGAATGTAGTATTTTCGGAAAATAGCGATGCATGATTCAAGGACTTTGGGTTTGCCCCATGGGGCAAACCCAAAGTCCTTGGAAAAGGTCAAAAAATGGTTTTATTTCGGTTGGTTTTAAAAATCCAACCCTTATGACAATTAAAGACTTAAATCATTGGATCATGTATCACGAGATTCACAAATTGTCCAGACTTGGGTTTAGCGCGGCTCACATTGCCCGCTACTTGGTCATGGACGCCCGTACGGTTGGTAGATACCTGGGCATGTCGGAGCAGGAATATGAACTCTACCGCAATGGCCTGACGCACAGAAACAAGGTGTTGTCTGACTATGAACCCTTTGTTAAACAAAAATTAACCGAGTTTCAGGACACTTCTACAGCCCAGATACACGACTGGCTTAAAGAGTATTATCCAGATTTTCCTCAGGTGAGCCCACGAACTGTTTTCAACTTTGTTATGTATGTACGTCAGCTATATAACATCCCTGTTGTAAAACCTGTAAGGGAATATTTTCCAATACCGGAGCTTCCCTACGGAGAGCAGGCGCAGGTTGATTTTGGTGAATACAACATGCGCAAAACTGATGGTTCACGCCAGAGAGTGAAGTTTTTTGTCATGGTCATGGCCCGCAGCCGGATGAAATACATCTGGTTTCAATCCAAACCTTTTACGGCACAGAGCGTTTGCCAGGCACATGAAAATGCTTTTGCTTTCTTTGACGGTATCCCCAACACCATTGTTTATGACCAGGATAGGACAATGGTAGTGGATGAAAACATTGGCGATATCATTCTTACAAAAGATTTTAAACAGTATGCTGATTCCAGGAGTTTTGCCCTACACTTTTGCAGAAAAGCCGATCCTGAGAGCAAGGGAAAAGTTGAAAATGTTGTTCAATACGTCAAGAAAAATTTCCTTTACAACCGTACTTACTCCGACTTGGAATCACTCAACCAACAAGCTCTGGCTTGGTTGGCCAGAACAGCCAATTTTTTGCCACACAATTACACTAAGAAAAGCCCCGAGAGCGAATTTGCCATTGAAAAACTCTCGCTTAACCACTACGCCCCCATCAGGCTCAATGAGATTAAAATGGACACCTACGCTGTTAGAAAAACCAATACAATCAGCTATAAAAGTAATTTTTACACACTGCCCATGGGAACTTACCAAGGACCAGGCACACAGGTGGAAGCAAAAGAAAATGAAAACATACTCGAGTTGTATAATCTGAACGGTATTTTAATCTGTACACACCCCATTTCTTTGCAAAAAGGACAAACCATCTCCAACACCAATCACCGACGCGACACCTCCTTAAGCCTGAAAGAAATGATTACAGAAACTTCTAAGTACTTTACCGATGAAGAATTGGGATTAACTTATATCTGGCAAATAAAGGCTAAATACCCCCGTTACACGCGAGACCATTTACAGGTAATGCTTAAAACACTTAAACAAGCTGATCAGGCTACAGCTGATAAATCATTGGAGTTCTGTTTTAAAAACGAACTCTACAACGGGCACGAGTTTGAACAGGTGTTTTTTGTGCAGCTATCTCAAACAGATTCTCCGTTTAACCCTCACAATATAAAACTTTTCAATAATGGCAGCCAACAAAAGGCAATTCAATCCCCGCAAACCAGCAGTATGCTTGACTATGAACACATTATAAACCATTAATAAATCAAATCATATGACAAAAACAGAATGCATCAAAGACCAGTGCAAACAACTACATTTGTACGCATGGCATGAATCGCTGGATGATATCTTGTCCGATGCCCAGTCCAGGCAAATAAGTTATCTGGACTTCATTAAAAATCTTTTAGAAAAAGAAATCACTCTCCGACAGCACAGGGATACGCTAAAACGCACCCAGGCAGCACGCCTGCCACTATGCTACAATCTTGATTTATATGACTTTAACGTGAACAACGGGTTGCAAAAACAACAGCTTAACCAATTACGCGAACTCAACTGGTTAGAGCAAAACTTTAACCTGATCTTGATGGGGCCTTCAGGAACCGGAAAAACTTTTATCGCCGCAGGGCTTTGCTTTGATGCTGTACAAAAAGGCTTCAGAGCCTACTTTAAAAACATGGAAAGCCTTGTTAAAGTACTTAAATTAAAAGACGTAACAAGATCCGCAGCCGCTGAATATAAACGCATCCTAAAATCCCATCTGCTTGTTATTGATGATATTATGATGTTCCCCGTAACCCAGCAAGACGCCGTGGCTTTCTTTAATCTTATCAATGAGCTACATGACAGCACTTCTTTAATAATTACTACGAATAAATCACCCGCAGAATGGACTGATGTGCTTAAAGACAGTGTCTTAACTACTGCTTTGCTCGATAGAATACTCTACCGATGTGAAATTATTAAACTCACCGGAAAAAGTTATAGAATGCAAAACAGAAAAAATATTTTTGAAAAAATTTAACCTACTTTTGTCAAAAATCATGCATCACTATTTGC
>JGI11705J14877_10000145_pt1 | contig 43568 bp, 42 predicted proteins | sample Etolaghawater15m_FD_14877 | JGI IMG/M metagenome (IMG submission 14877) | reverse complement strand
CCATCCATAAAGAAATCAAAAACGCCATCAACAACAGCTTTGGATTCGGAGGCCAGAACGCCTCCCTCCTGCTCAGCCGATACGAATCATCATAATGATACTTAAGGAGGCAGGTCTGGTGCGCCTTCAGGAGGGTGAAACAGTGATCTGCAAGCTACATCCAGAAAGTCCCGACGTCATAGTTATCGATATTGCTGTCTTTGGTAACGATGAGTAAACTGTTTTGATTTGCCTGGGCAATCAGCAGCCTGTCAAACGGATCTTTATGATAATCCGGAAGCAATGTCGAATTAATCATTTCCGCGGCGGAAGGATCCATTAAACGGATATTGGTGTTGCTTAATATTTCGTTCTTCCATGCCTGCACATCCGGCATTGACAACCTGCCCTTTTTAACCAAAAGGGCAATTTCCCAAAACGATATGGATGAAACATGAAGACGGCCTTTTTGGACCTGGCTATCAAAAAAGGCTACGAACTCTTCTGAGACCGCCTCCCGATTGTTCCAAAAGACCAGGGCATGGGTATCAAATAAATAGGCCTCCTTTTTCACACATACCCCTCCCATATATCCTCAATCGGCTTTTTTAGCGCTTCGGGTGAAACCATGATCTTCGGTTTGATGGTCATCTTATCCCGCCAGTTTGCCTGGCTTGTGGGAACCAGGCGAGCAACTTCCTTGTTGTTCCTTCGGATTATGATGGTTTCTCCTTCTGATGCCTTATCCAGATAATCGAATAAATTATTCCTTAATTTGGTTGCAGTCACCTCAATCATATAACCCCCTTTTTCGATCAAAATGTACATGTACATATCATGATGTGCATAAGAATATGATCCGAGCAGTAGTTTGTCAACAAAAATTCGTTATGATCAACCACAATGGGGAACATGCCCTGGTCAGTAACCAAACAAAGTCGTAGAAATGTTTTTGCGGCTTTTCGTGTAAATGATGTTAGGTGACAACGGCAGGGCCTATACGGGTTTTTTCAGCCCGCGAACGTGGACTTCGACGGTCATGTGGACCAAACCGGCTGACTTGGGGACGCGACCTTTGTATTCGTCTGGGCCGGCTGGTTCGTGAGCCACTAAGGCGATCTGCGCCCCGTAAATACCCGGGCCTATGGACCACACATGCAAATCCGTTACCCGGCTATCCCCATCTTGTTCAATCGCATTCCGGACAGCGTTTTGCAGTTTTTTGGGAGCCTGGTGATCCAGTAATACAGAGGCCGTTGTACCCAATAGACCATAAGACCAGCGAGCGACAAGAACCGCACCGACCACCCCCATGATGGGATCCATCCAAACCCAACCGAAATATTTGGCAGACAGCAATGCAACGATTGCCAACAATGACGTCAGCGCATCAGCCATAACATGAAGATAGGCGGACTTCAGATTGTGATCATGATGATGGTGGTGGTCGGAACGCTCATGTGAATGATGGTGATCGTGCCCATGATCATCCACGCCCAAAATAAATACGCTGGCGCCGTTTACAAGCAAACCAAGCAGCGCAACGGCAATGGCCTGGTTAAACGCAATACCTACAGGGTTGACCAAACGTCCGACACTCTCAAACCCCATGTACAAGGCAAAGATTGCCAGCAACACGGCTCCGGTAAATCCACCTAATGCGTTGACCTTGCCCGTTCCAAAACTGAACTTCCGATCCCGCGCGTGACGGCGGGCGTATAAGTACGCAAACGCAGTGATCCCAAGAGCAACGGCATGGGATGCCATGTGGAGACCATCCGCCAGCAAGGCCATTGACCCGAATTGGATCCCTGCAAAAATCTCCACCACCATCATCAGCGCTGTTACAGCGATCACGATGAGAGTTCGGGATTCTCCTGGCCTCCGCTGATCCTGGGCGAAGGTGTGGTCATGTTGCCAGTGGTTTAGGTTGTCGTTATGCATGGTTTCTTCTCGCCTGGCAAGTCATTATTCTTTTGTTCTTAAAACCCCCGTTTTGGAATCAAACCCAGTCTTCCGGCGTCAACGCAACAAGCATCGGGGCTGATTTCTTATGCTACAATTTCAAGAGCTTGCCTTATTGCCAAAAATCTGGCCCATGCGCATCAGAAGACTCAGGTCTCCTCGAACCTTGTATTTTTGGGCCATGAACATCTGCTGTCCGTCCGCTTTGCCGGTCATGATATCCATCCAAACCTCAAATGGCGTGTCGATGGTCAAATCCGGGCTTTCAGCGGACCCCTGGACGGTGCTGATGGTTCCGTTTTCGATGCGGAAGTGGCAAGTTTCGGTTACATCGCCGGAGAAATTAAACTGAAATACAGCCGTGGTATCGCCTGCGCTGGCAGGATTGAAACCGAAGGAGAAAAACATCATAAAGGTCTCGATGGAGTCGGGCCTGGGAATAAGGCCTTTTTCCTCAAACTCTTTCGGACTGACTCCCTCGGCGATGCAGCTCTTCCAGAAGACATTCCCCATATTTCTGAACAGCTCCTTGTCCCCGACAAAATCCCGGGTCACCTCCCCCAGCGTTTCTTCGGAGATTTTCATCGATTCGACGATTTCCTGTCCGGCCTTTCGGGTGGCCTCAAGAATTTTCTCCACTTTTTCTTTGAAAAAGGGCAGCGTCATGCTTTCGGCCGCCGGACGATAGATCTCCGCCAAAAGACTTTTGTTGAGACCGAAAATGTAACGGACCCATGAGGATAGCTGGTCGAAGACGGACATTTCCGGAAAGCCTGCTGCGGACAGGACCACGGCTTTTGGAAATTCATATCTCACCGGATGCATGGTCTCGCTCCCTCTTTCCTCAAAGAAAGGCTGCAAAGTAGGTAGGGTACGCTCAATGAAAGCCTTCATGGTTGCATTTACCGTGAAATGGTAAAGGGGGCTCGCATAGACGACGAGGTCTGACGCGATGAATTTTGGGAAGAGTTCCCCGGTCATATCGTCCTTATGAATACAAAGGCCGGGTGTCCTGGTCCAGCAGGTGAAGCAACCGGAACAATTCCGGATGGTTTTCTTTCGAAGTTCTACGACCTCCACTTCGGCGCCGGCATCACGCATACCCAGGACAAGTTGGTTGAGCATGATGCCTGTTTTGCTCTGTCCTTCGCCTCGAGGGCTTGAATTAAGGGCAAGTACTTTCATAGGTTTCTCCTTTCTTTTATGGCTGGGGGTAATGAAGGTGGTTCCTGTATCGTCTTGCCAGGCACTCTCAGGAAGATGTTCAGGAAGCGGGTCGGTCTTTTTGGCCGCGTTTTTCTCCAGAGCGGTTTCTTTCTATGAGATCAGAGGTTGTTTTTTCAATCTCTTCCCGGATTGTCTGTGCTTCCTCATGAAAATCAGTTTTCAATCGGTCGGCCAATACGGCCAAGAACCCATTTTGAAATGCTTCTTCATAGCTGGCAGGCATAGTTTCACCTCCATATTCTATTAATTAGAGATGTTCTTTCATCTGTACCCGGATTAAGAGTGTCCTTGTTTTTTGCTATAACCTCCCTCACTGATCCACTTATCAATAGTTTCCTCATCAAACCGCCAGACTCTGCCGACTCGAACTGCGGGGATATCGCCTTCCACTGCATATTTTCAGGCCGTAATCTGGTGTAGCCTCAAATATTTTGAAACTCCCTGGGTGGTCATAATCTCAGGCATAATATCTCCCCATTTTTATTGGGTGAGATTGATTTTTAAAATAATAATTTCTGAAAAGCTACATAAAATCATCGTAGGCATAAGCATCTGCTGCACAGAAAATGAAAACTGGATCTGGCACGTTGCGACCTTGGGAGATATCAAAATGCTCAGTTCATACAATGGAGATGTTTGACAGGTACAATGTGGTGGATAGAGAAGACACAAGGAATGCTGTTAACCAACTTGAGGGGTATCTACAATTTGTTGACCAAAACGCAAAATAGGTCATTTCGAAAAATGACCTATTTTATGCAACTAATTGAAATATTTAATGGTGCCGAAGGCGGGACTTGAACCCTTCAAAAGGGTGATGATATCCCGTGACAATCAATGACAGATTATTATTTATCATTATGAAATGAAAAGCTTTTCTGTTATCTCATCTTCCGAACCGGATATCACCGAAATTCATTCAATATCACCAATTAAAATCAAAAATAGGCACAATTTTGGGCACAATCCAAAAATATGAATAGGACCTTGAAAGTCAATGACAAAGCACGAGTTCGGGTCAATCGATTTTGCCATAAAACACATGGGTGTGTAATACTTACCTCACGATGGGCGGCAGAAAAAACATTTCCCGGAAGAAAGATCTACAAAAAGCATTTGGCGTCCGGGTTTGGTGTCCACCGCCCTAAACGGTATTATTTCTCACCCTAATGCGCTCTGTCCAGATCAAAGCTTCCACTCAACTCCTGATTTCTGTGTCTTGTTTAGCCGTTGCCGGAACTGGCGACACGATGCTTATGCTTTGCCTGTTTCTGGATTTCACACCTCCACCTTCCTGCCTCCCTTTGCACGGATTTACTTCCCATGCATTTCACGGCCGAGACCGCAACAGTACCATGTCCTGCCCACATCACCTCGCAGATAGGTCTCCCTGCTTATTTCACCATACCTTTCCAACGTTCCATCCCCAACCACGTGATGTACCCCAACATCGCTTTAACCGCCTATGTTCAGCGTGTCCGTGTCGGGCGAGTTTCGGACTTCTCCATGAATGAGCAGGCTCGTCGAAACATCCCGCCGAATCGAGTTCGTCATCCTACGCGGACCGCTGGTCGTTTCCGGTTGCTATCCACCCCACCTCACAACGACTCAGTTACCTTCAGCTACGGGACCTTAGCTTACCCCGAAACGGACTTGCACCGTGCTGATATGACGCCCTCTCAGACGTAGTCATTCCGGCGGAAGCGGGAATCCAGCATTTGTGCATAATTGGGAGGTTCCGGATTAAGCCCGGAATGACGATCTTTACGACAGCATAGTAATGACAGCACGCTGCCCCATGATCCTTTCTCATGGGTTGTTTCAAGAATCGGTGCTGATTTTTCACGCCTCTTTCAGTTCGGAAATGTCCTTGAAGTAATCCAGTGCCTCAGGGTTGCTTAAGGCATCTTTGTTCAAGACCGGCTTCCCTTCGATGGTCTTCTTGACCGCCAGTTCCACCTTTTTCATGTTCAGGGTATAAGGAATATCCAGAACGGCGATAATCTTGGCCGGCACATGCCTGGGGGAGGCATGGGTCCTGAGGGTGACCTTGATGGCTTTCTTGAGATCTTTGGTCAATTGGCACCCTTCCGCCATCTTCACAAACAAGATGACCCGAACATCATTGTCCCAGTTCTGTCCCACCACCAGAGAGTCGTCGATTTCAGGCATCTGTTCCACCTGCCGGTAGATCTCCGCGGTTCCGATGCGCACGCCGCCCGGGTTGAGGGTGGCGTCCGATCGGCCGTAGATGACCACGCCCCCATGGTCGTTGATCTGGATGTAATCCCCATGGCGCCAGATATTGGGATACACGTCGAAATAGGCCGCATGATACCGTTTGCCGTCCGGATCGTCCCAGAAATAGATGGGCATGCAGGGGGCCGGCGCCGTACAGACCAACTCTCCCTGCTCATCAATGATCGGCTTTCCGTTATCGTCAAAGGCCTCCACCTTCATGGCCAGCTGTCGGCATTGCAGCTCTCCGGCGTAGACCGGTCCTATGGGGTTACCGCCCGCAAAGCATCCGTTGATGTCCGATCCCCCCGAAATGGAGGCCAGTTGAAGGTCCTGCTTCACTTCGTCGTAGATAAACTCAAATCCTTCTTCCGACAGGGGAGACCCGGTGCTCATGACGGCCCTGAGAGAGGAGAGATCATATTCCTTCCCCGGCTTGACACCGGCGTTTTGCAGCGCCGCAATGTAGCCGGCGCTGGTGCCGAAGACGGTCATTTTTTCATCCTGCGCCATCTTCCAGAGGGCTCCCGGGTCGGGATAAAAGGGATTTCCGTCGAACAGGATGAGGCTTGCGCCCACGGACAGGGAACAGGTCAACCAGTTCCACATCATCCAGCCGCAGGTGGTGAAATAGAAGATGCGGTCTTCCCGCTTCAGATCCGTATGCAGCAACAGCTCTTTCATCTGGTTGAGGAGAATGCCGCCGGCACTCTGCACCATGCACTTGGGAAGACCGGTGGTACCGGAGGTGAACATGATGTAAAGGGGATGATCGGCGGGCAGTTGGACGAAGTCTATTTCAGCCGGCGTGTACTGCATTCTGACGTCCGTATAGGAGACGGCATTGGGAACCCCGCTGATATCGGGTGATTCGTTAACATAGGGCACCACGACGACCTTCTCGATGGAAGGAAGGCTTTTCAAAATATCCGAAACCCTTGCCAGGGAATCGAAGCTTTTCCCTTTGAACAGGTACCCGTCGGCCGTGAACAAGACCTTGGGCTTGATCTGCCCGAAACGGTCCAACACCCCTTTGATGCCGAAGTCCGGGGAGCAGCTGGACCAGGTGGCCCCGAGGCTGGTGGCCGCCAGCATGGCGATGATGGTTTGAGAAATGTTGGGCATGAAGCCTGCCACGCGATCATCGGGTCCCACCCCCAATTCCTTGAGGTATTGGGCCATTTTCGAGACTTCATCGTAAAGCTCTGCATAGGTCATATAGACCGTGTCGCGGCTTTCCGCCTTGCTGATCAATGCCACATGATCGTCTCGATAGCGGAGCAGGTTTTCCGCAAAATTGAGCCGGGCTCCCTCAAACCATTTGGCGCCGGGCATACGGGTCAGGTCATTGACGACCTCGGTGTACGGCTCGGAGGCCTTGATCCCGGCGAAATCCCACATGGCGGCCCAGAATTCCGGTATGTGATCGACGGACCACTGGTAAAGGCCGGCGTAATCAACGAAATTTTGGTTATGCTTTTCATTGACCATGCCCATAAACTTGTAGATATTGGAGTTCTTGATCCTTTCTTCCGATGGTTCCCAAAGCAGTTTGCCCATTTTTTTAACTCCTGAAGGAATGTCGAATATGATGTAGGGGCGAAAAATTTTTCGCCCCTACGGCATTCATCATTCCTTGCTCGTTATTCTGCGGTTCAAAAAAATATTGGAATACAGGATGTTACAAATGTGAGAAATGAACTCTCTGAGTAAGTACTTAAAAATAAATTAGAAATTCACCTCATCCGATCCCTTGAGACCGATCATCTCTCTAGCCTCTTGAGACGTCGCCACCTGGGCACCCAACTCTTCACAGATATGCCGCATCTTTTCCACCAGTTGCCCGTTGCTTTCCGCCAGTTCGCGCCGCCGAATGAGCAGGTTATCCTCCAGACCCACACGAATATGCCCTCCCATGCTCAAAGCCACGGCCCCCATCCTGAATTCATCGGGAAAGCCTGTCCCAATGACGGACCAGGTGTACTGGTCGCCAAAGAGGCGGTCGGCCGTGGTTTTCAGGTGAACCAGATCGAAAGGCGTTGCATGGGCGCCGCCCAGGACCCCCAAGACAAACTGCATGTGAAGGGGAAGCTCCAAGAAGCCCTGCCGTATCAGAAATGCGGCATTGTACAGATGGCTGGTGTCGTAGATCTCCAGCTCCGGCCGGGTCCGGCTCTCTTTCATGACGGTGCAGATCTGTTCCAGTGAGGCGAAGGTGTTGGGAAAGATGTGATCCCGGCTCGCCTCCACGGCCGGTTTCTCCCAGTCGTACTTCCATTCCTTGATGCGGTCCAGCAGCGGATGCATGGAAAAATTCATGGACCCCATGTTGAGAGACGCAAGCTCCGGCTTGAACGCCGAGACGGTGGCCGTCCGTTGCTCGATGGTCATGCCGGCGCCGGCGCCGGTGGTGATCCCCACAACGGCGTCACAGCGGCTCTTGATATCCGTTATGATTTCCCGGTACAACGCCACATCGGCGGAAGGACGTCCATCCTTGGGGTCCCTGGCATGAATGTGCATGACCGCGGCACCGGCTTCCCAGGCCCGCACGGCCTCATCCGAAATTTCCTTGGGCGTAATGGGGATATGGGGACTCTGACTCGGGAATGTGGCGGCGCCTGTAATGGCGGCCGTTATAATGACTTTTTTCATCTTTTGTTCTCCTTAAAATAACGCAATCCGCATATTTAAATTCGATTTCTCATCAAACCTTCAGGTCCTTCAGGATGAGATCCGCGCACAACATGGCGCTCCTGGCTGCGCCGTTGGCCGCAAGGCCCCTTCCCGTGTAGGTGTCGCCCGCAAAATAGAGATTTTGAATACCGGGGGCTCTCAGTCTCGGCTTGAAGTTGCCCACCAGTCCCGGCTTTCTGGCCAACCCGTCGCAACCGTCCACGTAATAGGGCAGGCGCCACTCCTTCTTTTCCTCGATTCCGGGAAACATCTCTTTGAGGTCTTCCCACAACAGCTTGAGCAATTTTTCTCTTTTGAATGGATCGGATGCTTCGGCGTGTTCACAAACGATGTCCGTATGCAGCAACTGCTTTCCTTCGGGAGCCACCTTGGTTGAAAAGCTGGTGGCCGGAAAGGCCTGAAAGGGAAGTCCGGCATGTTTGGTTTTAAGGGCCGTGAAGAAACACCGTTTTTTTGACGAAACCACCGGTTCCGACAGCCCGACCATGTACCCGATAAGGCCTGTAATTTCATGCTGAATATCCTGAATCCGCTTCACCCACCAGGAAGGCATGGGACCAGATTCCGGCGAAAAATCGATCATTCGATGCAGTTGATAGATGGGGAGTGCGCAAACCACCCGGTCCGCAAGGAGGGTTTTTGTTTCGTGAATCCTGTAATCTTCCCGATAGATGTGTTTCGAAGCGGGAACGCGGACCCCCACTGCCCGGCCGTTTTCAATGACCACCTCCTGAACGTCGCAGGGGGTTTGAATGATGCCCCCGTTTTCTTCGATGACCTCCATCAGCCCCTTTGTGATCCCTGACATGCCCTCCATGGGGTAGCTGGCCTGAAGCACCTGGTTGGTCTTTTGAAGGTTCTCCCTGGCAATATAGAGGACTTCGCCGGCAGCCATGTCGGCGGCTTCGGGAATGGTGGTCATGATCATGCCGATATCCGTAAAGAGCTCTCTCACGGGCGCTTCGGGAACATTCTCCGTCAACCATTCTTTCAAGGAACGGTTGTCCCAGGCCTCGATCTCTCGATCCTTCATCACGGCGATTCTCTGAACCAGATTCCTGAACGCCTTCTTGTCCTGCTCCGTCATGGGGACCAGTTCCGCCACATTGATGAAATCGCTGCCGTTCCAGATATCCACGGTCTGGCTGAAGGGCGCCCACGAAACCTCTTTTCCCACCCGGTTATTGAGCCGGTTGCAGCTCGATTTTTCACCCAGCTCGATCAGATGAAGACCCAGGTCCAGGGTCCACCCTTTTTCAGGGTAGTCCTTGTAGCTGGTAAGCCTTCCGCCGGGTCTTGAAAACCGGTCCAGGACAAGGACCTTCTTCTGTCCCGCTTCCTTGGCCAGAATGGCGGCCACGCCCAGACCGGCGATGCCAGCACCGACCACAATGGTATCGAATCGTTCTATCATGCCTTCTTCTCCTCTTCTCCTTACAGGCCTCCCTCTGCCGTGAGACCCGCTCGTTCAGGCCATCAGGAAGACCCTCTCCGTGCATGAACCAAATTCTTCAGGACGCACGGCCACCATGGCCAGGTCATCCACGGGTGAAGGGCTTCTGTCGTAGTCTCCAATGAATTTTCGGGGGACCGCCTCCACCGGATGTTCAAGTATGCATTGTGCGAGGCATCCTTCCATTCCAAAAGTCCCGGGGAATTTCAGATCCGAAATGCCGTCCGTTGTCAAGACAAAAACGGAGCCCCAAGGGACTGACACCCGCTCGACCTGATACAGTTTCTTGGAACGTCCCAGCAACCAGAAATTGCTTTCCGAAACCTGCTCCATGGCGGTTTCGGGGGTGAACCGCAACAGAAGACTGTCCCCGCAATGAAACAGAAGCCCCTCGAACCCCTCCGTCACGGGAACCAGCAACAGGGCCGTAAGGGTGGAGGCATCCGTGTAAGGGCTCTGTGCCATGAGCGTTTCCGTGTGGGTTCTGAATCGCTCAAGGAGTATCGGTATTTCGCCCGCCAGATAAGTCGTGCCGCCGCCGATCCCCGCGAAATTTTCCACCATGCCGGCGAAACGCTTCATGAAGCGGTGGGATGCCCCTTTTGAGCGGTCCGCACCGTCGGCCACGGCAAACAAGCCTCTTCCAAGGTCCATGAAAATGATATCTTCCCCGCTTGGCCCCAACCGACCCGGTCGAACCACGGCCCCCACGAATCCCGGCCGTTCAAAGGCGGCGAAAGAACCCAAAGCATCTACACTCTGAGCATCACCGCTTCACCCTGGGAAAGACCGCCGCAGATGGCGGCCACGCCGGTGCCCCCGCCCCGCCTTTTCAACTCATACATGAGGGCCATGGTCACTCTGGCGCCGCTGGCCCCCACGGGATGGCCGATGGCGATGGCGCCGCCGTTCACATTGGCCTTTTCCTGAAGGGCCTTCCACTGGTCGGGATCGTCCTCGGCCAGCATTTTCAGGGAAACCAGGGTGACGGCCGCAAAGGCCTCGTTGATCTCGATCAGGTCCATGTCATGGATATGCTTACCGGTTCGCTCGAGCAGCTTCTGAATGGCGATGGCCGGGACGCAGGCCATGTATTTGGGGGAACCGGCCGCGCACTGCACCATTTCAACGGTGGCCAGGGGAGCGAGCCCGGTTTCTTCGGCCTTTCCGCGGCTCATGATCATCAGGGCCGACGCTCCCGAGTTCATTCCCGGGGCATTTCCGGCGGTGACCGTGGGGCTGCCGTAGACCGTTTTAAGGGTTGCCAACTTTTCCAGGGTGCTGTCTTTCCGGGGCTGTTCGTCCCGATCCATGACCAGGGCGGGACCTTTTCGCTGGGGAATTTCGATGCTCATGAGCTCTTCCCCCACCCTGTATCTTCCGGCCTCATAGGCCTTGAACCATTTTTGGTGACTGTTAAAGGCCCATTGATCCTGCATCTCCCGGGTCACTCCGTATTCCACCGCCACCTCGCCCGAATCCGTGGCCACCGGCGCAAACCCCTTGCGGCTGTAGCCCAATTCGTAAAGCACATCCTCCAGCGCCACGGGACCCAACCGGCTCCCCCACCGGGTCCTGGCGGCGCCGGCGATCAAGGGCGTATTCCCCATGCTTTCGGCCCCGGACGCGATGACGATCTCCGCACTGCCCGCCTTGATGGCCTGGTAACCGAGCCGAAGGGCCGTCATGGATGAACAGCAGGCCCGGTCAAGGGTCAGGGAGATGGAATCCTCCGGGAACCCCGCCAGAAGCGTAATCTGCCGGGCCGGGACATTGGTGTAAATGGCGTACTCGGCGGGGATGCAGGTCCCGTAATAGACTTCATCCACATTTTCGGGCTTGATTCCCGTACGCCGAATCACCTCTTTGAGGACCATCACGCCCAGGTCCATACTCAGGGTGGATTTCAAAACACCGTCAAATCGGCCAAAGGGGGTCCGAACCGCCTCCACGATGACCACATCATTTTTGTCTTTGCCGTTGCTCATGGATTGAACCCTTTCAATATCCCTTAAACTGCGGTTTTCTTTTCTGGAGGAAGGCATTCATGCCCTCAAGCCGGTCCTCGGTGTTGAAGGTCTCGGTGTAGCACCGCCCTTCCATCTCCAAGCCGGTTCTCAAGTCCGCCTGAATACCGTTGTTCATGGCAATCTTGGCCATGCGCAGGGCCAGGGGTCCCATTTCGGCCAGTCTGGCGCACAGATTGTCCACGGTGGCATCCAGGTCTGCCAGGGGGACCACCTGATTGACGAGCCCCAGCCGGTACGCCTCCTGGGCGGAAATGTGATCGCCCAGGAGAATCAGCTCCTTGGCCTTGGTCATTCCGATGAGGCGGGGCAATCGCTGGGTGCCGCCGTAACCCGGAATAATGCCCAGTTTGATCTCGGGCTGTCCCATGATGGCAGTGTCCGCCGCAATGCGAAGATCACAACACATGGCCAGTTCGGTGCCGCCACCCAGGGCAATCCCGTTGATTTTGGCGATGACCGGTTTGGGGAAGTTCTCGATGTCACAGCAAATGGCCTGCCCTTTGGGCAGTTCCCTGAGGACATCCAGTTTGCCGCCGCCTTCAGCCATGATGGAGATATCCCCTCCTGCGATGAAGGCTTTGTCGCCTCCGCCGGTCAGGACCACCACCCGAATGGCGTCGTCGTCTTCGATGTTGTTCAGCGCATCCTTTATTTCCAGCATGGTGTGGTAACGGATGGCATTTCTCAACTTGGGACGATCCACCACAATGCTGGCCACCGCTTGATTCTTTAGAAGTTTGATGTCTTCGTAGCCCATGGGTTCTTACTCCTTAAAACATTTGAAACGGCTTTTTGGTGCCGTCCGGCTGGTAGTCATAAAATCCTTTTCCGTTTTTAACGCCTAGCCTTCCCGCTTCAATCATCTTTCGATACAGGATATTTAGCCGGTCACTTTCCCGGTGGGTGTAGTCAAACACCTGGTCACAGGCCATCTGGATGACGTCAAACCCGCCGAAATCCGCCAGCTCACAGGGCCCCATGGGGTGTCCGGCCCCCAACCGCATGGCGGTGTCCACCTCTTCCGCAGTGGCGGTCCCTTCCAGCACGATCTGCGCGGCTTCCATGTACAAGTGCATCAGAAGCCGATTCACGATAAAGCCGGGCACGTCTTTGACCTTAACGGGGACTTTTCCCAGTTTTTGGCAAAACGCCAGGGTGGTCTCCACCGTCTCAGGCGCCACGCCCACGGGCAGCACCACCTCCACCAGCTTCATCACGGCCGCGGGATTAAAGAAATGGGTGCCGATACACTGCTGAGGACGCTGGGTCGCCCCGGCGATGGCCGTCACGGGCAGAACCGACGTATTGCTGGCCAAAATGGTGTGATCCGGACAAATGGCGTCCAGTTTGGCAAAGGTGGACTTCTTGAGTGCCAGATCCTCGGGGATGGCCTCGATAACAAAGTCGGCATCTTTGGCAGCCTCCTCCAGGGCCGTAAAGGTTTGAATGCGACCCACAATGGCATCCCCCTGTTCCCGGGTGAGCTTTCCCTTGACCACGAAATGCTTCTCCACAATGCCCTTTATGTGAGACACGGCCTTGTCCAGAAAATCCTGGGCCACATCATAAAGAGACACTTCAACACCGGCGAAGGCCGCGGCCTGTGCAATTCCATGTCCCATGGTCCCAGAACCCAGAACGGCGATTTTTTTGATTTCCATCATGCTTCTCTCCTTATCTATTGATCTTGGGCTTTTCCGTATCAGTCTTCAAAGTATGCCGTCTCCATGTCCACGGTCAGTCCGTCTCCATTCATGAGCCGATGGATCAGTCCGCCCATCTTGGGCAGTTCGTAACCGTAAAAGAAACGAAGTGCGTACATCTTGCCCTCATAGAAATGCTTCTCCTTCTCGGAGGTGGCTTGGGAAAGCCCCTTAGACACATAAATCCCCTGTTTGAGCCACTGCCATGCAATGGTCACGAACCCGAAAAGATCCAGGTACAGGGTGGCATCGGCCAAAAACAGCTCCGGATTCCCTTGGGCCGCCACTCCCTTGAGATGGGAGGTGACCGCCTCCAGTTGATTCAGTGCCGTATCCAGAGCCTGGGCATGGGTTTTAAGAGCGTCATGGTTACCGGCTTCCGAGATGGTATTTCGCACCTCTTCCGCGAAGAGCCCGAAGGCCTTACCGTTTTCCATCATGACCTTTCGGCCCAGGAGGTCGATCCCGTGGATGCCGGTGGTTCCCTCATGGATGGGATGGATCCGCACATCCCGGTAGTATTGTTCCAGGGGATAATCATCGCAGTAGCCGGAGCCGCCCAGGCACTGAAGTCCCCGGCTGATGCTGAGGATACCCGCTTCCGAAGGATACGATTTTGCGATCGGGGTCAGAAGATCCAGGAGGAGTCCGTACTTCTGCTTTTCTTCCGGATCTCCCACTTTCTTGAGATCCACGTATTTGCTGCACTGCAGGAGCAATGAGAGGGCCCCTTCCACAATCGAACGTTGGTACAGCAGCATCCGTTTCACATCGGAATGTTGGATGATGGGCACCGGGGGAAGCGTGGGATCCTTTTGCGAAATCTTGCGACCCTGTTTCCGGATGCCGACGTAATCGAGGGAGGCATAATAGGCGGCGGTGGCCATGGCGGTGGCGCCGACGCCCACGCCGATCCGTGCTTCGTTCATCATCTGGAACATATATTTGAGACCGTTGTGCGGTTCCCCCACCAGATAGCCGCGGCAATCATTTTTGTCCCCGATGCTGAGCTGGGCAATGGGACACCCCCGGTAGCCCAGCTTGTGGAATATGCCTGAAGTGACCACATCATTACTGACCAGCTCACCCGACTCGCTGATCCGCTTTTTGGGAACCACAAAGAGGGAGATCCCCTTTACACCGGCAGGGGCGCCTTCAATTTTGGCCAGCATCAGGTGGACGACGTTTTCCGCGGCCCCATGGTCTCCACCGGAAATGAAGATCTTCTGGCCCTGAATCTTGTAATATTCCTTTTCGGTGGGTGTAGCCGTGGTGACGATATCGGACAGAGAGCTGCCGGCCTCCGGCTCGGTCAAAGCCATGGTCCCCTGCCACCGGCCGCTCCTCATGTGGGGAACATATTTCTCATAAAGGTCTTTGCTCCCGAAATTTTCAATCAATCGCGCGGCACCGTCGCACAGCCCCGGATAGACGGCCGCGGAGTAATTGGCGGAAGTGAAAATGAACTGACAGACATCGGCCATGATCTGGGGAAGCTGCTGCCCGTCCAGTTCTTCGGGAACGGTCATGGCAATCCACCCCCCCTCGCCGAAGGTCCGTAACACCTCCTTAACGCATGGATGGACCTTGACCGTGTCCCCCTCCAGTTCCGGTGGATTTCGATCCATCTCCTGAAAATGAGGCCACAACAAACCTTCCCCCAATTCCAGGGCCGCCTGAAGGACCATGTCCAACATTTTTTTGTCGTATTCGTTGTAATAGTCATATGCGGTCAGCGAGACCGTATCAAACACCTCATACAACAAAAACCTAAGATTTCTAATACTTACGAATTTTTCAGCCAAAACAATCGATCCTCCATCCCTTCATGAACCATGCCTTCTGAAAGGTCACTTCAAAAGTTTCCCATGACACGATCTTATACACTTACTCATTCAAATTTAGCACTGAGCATAATTCACACAGAAATTTTTGTCAACCCGTTTGCGAAAAAAAGTGTTACCGCGTCTTACTCCCATTTAATTATTTGATATATTTATCTTTTTACCATTATCATCCGCATAAAAAGGGTCTTAAATGTTTAAATAGTTAATATAACGAGATAGTTTACGTATTTTTCAGCCTGTCTTTTATATTGACAAGAAGATTCTTTTTTACTATGGGATGAATATAGCTCAGAAATATTTTAGTTCAAAGCTGAATGTAATCACAGAAGGAGAAAAGCCGTGACTGACATCTACCGGCGTTTGGCGGCCCATCTGGACAAATTGTCCATTCCTTTTCCATCCACGGAAGACAACCTCGAGCTCAAGCTTTTGAAGGTCTGGTTTGATCCAAAAGAAGCTGAAATTGCCTTAAACATGACGCCTTTGCCGGAGCCCGTCGCGGTCATCGCTCGACGCATGGGTGAATCAGCGGAACAACTGGCACCGGTTCTGAAGAAAATGTCTCATAAAGGGCTCATTTTCAGGGCGGCAAGACATGAAACTCGGAAAAACGATCATCCGGAATGGCTCTATAATCTTGTACCGATGGCCGAAGGCATGTGGGAGTTTCACATGAATTCGACCCACGAAGACGAAGTGGAGATGGTCAACGAATATATTGAATTCTTTATGGAAAGCAGCTGGTACAAGACCGATACCAGTCAGCACCGGGTTGTTCCCATTTCCAAGAGCATTCAAGCCGGATTCGACATTCTCCCCTATGATCACGCGGAAAAAATCATCCGATCCCAAACCAAGATATCGGTAGCGCACTGTATTTGTCGAAAACAGGCACAAATGCTTGGAAAAGGTTGTGATCACCCCTCGGAGGTCTGCCTGGCCTTTGGAACGGGCGCCTATTATTACATTGAAAACGGTTTGGGCCGGGAGGTCTCCCAAGAAGAGGCCCTCGACATACTCCGAACGGGCATGGAGGCGGGCCTCGTGCTTCAGCCGGGGAACGGGCAAAGGGTCTGGGGCATTTGCATGTGTTGCACCTGTGGGTGCCAGTTGTTGCGGGCGCTCAAGAAAATGCCGAAGCCGGCCCGGATGGCCCACACCAATTTCAACGCGGTCTGCAGCGACACCCATTGCACGGCTTGCGGCACATGCGTGGATCTTTGTCCCATGGAGGCCATTGAAATCATAGAAAATGCCGCCTCAGTCAATATAGACCGCTGTATCGGGTGCGGTGTTTGTGTGGCGTCCTGTGACTTTGATGCCATAGCGCTTCACCAGAAGTCGGCCAAAGAGCACTACACGCCGCCTAAGGATATCGTGGAGATGCACAAACGCGTTGCGGCGGAAAGGATCACTCTTCGAGGGAAGCATTCATGACGAACCACAGGCGGCGTGCACGGCCTTGATTTGGGCGGTGAGATTGGCGATATAGGCATTTCTCTCCATGAGCACGCTTTTTTTCCGATCGTACTCCACGGTGGTCATTTGCCGAACGGCCGCATCGATCTCACCGTGGGCCTGGTCCAGGTAAGTTACGATCAAATCCCGATAGGCCACGGTGGCACGAAGAGTGCGGCCCATGAATCGTTTCACGTCGTCATCCCCATAGACGTACATGTGCGACATGGCCATGGTTCGGGGTGAAAGCCGGCAGAGCTTCTCCATGGAATCCACATAGTCGGTGTAGGAAGACACGAATTCCACTTTCACATCGGTGCCGTCACCGGCCGGATTGCCCAACGCCTCTCCCGGAAACAGGAGGGATTTTTCGGGAAAATAAAAGGAGAGATGATCCCTGGTGTGACCGGGCGTTTCAAACACCTGGCAGGAGCAGCCTCCCAAATGGATGATATCGCCTCCCTTGAGCCCCCAATCAATCTTCATGGGCCTGATGGTGACATCTTCGGTGGCCGCGTCGATTTCGTCCTTGAAATAATCCCCAAGCTGTCCGCTGAGAAAATTCATGGTCTTCAAGACTGAAGGCTTTGAGACCAATGATGCCACATGGGGGGATGCACCGATCATCAATCCGGGGTATTTTTCTTTCAAATAGGAGAGCGCTCCCAGATGGTCGTAATGGGACTGGGTCACGAGGGCATAATCGGCACCCGTTTCATCCGAAAAAAACCTTCCCATATCCTTCAGATAAGTGGGACCCAGCAGGTTGATGCCCGCCTCGATCATGAGGCGTTTTTTTGCCCCCCTGATCAGGTAAGCCGGGTAAATGTAATGCCCGGCAGCATAGACATCGGCTGCAATCTCACCTTCCGCTTTGTAAATCATATTTCTATCCTGCCTCACCTCATAATTTGACGGCAGCGCCCCCATTCACATCCAGAAAGGTGCCGGTGATAAAGGAGGACTCGTCCGAGGCCAGGAAAACGGCCCCGTGGGCAACGTCCTCACTGCGGCCATGACGCTTGATGAGTTGCACCTGCCTATAGTGGGGCCACCACATGCCCTCTTCCCCCAACAGTTCTTCCCATCTTCGGGTGAGGATTCGGCCCGGTCGAATGGCATTGACGCGAATATTGTGTTCCCCCCCTCTCCCCGCCAGATGAACCACCAATCCTTCCACCGCCGCCTTGGAAGCCTGGTATGACAGGGAAGGCTGTCTCCCCTCCATGCTTTCCAATTGATTACACCCCACGGCCATCCATGCGGACAATGAACTGATGGCGACGACACTGCCACCGCCCGATCGGATGAGGTGGGGCCAGGCCGCGCGGCACAGATACATGGTTCCATTCAGATTCAGTTGGATCCCACCGTCAAAGACATCCGTCGTCTCCCTGGGCCAAGGCTTAAGACGGGCCGCACCCGCATTGGCGACCACCACATGGATTTCCCCGAATGCCGCGGCCGCTTTATCCACCCATTTGGAAACCCCCTCTTCGTCGGTCACATCACAGGGAGTGAAAGAAACGGTCAAGCCATCTTTCGCCATTTCCGCTTCAACGGCACGGCCCGCCTGTCTGTCCCTTCCACAAAAGGAAACCCTCGCACCCTGGGCTGCAAAATGCCGGACGATCTCCTTGCCGATGCCGTTTGTCCCTCCCGATACCAGTGCCGCCTTGCCTTCCAATCTTCCCATGGGCTGTTCTTTCCTCCCGGTTGCTTTTCGTTTAGAATGTTTGTACCCGAAGCCTCATGGGGTTACCGCCACCTTGACCAGGTCGGGATCCCGGACCAGTCTCCGAAACCCGGCCTTTTCGATCCTTGCCAAAGGAATCACATCAGTGAGCATGGAGACCGCGTCTATCCTTTTTTGCGTCAGAAAGTCGATCACCAGAGGGAATTCATCATAATAACCGAACACCCCCTTCAGCTCTATCTCCCGGACGGAAAGCCAGAAAGGCGCGATGCTCACCTTTTCTTCATTGACCCCCACGAGCAGTACCTGGCCCCCTTTTTTCACAAGGGTGTAACTGGTCTGAAGGGACCGGGGTACACCGGCGCATTCAAAGACGACATCGGCGCCTAGCCCGCCCAGAAGGTTCCGAACTTTTTTCTTCAGTTCATCACCTTCCTCCTCCGGGTCCAGTGTTACGTCGGCTTTGAACTGCCTTGCCAGCGCTCTTTTCTTGAGGGATGGCTCCACCACAACAATCTTGCGGGCACCTCCGAGACGAACCAACTGGATAATTCCCAGGCCGATGGTTCCGGCGCCAAGGACCACTACCGAATCACCGGGCTGAAGTCCGGACAGGCGCACGGCGTGCAGGGATGTGGCCAGAGGTTCGATGAGAACGGCCTCTTCAAAGGTGATTTCGTCAGGCAGGGGAAGCAACATCTTGTCCGGCTGAAGGATCTTCACGAAGTCGGCAAAGCCACCATCCGCACCGGGAACCAAGCCAATCCCGTGACGCGAGGCCTTGGAACAAAGGGAAAACTGTCCCCGGCGACAGTAATGACACACCCCGCATTCCGCCATGGGCTTGACCGCCACGCGGTCCCCCGTTTTCCAGAAGCCTGCACCGTTCCCCACTTGCGCAACGGTGCCCACGCACTCATGTCCCATAACCGTTCCCGGGCGAACCATGATTCCGTTAAGATACCCGTGAACATCCGAGCCGCAAATGCCGCAATGGGACACGGCAACAACCACCTCGCCGGGACCGGCGACGGGCTCGGGACGCTCTTCAATGGTAATGCATCCGGCTTTGGTCAAAACGGCTAACTTCATGGGTTGCTCCTTCTTTAGGGGGAACATGTGAAACGCATGGTTTACTGAATGATCTCCACCGCCATCTCGGCCAATTGGCGGGGGACGGATGCAAGCTGAAGCCCCTCATCCCGATTGGAGGCGGTACCGATCAGGGCCCGTTTGACGACGCCCTGTACAATCGCCGCCAGACGGAAGAATGAAAAGGCCAGGTAGAAGGGCCAGTTTGTAATTCTTCCCAGATCGCGAAACCCGCAATAGAGGTCTACGATTTCCTCCTCATCCGGGATGCCCAGCGACATACGGTCTTTCCCGGCCAGGCCCCGAATGGGGAAATCTTCAGGAAGCCGAAATCCCATACAGAAATACGACAGGTCGGCCAACGGGTGCCCCAGCGTGGAGAGTTCCCAGTCCAGCACGGCACGGACACGTCCTTCCGTCTCTTGAAAGATCACATTTTGAAAATGGTAATCCCCGTGAACCAGGCTCACCCGGCCGTCGTCGGCGGGCGTATTCTGAGGAAGCCAAGTCATCAGTTCCTCCATGGCGGGGATGGTTTCGGTTTCGGAGGCCTTGTACTGCTTGGTCCAAAGCCTTACCTGCCGCTCAAAATAGTTGCCGGGCCGGCCATAATCGCCCAACCCGATGGTTTCCGGGTTCAGATCGTGCAGAGCACACAGAACGCGGACCATTTCACGGTAGTAAAAATTCCGCTGAGCCTTTGGAACCTCTCTTAGGCTCGCATCTCGGAAGATGTTGCCCTCTTCCAGACTCATGACATAGAACATGCTCCCGATCACATCCCTGTCCTCACAAAGGTGATAGGCCCGAGGCACCGGCACGGGCGTATCCCTTAATGCCACCAGTACGCGATACTCACGATCCACGGCGTGGGCCGACTTGAGCAGGGGGCCGAAGGGTTGACGCCGTAACGCGTAAGAGCCCCCTTTTGCTTCAATCCAATATGTGGGGTTGGATCGACCCGATCCGAATTTGTGCATTCTGATAGGCCCCTTGAAATCCGGAATTCTTCCCGTCAGATAATCTGCCAGTCGGGTTTCCTGATCTATTTTGGACATATGCTCCATGGGTATGGGTTCCTTTTTCATTCCTGGCGCTGCCGGCACGGGTGATTCATGTACGCACCCAGCCCTTTTCATTTGTACTTTTTCAATTCCAGTCTGCCGATCTGGTTGCGGTGGACCTCATCGGGGCCGTCCGCAAGCCTCAACATACGGGCATTGGCATAGGCGATGGTCAATCCGTAATCATTCGTTACCCCGCCGCCGCCATGGGCCTGTATGGCCCAGTCAATGACACGACAGGCCATATTCGCGGCCGCCACTTTAATCATGGCAATCTCCTTGCGAGCCTCTTTGTTTCCGACCGTGTCCATCATGTAAGCAGCCCTTAACACCAGAAGGCGCGCCTGATCAATCTGAATTCGCGATTCGGCGATCCGTTCCAGGGTGAGTGTTCGATCCGAAACCGGTTTTCCGAATGTCACGCGCGACAGTGTCCTTTTGCACATTTTCTCCAGGGCACTTTCTGCAAGGCCGATCAAGCGCATGCAATGGTGGATACGCCCCGGTCCAAGACGTCCCTGGGCGATTTCAAATCCCCGTCCTTCCCCCAGCAGGATATTCGTCACCGGAACCCGCACATTTTTGAATACCACCTCGCCGGTGACATCCGGCGTACCGTAATAACCAAAGACGGGTAGGGGCCGCAAAACCCTTATGCCGGGCGTATTGAAAGGCACGATCACCATGGATTGCTGCTTGTGCCGGTTTGGATTTTCCGGGTCGGTCTTGCCCATGAAGATAAAGACTTTGCAGCGCGCGTCGGGGGCACCCGAGGAAAACCACTTGTGGCCGTTAATCACATATTCATTTCCATCGCGTACGATGGCGGCCTGAATATTGGTGGCATCGGATGAGGCCACCGCTGGTTCGGTCATGGCAAAACAGGAGCGAATTTTTCCTTCCAAAAGCGGCTCCAGCCATTCTTTTTTCTGCTCAGGCGTTCCGTAGCGTTCCAGCACTTCCATGTTGCCTGTGTCCGGTGCGGAGCAGTTGAATACTTCCGGCGACCACATGACCCTTCCCATGGTCTCGCACAGGGGGGCATATTCAAGATTAGTAAGGCCGGCACCGGATTCGGAATCAGGAAGGAAAAAATTCCATAACCCCTCCGCCCTGGCTTTGGGTTTGAGTTCTTCCACCACTGTTGGCCAGAAGTTTCCGCCAGCAACCTCTTCGTAGTAGCGGGCCTCGTTAGGATAGATATATTCATCCATAAATTCTGTAAGACGTCCCAGTAGCGCTTTCGTTTTGCCCGTATATTCAAAGTCCATTGCAAACTCCAATCTTGATTTAGCGTCAGCTGCTTCTCATTAATGCACTTTGGTGTCGATTCCAGCGGACAGGGCTAACCCCAATAGGGCCTGACCGCGGTCTTCCATGCTCACCGCATCTTCGCAGTGAATGCCGCTCAGGGACATATTGAAAGCACTCTTGGTAATCTGCAAGGACATGGCACTTTTCTCAGCCATGCCCTTCGCCATCTCCATGGTTTTCGGCAGCAACTCACTCCTAGGGTATAGGTGATTGATCAGCCCCATGCGAAGAGCCTCGTCAGCCGGAACCTTTTTCCCGGTCAAGCACATCTCGGCCGCCTTGCCCCACCCCACGATGCGCCACAGGAAATAGCTGCTCCCCATGTCCGCGCCACCAACTCCCAGGTTGATGAATTGGGCGCGAAATACGGCATCGTCGCCGGCAAGCCGGATATCGGAGGCATAGGCCAGGGACAGGCCTCCGCCAATGGCGGCGCCGTGTACCGCGGCAATGATCGGCTGGGGCGCCGAACGCATGAGACGAAATATCAGGGATAGACGCCGCTGGAAGTGATACGTGGCCTCCGCGGTGCGGCTCTCACTATCGGCATACATCTCCTCCACGTCCTTAAGGTCAAGACCGGAACAAAATCCTTTTTTCCCCGCCCCTTTCAAAACAATGACCCGAACGTCGGGGTCATCATGACGTTTCCGCCAGAAATCGATCAGTTCATCCGTCATTTGCCGGTTGATGGCATTCACCATCTCGGGACGATTCAGCGTTAGAACACCGACATTGCCATCCACTTCGAATGTGATCGTCTCGTATTTCACAGCACGTTCCTCCTCTTGTTCAGGGTCGTCCTCCTAAATCTTCGCACCCACATGGAAGCCTTCGCCAATGGCATCTTTGATCATGCGAGGTGTGACGCAGTCTCCGATGGCGTAGACCTCGGCGGCGGACCCGTTGAAAGAACCTGTCACCTTCGGGTCCGCCTGCAACCCCAAGGCAAGAACCACGGCGTCTCCGGAGATGAACCCGGGCTTTCCACTCCGGTTCACCTTTACCCCTTGAGGGGTAATCTCTTCCACAATCGTTCCTGTCTCCAGGCGAATACCCATTTTTTTCAAACGCGCCAGAAAGAAAGGACGGTAGGTCAAGGAAAGGTTTGTCGCCATACGGTCCGTCATCTCCACAATGGAGACGGAGGTGATCCCTCCGCCTTTTTCTAAAATAAATTCAGCGGTCTCACACCCCACCAAGCCTCCACCCATAACGATAACGGACCCCCTGACGGTTTTCAGTCCCGTCAAAACATCACCCGCGGTCGTCACCAAGGGCATTTCGATGCCCGGAATCGCCGGGATGAAAGGAGACGCGCCAAGGGCCAGGATCAAAACATCAGGCCTTTTCTCCTTTATGAATGCCCGTTCAACGGGGCAATTGAGACGGATTTCAACACCCGCTGCGCGTGCCCGGTTGGCGAGATTCCGCAACAGGGTGAGAATCTCTTCTTTATGAGGCGGCAGACAGGCAACTCTCAGCCATCCGCCGAGATCGGGACCCTTTTCAAAGAGGGTTACTCTGTGCCCGCGCCTTGCTGCCGTCCACGCCGCCTCCAGACCTGCAGGCCCGCCGCCCACGATGAAGACCGATTTTCTCCTTTTTGTCGGCATTAAAAAATCTTGGCCTTCTTGACCCGCCATAGGGTTGACCGCACAGGATACACCGGTAAACACCCCGCGCTTCTTGTAGGCGGAAGCGAAAACCTCGCTCAGGCAGTTGGAACAGGAAAGGCATGGAACGATCTCGGTCACTCTGTCCTGTCGGCATTTTTGGGGAAACTCGGGGTCGGCCAAAAGCGCACGGCCCATGCCCACAAAATCAGCCCGGCCCTTTTGGAGGATATCTTCCGCTACAAAAGGATCATTAATTCGATTGCTTGCAATGAGCGGGATGCTCACCGCGGCTTTTATCTTTTCGGCCAGGAAAACGAAGGCTCCTTTTGGCACCGAGGGTGCTACGGTGGGAATGGATGATTCATGCCATCCGGTGTAGGCGGTGATGTATTTCACGCCGGCCTTTTCCAGACAAGATGCCACTGCGATGGAATCCTCAACCGTATGTCCGCCGGGCATCTGCTCGTCAATATTCAACCGGACGCCCACGTGAAAATCTTCTCCCGCGGTTTCTTTCACCCGTTCAATGATTTCAAGGATGATTCGCATCCGGCCTTCCAAACTTCCGCCGTACGCATCGTCCCGTTTGTTGGAGATGGGGGATAGAAAACGATTCAGGAGATAGCCGGCGCCCACAAGAATTTCCACGGCATCGAACCCCCCTTCCCGGGCCCGCCGGGCGGCCTCGCCATATTGTCCAACGATAAATGCGATTTCTTCTTTGCTCATGCTTCGGGGAACCGTCCCCAAAATCCTGTTGGGGAGCGCCGATGGGGCCACGGCTTCCGGCGGCCGGTCCCCGAACGCAACATGATAGGCTATGATGAGCTGGCAGGAGGATCTTGCGCCATGGGAAGCGATTGCAATTGTCAGGCGTTTTATGCCGGGAACGAAACGATCATGGAAAATCCCTGCTTCCAATGGTGAACCGGTGGCGACCGGTGTAAACGGAATGATGATCAGGCCGGTCCCTCCTCGAGCCCGTTCTGCATAAAAGTCGATAAATCGATTGCTCACTGTCCCATCGACCTCGCAGTACCCCGTGGTCATGGGAAGCATGGCAATTCTATTGGGCAGTTCGAGATAGCCGATCTTTAACGGAGTGAAAAGGTGGGGAAACATAGGAACGGTCTGCTCTCAACGAATCCAAGTTTTTTTTTAGAGATGCTTTGAAATGATCTCTTTCATGATCTCTTGAGTCCCTCCGCCGATTGAGAGGACCCGATTGTCCCGGTAAAGTCTCTCCACCAGGTATTCCCGCATGTAGCCGTACCCGCCGTGGATCTGAACCGCGTCATGGGTCACCCGGTCGCTCACGGTACAGGAGAAATTCTTGGCCATGGCCACCTCTTTGATCTGTTTTACGCCCGCATCCATTTTGGCGGCCACCCGGTAGGTGAATTCCTTGGTGGCCTCAACCAACGTGGCCATGTCCGCCAGTTTGTGCTGTGTCACCTGAAATTCCCCGATGGGCTGCCCGAAGGCCTCCCTCTCGCAGGCATATTTGAGGCATTCCTCCAGGGCCATTTGGGAGGTCATGTTGGCCATGATCGCCAACTGCAACCGCTCCCGTTCAAAGTTGGCCGTGATCCCGTAGAAACCTCTTCCTTCCTCCCCCAGCAGGTTGCCGGCAGGCACCCGGCACTCATCAAAGTAAATCTGCCCCGTATCCGACGTCCACCACCCCATCTTCTTGAGTTTTTCGGAAACGGAATAGCCGGGGGTATCGGATTCCACCACCAGCAAACTGATGCCGCGGTACCCTTCCCCGCCGGTTCGAACGGCCGTGGTCAACTGATCCGCACGAACCCCGGCCGTGATAAAGGTCTTGCTCCCGTTCACCACATAGTGCTCCCCGTGTTTTACGGCCTTGGTCCGAATGTTGGCCACGTCGGAACCGGCGCCCGGTTCGGTAATCCCCAGAGCGGCGATCCGCTTGCCCTTAAGAACAGGAGGAACCAGGCGCATCTTCTGCTCCTCCGTGCCCAGTGCCAGAATGGGGGGGATGGCGATATCCAGGGAATTGAGGGTTGCGGTGAGTCCACCGGACCCGCAACGCATCAGTTCTTCCACTGCCGCGACCTTGACGAAGATGTCCCCGCCCGATCCGCCATAGGCCTCGGGATAACCGATCCCCAGAATGCCGGCGTTGGCCGCTTTCTCGTAGAGCTCCCGGGGAAATTCCCCTGCCTCTTCCCATTGGTCCACATACGGTTTGATTTCACGCTCCACAAACCGCTTCACCGTATGACGCACCATTTCATGGATTTCGCCGAAATACTCCTGAAAATCGCCCATGGTCTATCCCTTGTCGAGAAGGTTATCAGCAATTTTGATGCGGGATTGCGCAGAGGGGGTTCCGGAAATCTGGAGATATTTGCTGTTGCGAAAGTCCTGTTCCGCGGGGTTTCCGCAAATAAATCCCTCGCCTGCCATGACCTCGAGGGCGGAACTGGCCATTTTTTCCGCCGACTCTGCACAAAACGCCTTTGCGCAATGACGGACCGTCTGTGTTTCACGGTCCTTTGTATCCGCCATCCAGGCCCACCGATAGAATAGCAACTGACAGGTCTGCCAAAGGCTGAGCATCTCCGCCAGCTTGAAGCCCACCTCCTGGTGGGCGATCAGCGGCTTGCCCGTCTTTTTGCGACCCTTGGCGTAAGCGGTTGCGGCATCCATGGAGCGTTTCATGAGGCCCAGACTCGCCGCGGTGAGAATTTGGTCCTCCCAGGCCAGAAGGGACCGAACAACCTTTTCGTCCTCGAAGGGCCCCATGACATATGCCGAATCAACCACGCAGCCGTCAAGCGAGATGTCCGAAATGGCGCAGCCCGCATAACCCAATGTATTAAGGGGGTTACCAACCTCAATACCCGCACTGTCATTCTTTATCAGAAATACGGCAATCCCCTTTTCCGTGTTTCCCTTTGCGGCGATCCAGTGGGCCACCGGAGCATTGACCACGCGTGACTTATGACCGCTCACACGGTAGCCCTCCTGGACGAGGGTGCCGCTGGTTTCCCGGGGCCCTTTATCGAACTCAATTTCGGAGTCTGAGAGTGCCACGGAACCGATGATCTCTCCCGCCGTCAGCCCAGGAAGAATCTCGTTTTTTTGGTCCTCGGTTCCGAAATCGGCAATGAGACGCCCAAAAATCCGTGTGCTCACTTCCACCGTCAGAAAAAGTTCGGGCGAAATGGCGGCCAGGGCCTCCTGGGCAAGGGCCAGACGCATGTGATTTTCCCCGCCCTCCGGAGCCAGGGACAAATAGCCGGTGGGCGCCAACCGTCCCAACCATTTCAGAAGCTCGGATTGCATCTCCGCGGAATCGGCTTTTTCGGACAGTTTCCAAAGGGCAACAGCATCTTCCTCGAAACATGCCGTGATTTTCCGGCCGAGGGATTGTTCGCTTTCTATAAAATCAAAATCCATTCCATTCACCCGTTAAAGAAGTTTTGAAATGATCATCTTCTGAATCTCGGAGGCCCCTCCCCCGATGGGGGTCAATCGGTTGTCTCTGAAATACCTTTCGATTTCGTATTCATGACAATAGCCGTATCCCCCATGCAACGTCAGGGCCGCGTTCATGGGACCCAGACTCCAATCCCCAAAGAAAAGCTTGGCCACAGCGGCCTCCAGATGGTTTACGCCACGACCCTGATCCTTGCACCAGGCAATGCGGTACAGCAAACTCCTGGCAGCTTCGATGAAAATCTTGATCTCGGCCAGTTTGTGCTTGATGGCCGGAAATTCGCAAATGGCCCGCCCGAATTGCCGGCGTTCGCGGGCATATCGGATGCAGCGGTTCAACACATAGGTCATGCCGCCCAGGGACGGAGAAAGGAGTGCACTCCGATCCCATTCAACGGTCTGAAGCGCCATGGAAAACCCGTTTCCCTCTTCTCCCAGCAGGTTTTCCTCGGGGATTTGGCAATCCTCCAAAGCCAGTGCGGATGTGGTGGACGTCCGGACCCCCATCTTCACCAACTCATTTTCCGCTGAAAAACCGGGCGTTCCCTTTTCCACGATGAAGGCGGAAATACCGCCGTGTCTGGCATCCCGCTCCGTCCTGGCGTAGATCACCGCCACATCGGCCACCGGACCGTTGGTGATGAACATCTTGGTGCCGTTCAACACATAATTCCCGTTCTTCCGGGTTGCACGGGTCGAAAGATTGGCGGCATCGGATCCCGCGCCGGGCTCCGTCAGTCCCATGCATCCGATCCATTGGCCCGCTGCCAGACGGGGAATATACTTCTTTCTCTGGGCATCGGTTCCGTGGACGAAAATGGTATCTGCGCAGAGAAAACTGTGGGCACCGGCGGAGAGCATCAGCCCCATGTCCACACCGGCTTCTCCCAGGGCCTCTCCCACCATGGTGGCGGTGACCACGTCACCCTCGCCGCCACCCAACTCCTCCGGAAAGTGGAGGCCCAATATGCCGAACTCCCCCATACGGTTAAAGGACTCACGGTCGAAGGCGCCTTTCAGGTCATGTTCCTGGGACCTGGGTGCGATCTCCTTCTGGGCAAATCGCAGGACCTGGTCTCTGAAGAGTCGTTGTTCCTGACTAAATGAGAATTCCATATTCAGTACCTTGTTTCACGATTTTCTGACAACTGATAACTGATAGCTGAAAGCTGACAACTGAAAACTGCGGCATTGCCGCATCAATACATCTCGCTGATCAAATCCTTGAAACGCTCGTTCACATATTTCCGCTTCAACTTCATGGTGGCTGTCAGCTCCGGGTCATCGCTGGTTAACTCGATGTCAATGAGACGGAATTTCTTGATGGTCTCCACCTGGGCCAGGGTCTTGTTCACTTGATTGAGCTCCCCCTGAATAAGCTCGATGATTTCATCATTGTGACAAAGGCTTTTGTAGGTGGTAAAGGGGATTCTCTGGTCCTGGGCGTATTCCGTCACGTTTTCCTTGTCGATCATCACCAGGGCCGTGAGGTATTTCTTACGGTCGCCGATCACCACCGCATCGTTGATGTAGGGACTGAACTTGAGTTTGTTTTCAATGTATTGCGGCGTGACGTTCTTCCCTCCGGCGGTGACGATGATATCCTTTTTTCGATCCGTAATCATGAGGTTTCCTTCATCGTCAAACCGGCCCACGTCCCCGGTGTGAAGCCAGCCCTCCTCGTCCACATATTCCTTGGTCAATTCAGGATCCTTGAAATACCCCAGGAATACATGCTGCCCTTTTGCCAAAATCTCTCCATCTTCCGCGATCTGTACCTCGGTGTCGGGAATGATCTTCCCCACGGTTCCCAGCTTGACGTCGTCTCCCTGATGGATGGAGATGGGCCCCGTGACCTCTGTTTGCCCGTAGACTTCGCGCACCGGGATACCCACGGCGTGGAAGAATTTTAGAATATCCGGGCTGATGGGGGCCCCGCCCGAAAAGAGGAACCGTCCCCGGTCCAATCCCAGGGTGCGCTTGAGGTTTCTGAACACAAAGAAGCGGGCGAGCGCGTGCTTGATTTTGAGAGGCAGGGAGACCGGTTCTTTCTTGAGGCTCAAATCCGCCACCTGCATCCCCACGGCGACGGCCTTGTCAAAGGCTTTTTGTTCCAGCCAGGTGGCATCTTTCATGCTCAAAATGACGCTGGAGTAGAATTTCTCCCAAAAACGGGGCACCGCAAAAAAGACATGGGGCGAAATCTCCCTGAGGTCCGCCGGAACAGTGGAGAGACTCTCGGCAAAATTGACCACGTGCCCGTGGGTCAAAGCGGAAAAGGTGGTGTTATTGCGCTCTGCGATATGGCAAAGGGGAAGAAACGAAAGGATTTCGTCTGAATCGTATTTCGGATTCACATTCCCCAGCGCGCGGTTCGTCCATATGAGATTATGGTGGGAAAGGACGGCTCCCTTGGGGGGTCCCGTTGTCCCTGACGTATAAACCATCAGGGCCGGATCATGGGGATTGACCCCGGGCCACAATTGGTCGAATCGGTCCGGATGCTTCCGTCTTTCCTCTTCTCCCAGAGACAACAACGCTTCAAAACTCATAACCAGGGAGTCTTTGAAATCCCTTAGACCCTCCATGTCGTATACAACGACTTTTTTGAGCAGCGGCAACCGGTCCCGGGCAAGAAGCACCTTGTCCAGCTGCTCCTCGTCTTCCACAAAAAGGACGAGGGTCTCCGAATGGTTCACGATGTAGGCCACTTCCTCCGAGGAGCAGGTGGGGTATATGCCCACCGCGATTCCCCCCAGGCATTGGGTGGCAATGTCACAGTACAGCCATTCGGGATTATTTTCACTCAGGATGGAAACGCATTTCCCCCCTTCGACGGACAGTGCCGCCAAAGCCATCCCCACCGTTCGCACCTTTTCGAGGTATTGGTTCCAGGTAATGGGTTGCCACAGACCCAGGACTTTGTTTCGCATGGCCACACGATCCTGATACCGCTCCACCTGTGCGTGAAAAAGCTTCGGCACCGTGTCCAGCGAAGGATCGGGAAGCACGTAGTTATTCGACGGCATATTTCACTTCCAGTATGGTATTCAGAAGTCAGGAGTCTGAATTCGGAATGAAAAACATCTTTCCTTCTGACTCCTGGATTCTGTATTCTTCACCCAAATAGACTCAAAATATCTTTGGGTAGTATTTCTAACCTTTCATGACCTTGCCATGTGTTCGCGCCTTGGTCCTTATTCTTCCTTGATTTTCGAGAATCTCCACTTGCCGATGGGCACCCAAACCCCGCCCTTTGCCTGATACATTCTGACGGCTGAACCGCCACCCCTTCGGTCCGGCCCCCATGTGATGGGGGCGAGGATGCCGTTATCAAAGTTTTTAAAGGTCTCAAGGGCTTTGATCAATCCTTCACGGGTCAGATCTTTTCCGGCCCGCTGGAGCCCTTCAACCAGAGTCTTGGCGGCCTGATAGCCGTACAGACAATAGAAATCGCTCACGCTACCAATCTTGTATTGGGCCACATTTTTCTTGAATTCCTCGATACCGGCGGTACTCTCGGTGGCTGCATCGTTGACCATGCCGGTACAGTATAGACCGCCGCTGAAGTCAACGGCATCTCCCGCCAGATCGAGGGCTTTCTTGGCCATGGACGGCGTGGCGGTGAAGAAGACCGGTTTGTAGTTCATGCGTTGGGCTTCCTTTAAAATCATGGCCGGTTCCCGCACCAGGGTCCACATGAGCACATGGGTGATGCCGGCCTCTTTACATTTGGCCACCTGGGAACTGAAACTGGTGGCGCCTCTTTTGTATGGGAGATCCAAGACCTTCAGGCCGTAGTGTTTGGCACCGATGTTTACACCGCGATGCCAGTCCTGCCCCGGAGTGTCATCCTGGTAAATGCAGGCGATCTTGGGTTTCTTGACGCCCATGTCTTCCACGATATATTCCACGGCCAGTTTTCCCTGGGCCGTATAGGTGGGATCCGCCAGGAACAGGTATTCTCTGGGCGGAATGGCCATGGCCCGGTTCTGGGTGGCCGGCGTGACCAAAGGGATCTTCTTGGATGCCAAGAGCGGATACATGGCATTGCTCTGGGCCGATCCCAGCACCAGAAAAACACAGAACACATGATCCCGGGTGATCAGCTTCTTGCAGGCCTGAACCGCCCGCGGGGCCTGATATCCGTCGTCTTCATAAATGAAGTCTATTTTGCGGCCATGAACCCCCCCATTTTCATTGACATATTTGAAATAGCAGAGCGCACCATCCCGAACCCCTTTTCCCATGAAGGCAATGGGGCCTGAAAGGTCTCCGACACCACCGATTTTGATCTGGGTATCGGTGACCCCCTCCTCCGCCAGGCTCACCCCGAGCTGAGCTGAAAACAACAAAGCCAGTGCCGCAATCACCATCGTCCATTTCATTTTGTGCGCCATGTCCATTCCTCCATTTCCAAAGAATTAAGGTTTATAAAAAAGGTTTTCCCGGATTTTGGAAAAACCCTTCCAGCCGAATTCCGGCCATGATCATCATTTCGCCCGCCTGTAGGGGCGAAAAATCTTTCGCCCTTCAAAAGATGAAACGATAATCATGATCCAAGTTCTACCGCCACTGCTTTTTCTTTTTCCACCGCCGCGTACCCCGGATTCCTTCTTCCCGCATTCCAAGGTAGAATTCCTGAACATCCTCATTTTCAAGCAACCGCTTCGTGCTATCATCCATGACCATGCGCCCCACTTCCAGGATATATCCGTGTTCCGCCACATTGAGGGCCATTCTGGCGTTCTGCTCCACCAACAGAGTCGTCGTCTTCTCTTCCCGGTTAATCCGCTTGACAATGTCAAATATCTGTTTCACCAGGAGGGGCGCCAATCCCAGGGAAGGCTCATCCAGAAGCAAGAGTCTGGGATGGCTCATGAGTGCCCGTGCAATCACCAGCATCTGCTGTTCTCCACCGCTCAGGGTGTAGGAAAGCCGGTCCTTCCGGCTCTCCAAAATGGGGAAATACTGGCTCATGCGCAAAATATCGGCGGCCCGCTCGGTGGTGTCTTTGTGAATGAAGGCCCCCATCAGAAGGTTCTTGTAAACACTCAGGTCCGGGAAAACCTCCCTTCCCTCGGGCACGTGTGAGATGCCCCGTTTAACAATGACTTCGGGCTCCAGGGATTGAATTTCATCTCCCAAAAAGCGTATGGTTCCCTTGTCCGGGGCAATCAATCCGGAAATGGTGCGCAAAATGGTGGTCTTCCCGGCGCCGTTGGCGCCCAGGATGGTGATAATGGAACCTTCTTCCACATCAAAAGATATTCCCTTCAGGACATTGACGGGTCCATACGAAACCTCTAGATTTCTAACCTCCAACATGGCCATGCTATTCTTCTTCCCCCAGATATGCCTTGATCACATCGGGATGCTGGACGACCTCTTTGGGTTCTCCTTTGGCCAGCATCCTGCCGTAATCCAGGGCGGTGACGGTATCGCAAACATCCACCACAAGCCTCATGTCATGTTCCACCAAAAGAATGGTAATGCCGAGATCTTCTTTGATATCTTCGATCCAAAAAGCCAGATCCTGGGTCTCTTCGGTGTTGAGACCCGAGCTGGGTTCATCCAGAAGCAGCAGTTCCGGCTCCATGGCCAAGGCCCTGGCCAGTTCCACATTTTTCTGCACCCCGTAGGGGGCACTCTCCACGAGGGTGTCCCGGTAGGCCTGAATATCGAGGAAATCAATGACCTCTTCCGCCTTTGCCCTGAACACCATCTCCTGCTTTTTGGATTTTCCCCAGAAAAGGATATCGGACAGGATGCCGGTCCGTTTTCTGGAATGACACCCCAGAAGGATGTTTTCCATCACCGACATCTTCTTGAAGAGTTCAATATTCTGAAAGGTTCTGGCGATTCCTTTCGATGCGATTTGATCCGGTCTTAAACCCCATATCTTCTTTCCCTTGAAGGAGATCTCACCCGCGTCCCCCTTATAGGCACCGCTGATGCAATTGAGAAATGTGGTCTTGCCGGCACCGTTGGGCCCGATGATCGCGTGGACGCTCCCCCGTTTCACCCCGAGGTCGATTTTGTCCAATGCGTGAACGCCGCCGAACTGAATGGAAAGATGGTTGACGCTGAGGATCTGTTCTTCCATGATGCCGTCTTCATCCTGTTTTGAATTTTTGGTATGTGCCGAACCCCATGAAACGCCCTATTGCTGTTCGGTCCGATGAAACTTCCTGACTCTTTTAAAGGTTCCCTTCTTGTAGAAGGGGAACTGCTCGAAATAGTGCTTCACCTTGAGCCACCGTCCGTACAGGCCCAGCGGTTCAAAGAGGATAAAGAGAATCAATATCAGCCCGTAGACCGCTGCCTGGAGCCCCGCCTGACCGGCGATGAATTCCGGCAGAAAGTCCTTGGAGAGGCTGATCAGTTCCGGCAAGAGGGTGATAAAAACGGCGCCGAACACCGCGCCGTGAACGGAACCCAGCCCCCCCACCAGAATCATCACCAGGAAGCTGATGGAGACCATAAAGTCAAAATTTTCAGGGCCGATGAAGAGCATGAAGTGGGTGTAAAGGGATCCGGCAATGCCCGTATAGAATGCACTGATGCAGAAGGCGGCGGTCTTGTACACGGAAAGACGGATCCCCATGGATTCGGCCGCCACTTCGCTGTCCCGAACCGCGATAAAGGCTCGACCCGTGGGCGTTCTCAGGATGTTTTTGAGGGCGATGATCAGAATGACCACCGTAACAAGCACCAGATAATAATAACTTTCATCACTTTCAAAGGAAACGGGTCCCAGGTGGGGCCGGGTCACCAGAAGACCGTTGACCCCGTTGGTGGCCCCGTCCCATTGGACGATGACCTCCTCCACAATGAAGCCGAAACCCATGGTGGCGATGGCCAGATACAATCCTTTGAGCCTCAGTGCCGGTAGCCCCACAATCACACCCAGAAGCGCTCCCACGACACCGGCCGCCGGCAGGGCCAGCCAGAATGAAACACCGAGCTTCTGGGTTAGGACGGCCGACGTGTATGCGCCCGCGGCAAAGAAGGCGGCGTGCCCCAGGGAGACCTGTCCGGTATAGCCGGTCAGCAGATTCATTCCCAGGGCCACGATCACATAGATCCCCATGAACACCATCAGGGAAACCCAGTATTGCCCGAAACAGAGCGGCACCATCAGCAAGGCGGCGACCAGGACCAGGTACCACACCATGGTGCTGGGGTAATTGAAAAGCAAAATGTCCTGCATGTAGCTTAGTCGCTTGACAAATCTCATGGCCTACACCCTCTTCCTCTCCTGAATGCCGAAAATGCCTTCGGGACGAATCATCAACACGACGATGAGGATGATCCAGGCAAAAACGTCCTTGAATCCGTCGGGCAGATAAATCCCCGCCAGGGCCTCCGAAATGCCGATGATAATGCCGCCTACCATGGCACCCGGCACGCTTCCGAATCCCCCCAGAACCGCAGCCGGAAATGCCTTTAGGCCGACGAACCCCATATTGTAGTTTAAAAACTGGATGGGGGTTAAGAAGATCCCGGCCACGGCCGCCACCATGGCGCTGATGGCCCAGATCTTCGAAAAGACCCCTTTGACGCCGATGCCCATGAGATAGGCCGCCAGCTGATTCTGGGAAGCGGCCTCCATGGAAATTCCCATTTTGGTCCGGCCGAAGAACAGGTAGAGCCCCACCACCAGGAGAACCGTAACCCCCATGATCCACAGATTGACCGACGATAGGGCCACGGAACCGATTCGAACGGGAACATCCGCCAGGCCACCGCTGAATTGAAAGGTGTCATAGCCCCAGACCATGCCGCTGATGCTTCGAATGAATATCCCCAGTCCGATGGTCACCATGACGATGGCAAAGGCGGGCTCCCCCACCAGGGGCCGAAGCACCAGTCGATCAATAACTATGCCCATGAACGCCATGAACAGAAGCGAAATGAGAAAAGCCGGAATAAAGGGAATATTGAGGTTGAGACAGGTGAAAACCACAAAAGCGCCCACCATCATCAGATCGCCCTGGGCGAAATTGATAATTTCGGTTGCCTTGTAGATGAGGACAAAGCCAAGGGCCACCAGACCGTAGATACACCCCATGGCGCAACCGTTCACAATCTGCTGCAACAGCATGATTCCCTTCCTCCTGCAACCGAAGATTTTTTAAATGGGCGAAAGATTTTTTAAATGGGCGAAAATTCTTTCGCCTCTACAAATTGATGATCTCAAAATAGAGGATATCTTTGATGTCGCCCTGCATTTCCTCCTTTTCTTTGAATACGGCACGGACTTTCATGCCCACTTTGACTTTTTCCGCGTCCGTCTCATTCAGGAAGTGTGAAAATATGGAATCGGCCCCATCGATCTTGACGTATACGTATCCATATGGAATCGGACGCTGGCTTCCCGTCTCCGGATCCAGAAAAGGATAATCGACAATGGTAAAACCCATGATGGTGCCGGTATTGGGCAGCTCCACCAGCTCGTCCAATTCTTTGAAACAGGGTCCGCACACTCTTCGCGGAGGAACATAGACCCGATTGCACTGGGGGCAGCGAATACCCACGAAACGGCCGTTTTCCTTGATTTCATGAAAGAATACGCTTCCGTGTTTGCCCACGGACCATTCATAGGGCATGGGGGCGTCAAAGGTAACGGTTAGGTAATCCTGGTAATCTCTTTCTGTTGTCATCTGCCATCTCCTTAAAGGTTGCCGCACGGACGTCATGCACTCAGAACCATCACATTGGACCACCAGCAGCCGCCGAAACCGGTGGCCANGGCCGTTTCAACGCCGGGCACCTGTCGCGCCCCGCCCTTGCCCATGACCTGGATGGCGGCTTCCGCCACCCGAAGGAGCGCCGTTGCCCCGATGCAGTTGGTGCTGATGACGCCGCCGGAAGGATTGACAGGTGTTTTTCCATCCATGTCCGTGTGCCCGTCCCGCACATACTTTGCCCCTTGATTGAAATCACAAAACCCCAAATCTTCAATCCATTTAAGCCCGGCATAGGAATAGGGCATGTAAAGCTCCGCCACATCGATCTCATCCGCCGGGTTGGTGATTCCCGCTTTGGCATAGGCGTCCTTGGCGGCTCTTTGGAGCGACACCAGCCCTTTCTCATATTCAAAATCCCCAAACCACGTGTAGGTATGGCGGACCGCGCAGGACCGAACCCAGGCGGGCCTTGGCGCGATCTTTTCAGCCACGCCCTCTGCCGCAAATACCACGGCGGCTGCGCCGTCCGTGCGTGGACACACATCCAGAAGCTTGATGGGATAGGTGAGCATGGGCGAAGACATCACATCGTCGATGGTGATGGCTTTCCTCAAATGGGCATGGGGGTTGTTGAGAGCATTGTTGCGGTCCCTTACCGCCACCCGTGCCGCATCTTCCTGGGTGGCTCCGGACCGATCCATATAGCCGGATGCCTCCGTGGCCAGGCTGGGGATGGCCCCCGAATAGGAAAACCGGTCCCAGATGGGGTCACTGCAGGTGACAATGGCGCCCGTGGTGTCGCTCTCCGAGTTCTTCTCCCACCCGATGGCCAGGACCCTGTCGAAAAGTCCAGAGGCCACGTGATAATAGGCTGCAATGGCCACGGAGGCGCCGGTGGTTCCCCCGGTGGTGACCTTCATGATCGGCTTCATGACGCCTCCGGAGCCCTCGACACTCCAGGTGTCCACCCAGTTGATGGACTCAAAATGATCCATATTGCCGATCACGATGGCATCAATATCCTTTATTTCCAGCTCGCAATCTTCAAGCGCCCGAACCACGGCCTCATGGATGAGTTCCTTTCCATTGACATCCGGTCTGTGACTGCGATGATCCGTCTGGCCAGTTCCGACGATTGCCACTTTCTTTGCCATATTTTACACCTCACTTTTCATCGCCTAATATCCATACACAATGACTCTGACCGCATGGACCGTTAATGCCGTGGGCCATTGCCGTCTTTGCGCCTTCCACCTGACGGGCTTCGGCTTCCCCCCTTATCTGCAGGACCGCCTCGATAATTCTGGCGAGGCCGGCCACCAGGACGGGATGGGCGGACAACACGCCTCCCGACGGATTGACCGGGAGTTTTCCCTCCATGGCGGTAATCCCCTTCTCCGCCATGGCGGGGCCCGTGCCGGGATCACAGAATCCCATCCCTTCCAGCCACAAAGGCTCCATGTAGCTGAAGGCATCGTAGAGTTCCACCACATCGATATCGTCAATGGGGTTCGCAACTCCCGCCATTTCATAGGCCCTTTTGGATGCATCGCGAAGGGCTTTGGGGTCTGTCAGGTCCCGGTCTCCCAACAGATAATCTTCGGCACAATGGGCCATCCCCTTTATCCATACCGGCTTTGTCCGTGCCTTTCCCGCCATCTCTTCGCTGGCGATAATCACCGCCGCGGCGCCGTCGCTGATGGGGGAGCAATCTAAAAGTTTCAGGGGGTCTGAAATCTTCCTGGAATTCATCACGTCTTCGACGGTGATATCCATGGGCAGTTGGGCATAGGGATTGTTCCCGGCATTCTGATGATTCTTGACCGAAACCGACGCAAACTGCTCCTCCGACGCACCGAAACGCTCCATGTAGGCGTTTGCCTGTATGGCGGAGGAAGAGATTGCCTCAAGGCCCAGAAGGCGCTGATAGATGGGATCGAACATGGCGTTGGTGATGATCTTCATGTTCCCCTCGCTCCCCTTGGAATGGGACACCACCAGGGTTGTTTTGAATCCCCCCAGAACTCTCATGGCCCCGTAAAAGGCGCCGAAAGTACCGTCCCCTTCAACCGTCGAAATATTCTTGTCGTAAGCCCCGGCAGCCTCCCCCACCGCCATGCAGGAAATGGTCCTGCCGTCCAGGAAATCATTTGAAACGATGATCACGTTATCGATGTCATCCAGGCCGTACCCAGCGTCTTTCATGGCGGTGGTGGTGACTTCATATACCAGGTCATGGTAGGTCTTCTCTTTCTTGCACCGCTCATAGGGCGTCTGGGCCACACCCACCACAGCAATATTGTCCATTTTTGCCTCCCTGTAACCTTTACATGATCTGGAAAGAATCGATATCCAGGATATGCCCCTTACGGTCTTCTTTAAAAACGGCACGAACCCGAACACCGCTTTTTAAATCTTCAAGCCTTTCGTGAATGATATGAACCAGCCCCACATCGGCCCCGTCCAGCTTGATGGTTGCATAGGCGAACGGGGTTGGGACCGGTTGGAGGGGATACTGAAATCGAACAACCGTGTAGGCCTGAACCACACCTTCATTCCCCAACGCCACCCATTCACCGATCTCCTTGAAGCATTTTCCGCAATTCTTTCTCGGGGGCACATACACCGTCTTGCATCCGGCACATTGATTGCCCAAAATCTTCTTTTCATCGCGAAGCGCCCCCAGAAAGCGGCTTCCCACTTCCCCTGCCCACCAGGTATAGGGAAGGGAAATCTGTCCCTTGAGCGTCAACGCATCTACACTTTGGATACGATTTTCCATGCATGCTCTCCTTAATCATTTTCTTTGGTCTTTCGACCTCACGAGCGCCGTTGGAAGAACCCTGCAAAACATGAATTCTAGGATTTGGTGATTATAACTCATTTATTTTTATTTCCGAGTTGCCGTCATTCTAGATAGACATCGGCCGTGTGTCAAGAAAAAAAATTACATTTATTCATTTGTATTTTCTGAAATAAATCATTATACTTCCAAAAGCTGAAAAATTTGGAGCCAAAAATTTGATGGTTTAAGCACAATTCAATCGTGCGCGAATCTCCTGTAGAGCCCATAATAATTATTTCTTATTCGGTAAAATATAATTTTGAGCGATAATTGAATATTTGACTTGTGGGACGAGGATTAATAGTGTTAGGGCTTAATGAAGGTCGGCTGTACAATTCTGAAAGATCCGGGGCCACAAAGCGCTTCACGTTTTTGGATCATCGGGAATGGAAATGAAAGGATGACGACGAAGTCCATGGAAGAGACAAAGGTTAACATACTGGCTGCAGCGGAAGAGATTATTGCGGGAGAAGGCATCCTGGCGACAACCATTTCCAAGATTGCCCGCAAGGCGGGCGTAACCACTTCACTGGTTCACAAATATTTCGGGACCAAGGAAAACCTTCTTTTCACCTTTGCATCTTCAAGGATGGAAGAATCCATCGAAGAGTTGAATGAGCAGCTTCAAGGCATACAGGATCCTGAATCGCTGCTTAGAAAGCTGATCTGGTACAGCCTGCGTTACAATGACAATCATCCCGGCTATACCCGTACGCTTCTCTTTGAGGCGAGATCAAACAGGGCATTCTATTCGAGTCCCGGCTACGCCATTATGAAAAAGCATTCCGACATCACAATGGGGATCCTGAACAAAGGCGTGAAAGACGGCGCTTTCAGGGATGATATCGACATGCGTCTCATAAGGGACATCATTTACGGCACATTTGATGCCGAATCCATCGGTTGTCTGGTGAACCGGGAGATACCCAAACAGACGGACGATTTCGAAGATATCGTTCAAATGCTCTTAAAGATACTTGCCCCAAGGATACAGCAGGATGACAGCACCAAAGAAGCGACTCTCCTGAAGTCGGCGGAAGAAGTTTTCGGCGAACACGGCTTTTTCAAAGCCAAGGTTTCAGAGATTGCCGAACGATCCAAACTGGCGGAGGGAACCATTTATGAGTATTTCAAGAGCAAGGAGGATCTTCTGTGGGCCATGTCGGTAAAACCGCTTCAGAGTTATCTGGAACAATTTGAGAACGCATTCACCCCCCGTTCCCCGTTGGATAAGCTCAGAAGACTTCTGAGGCTTCATTTCTACCTCTATCTATCCAACCGTAATTTCCTCTCCGTCTTCCTTCTGGACATCCTGCTGAACCCGAAGTTCTACGGCTCCAAATCTTTTGGAATTTTCAGGCAATACACCGCCATCATTGAACAAACCATTCAAGAAGGAATCGAAGAGGGCGGATTTTCCCAGGCCGTGAATCCCCGGATTTTCAGAAACATGTTTTACGGCGCTTTCTGCCATATGTCCGTTCGCTGGCTCATCTCAAAAAAAGCGAGAAGCTTCGACATGATGATCGAGATCAACCATCTTATTGATTTGTTTTCTTTAATGGTTGAAAAAAAAGACGAGAGCAAAGGGTAAGACGGATCATCTCCCTCAACGCTGGCCGGATGGATACTCACCAGACGCCAGGTCATGCCGTGCATGGTCAGGCTGACCCACCAAGCCTCTTTACGGACCGGCCGATCAGTCCCTTCCTTGAAAAAGGAATAGAATCCAGTGCCGCTTGGTTCGGCCGCAATCCGTCGGCCCAGGGCGATCAGCTTCGGAAAAGGTTGATAAAGGGGATCCGTGAAGAGCATTCGGCCCTGATGCATCTTAAAACGCTTTTTCACCTGCGGTGGGCGGTTTTTCATTGTGTAAACCACAATAATATTGGTATCCAGCATGTACTTCAGAATTAGAATTTCTCCCGAATCTTGTCTTCGGGCTGATGTCGTTCAGACATAAAATCCTCAGAAACCCCCGGCGCATCAAACCAGTCATCCCAGGATTCTCCAACGGGAGCAATAACCCGCTTGCTTCCAATTGCCGTTATCTCAACATCCTTAACCGATTCCGGAAATGCAACCGCTTTGGGAAGGCGAACAGCTTGACTTCGATTGCTCCTAAAAAGCTTGGTTTGAACTGATCCCATATCAGAACCCCCTTAAAAAATCAGATATGTCAATGGGATATCCATCTCCCAAGTGGGGGAATTCCGGGGACGGAACCGCTCCAGACTGGTCGTATCCATATTGCCCATTTGACACCTCCTTTTTGACTTAAGATGTTGGAAAAAGTGCCTCCATTCTCCTGAACAGATAGGCTTCCATGGTCGAATCACCCGGCCGGTTCTCCCTTGAGAGTTTCTTTTGAAAAATTTTTCAAAACAGGTTTTCCCCTATTTTTTCCTATAGTTTTGGAAATCGTTACGGTAAGTATATCATGAAGTTTCGGTTGCCGCCTAACCATTTGATGTTATACTTCGTAAGCGTCTGAAGCCCTAAATAGGAGGTCCTCTACAGTCACGAAAATTGTATCAAAGGAGAAAACATGTCCAATCAAAAGAAAGTCCTGTTCTGTGTGTTTGAGCCCGACGATCCCAAATCCACCGAGCAAATGCGCCAAATGTTCATGGGCAGCTACCCCATATTCGTCGACATGGAGGCGGTGGAGTACAAATGCTGGTGGGTTGACGAGGAGCGAGGTCAGTGGGGCGCTCTCTACGTTTTCCGATCGGCCGAAGAATTGGAGACCTATGTCGCCTCGGACCGCTGGCTCAAGGTGATACCCGAGAAATATGGCTGCACCCCCACCTGGCAGGTGATGGACGTGGGGATCATCTTGTCCAAAAAGACCATCGTCCAGGCGGAAGGTTCCTGGCAGGGGTGAGGTTCGTTAGGCGAAAAGGATAGGTCAAGGAATATCCATTTTCTCGAGTAAGAGAAGTGTACCCTGTCACCTCATGTCAGAGGCCGTCCCCTGCATCGCTTGCGAGGATCATCTGCTCGATGAAGTCTGTGAAACCGCTTGCCAGGACGCCCGCGCCGACCACCTTTCCACTCACATTGTGTTTGTTCTCGGATACGGAAATGTCGACGTCGTACCAGTTGATCTGCTTGCCGATACGGCTGGCCACGTAGAGCCTTCGTGTGCCGTCACCGGGAACGACCGCGATACCCGAGGGGTGATCGAGCGTTGCCCCGTTGTCTTCCTGGGCTTCGATGATTTTGCTCTGATTACACTGGGAGTCACAGCCGTTCACGTAGACGGCGTGCACCGAATTGCTCGTCTCCGCCGTGACGAAAAGCAGGCCGCTCTCGGCATCGAAGGCCAGGCCCACGGGACAACCCGAGTCCAGTTCCAGGACCTTTCCGTGGAACGTCCCCTTGGAAAGGGAGTAGCTTTTCACCGAGTTGTCGGTATTGTCGGCAACATAAAACCGGTTCAGTGTCGGCGACGTTGCGATGCCTCGGGGTGCCTTGAGGCCGCCATCAGAGGATTTGACCGTGTCGGGCGGAGCCGGCCCCTCGCTCGGTTCCGCACCCGGCGCCCAGGTGCCCTCGTAGAAATCGATCTCGGGAATATTTTGGACAAGCCACGGTGAAGTGGGCGCCGCACTCTCCTTTGCATCGAATTTGGTGACCACATAGGTGTCCTGAGAGGTCACGAAGAGGTTCCCCTCGCCGTCAAAGACCGGTTGGTAGGGGTGCATGAGTCCCGGCGTCGTGTCCGGGGTCGCGTAGGTGTCCGCATAGGGGAAGGGGCCCGAAGTGTCCGTGCAGCCATAGCGCAGAATTTTGGTGTCCGACTTGTGAGAATTGGCAACATACAGGTACCCTCCGGAGATGGCCATGCCACGCAGTTCGCTGACCGTCACGCCCGTGGGGTTGAGCAGATCGGGTACCGGGGTCCCGTCGGCGGTAATCCCGTACACATTGTTGATGGGGTCCGTGACTCCCGGCTTGCCCTCTTCGCCGCTGAAGGTGATCAGAAGTAGGAGTTCGGGGACGTCGCTCACCAGTGGATTCGTACCGGCTTTGACCTCATCTCCGTCGGACACACCGTCACCGTCCGTGTCCGCAGTCAAGGGACCGGTTCCATAAAAATAAACCTCGTCGCCATCGGAGAGACCGTCGTTATCCGTATCAAACCGATCGGGGTCGGTTCCGTAGACGAACATTTCCTGCCGGTCGCTGAGCCCGTCTCCGTCGGTGTCGACCGCTTTGTCACCGCTGCAGCCGATGACCGCCAGGCACATGAGAAGGGTGATCAATAGCCTCGTTCTCATGCCATCAATCTCTCTGTCTGTTGTTTCGTTCTCAAATGACCCTGTTTCATTAAGGTGTCCTGTGGATTGTGCCGTCTGGGGCATAGCCAACGGATACGCTGGTGACGGAAATTTGTCAACAGGGAAACAACGTCACGGGAAGGTCAGAGGCCATGTGCAATACGCTAGTGCTCCCTGCTGTAGGTGAAATAATGGTCTGAAGAGAAAAAAAATGGATTGATTAGGATGCAGGAATTTGAGATATTCTAGAGAAACACCGTCGCCCCATTACAGAAACTGTTGATCATATTCCTTCTTCGAAACTGAAAACAGGGTGTTATTCGCCATATTATTGATATTGCAAATGTTGGTGGGGATTATTCCCCGGCATTCAAGGGAATAAGAAATGGAACATGTATATATTCATGACGCAATATTCATTGACAATAAGACCATTCGGCTTTCTGAAGAAAGTTCTGTTTCAGAAAAAGAAGTGCAGCTGATTATTATCCCTAAAAAGACGTCAAAGCCAAAAAGAAAGGCAGGCCTTCTGAAAGGAAAAATAAAAATGTCTGAAAATTTTAATGAACCTTTGGAAGAAATGCGAAAGTATATGGAATGAAGGCTCTTTTGGATACAAATGTGCTGCTATGGTTTGTTTCGGACGATGCCGGGCTAAGCAAGGAATACAAAAACCTGATTGAAAATTCCGACAATGAAGTCTGGGTGAGCAATAGCTTCGTTATGGGAAATTGCCATAAAACTGAATATCGGCAAATTAGAAATGGATCAGGATTTTAAGACTTTTTTCAAAGTTGTTACTCGGGATTATGACTTCAAGGTATTACAATTCACTGAAAACCATCTTGTCCAATATCTGCAACTTCCTCTGATTCATCGTGATCCCTTTGA
>JGI11705J14877_10000143_pt1 | contig 43774 bp, 47 predicted proteins | sample Etolaghawater15m_FD_14877 | JGI IMG/M metagenome (IMG submission 14877) | reverse complement strand
CTCATTTTCTGCCCCTTAAATTATCTTTTTATCTTATCAAATATTCTTGTTATTTGGAATTAAGATTTATAAAAAGTTGTTTGTTTTTCTTGGGGTATTATAATACTATTGTTTTTAATTCCTAATGTCCAAATAGCATAATCTCTATCTATTACAATCTCTGGTATTGTATCCATTGTTAATATTTTACTATAAAAAAATGAAACAATATCACTAATCTCTTGATCTTCTAATACTTTAGTAATACCGCCTGTAAATACAATACTATTCATAGATGCTAGTTTAAGATTTAGGTATGACTTATGATGATGTGATACTTTATAAAGTACCAAAAATATTGCTAAAGACATAAGTAGTTTTACATTACCTTCACCAGTTCTATCTAGCTCATTTTCTGTAGTATTTAAATATGCAAGTAGTTCATATACAAATTCATTATTTTTTGCACTAAATACTAAGCTTTCTCTTGATTTATAAACACCAAGTTTTTTAAATACAAGTCTATCATATTCATTTGTAGTGACAATATTATCATCTGCTAACTCTTTAGAGTAGTGAATATCTGTCGTTGCTCCACCAATATCAACTACAATAAATGGATCAACATTGTCTAATATTGTATTAATATATGGTAATGACTGATTTACAATATATGGTGTTGAATATATTTGATTTGCTGTTATCTCATATAGATGTTTTATATCCTCTTTTCCCATAATATCTTGATTATATAGGTGTGTTAAATACTCTTTTAATTCATCCTCTACCATATGAAGCTTATTATCAATAATATTACCCATCATATTGATATTTTCAATATTATCTTCTATAAATTTTCCACTTGATGAGCTACCAACATATGCAATATTGTCATAATTGATTTTTGATAAATAATCTAATAGTTTTTGACCATAAATATTTTGTACACTATTAATACCACCTACAAGAATTACTATATCAATAGTTTCACTTGGAATTGCATAATTTTCTATATCTCTATATAGTACTGTATCTATGATATTAATACCTGAATTATATGCTATATTTGTAGCATATTTTAAAGAAAATGATTCACTAATTCCAATAATAAGAGTACTTAAACCACCATTTGCAGAACTACAAATTACTATATCCTCTTTTGAAAACTTATTTAAATCATCTGAGCATTTTGCTTTTAAATCGCTATATATTGGTATATCAAAGTTTCTAAAATAATGATTTATAACACCATTTGCACTTGTCTTAAAATATGTACTACCTACATCAATTAACAGCTTGCTCATAGCATCACTCCAATATCTTTAATTATCTGATTTACTAAAGAATTACTACTATTTCCTAATTTTATTTTTGATCGTTCAAAGGCAAGTGATTTATCTGAAATAGGCACTTTCCCTCTTTCATAAAATCTAATATTAGAATTTGGATCTCTTACTGTTATAGCTTCATTATTATTGATAATATGTGGTGAATATGGTACATCTATAATACCATTTTTAATAGAGTTAAATATCTTTCTCCATAATGTATCTGCATCATCATTGAAGATTGCTTCAAATATTTCATCAACTTGATTTGAAAGATTTTCCTCCTCTTCTTCATCAACAATTGAAGGTATACCTTTTAACATATTTAATGTATATTTTACACCTGCTACTGCTTGTGCATTATCCTCTTTTGTAGGTATTCCAAAAGCTTCGGCTCTTGTCTTAGTAATAATCTTATCTGCACCAACCATAGCAGCAATTAATGTACTAGATGTAATAAGTGAATCTGAAAAATTCTTATCTCTAGGGAATGCTCCCATCCACTGATGATATACAAGATTAATAGTAGCATCACCACATCCAATTTTTTCGGCATATTTTTGTGCCTTTGCCCTAATAACTTTAGCTGTAACTACATCTTGATTTAATGATCCTGTTTGTGAAAAACTAACAGAGAACGACTTAATACCCTCTTCTAGCGACAATAGCATCTCACAAATTTGTATTACTATTGTAATTGCTGGTGGAACCAAAGTAGCAGTAAGAGGTCCAAAAGACTCTCTATTTATTGGTTCATTAAGCTGTGAGTATTTAGCACATACTTTCTCTACATGTTTCCAATATAAAAATGCCTTATCGAGTGGAAAGTTTTTTGAATATGGAAGAAGATATGTAATAGGTCCACCTTCTATCTCAAAGATACCAGATGCAATTGCCATATCTACTAATAATCTTGCATCAGGTGTACCATGTCTTAAACTCACAGGTGTATTAAAATCTGTAATCATCTTTCTTGTACTTTTGTATCCGTGATTAACAAGTGGATATCCATTTAGCATATCTGTCTCTGTCTCTTCACTAAGTCTTAGCATCTTACTGGCACTACCATAGTCATTTAATCTTGTATGAGAATCAATAGTAAGTGGTAATACATCTACATCTACACTTTTAAATTCATTGTAAAGTGTGTACATTTTCTCATATGTAGGGAATCCACCTCTTGGTTGAACTAGTGTTTGACCTTTATGTGTCTTAAACTTATGAGATATAAACAGATCCTTGCTAGCACCTTTTACAAACTCTTCAACCTCTGCAAAATCAAAATGATCCACAAATTCATTTTGTACGATTATCTCTCTATCTCTTTGAAGTAAACTCATCTAACAAACTCCTCCAAAGCATCTAGACCTTCCATCAAGTCTATTTGATGAAATACAAGATCAAATCCATACTCTTTGTATTTTGGGACAATATCATCATTTGTACCCTCTCCAACAGCAAGATTTCCACCAATTACAAATATTACATTTTCCATATCATATTGCTCTTTTAAAAATAGTAGATCTCTACACCAACCTTCTGCTTCACCATTTAAAGAAGAGATCAATAAAATATCAGCATTTGTCTCTACTACTGCATCCAAAAACTCTTCTAGATAAGTATTAACACCTAAGTTAAATACCTCAAATCCTCTCTCTTTTAATGATATATCAATTAGTCTATTAGCAACGACATGAATATCATTTCCAACAACTCCAGTTACAACTTTCATTATCTACCTTAAATAATTATATACACGATTATATCTTATTTTTGATACAATAAGGCTTTACAAACTATACAGAGGATAATTATGGATTTTTTTACAGCAGATATATGCGATGAGAATGTAGATAAAGTACAAGTTTTAAACCCAGGATACAAATCATATGGTAAAGCAAGCAAATGTGAAGGTGAGATACTTACTGTAAAATTATATGAAGACAATAAAGCTTTAGTAGAACTACTAAGAGATAATCAAGGTGATGGTAAAGTTGTAGTAGTTGATGTAGTTGGAGATTTTTGTGCTGTTGTTGGTGATAAACTTATGGGATTTGCACATAAAAATAATTTTGCTGGTATAGTTGTAAATGGATATGTAAGAGATACAGCAACTACTGCTCAAATAGATGTTGCACTATACGCTCTTGGAACTTATCCATTTAAAAGTCAGAAAAAGGCTAATGGTGAAATAGGAATAGATATTGAATTTTCAAATGTAAAATTTAAGACAGGTGAATATATTTACTGTGACCAAGATGGAATAATCACAAGTAAAGAAAAATTATAACTTTGAAAAGTCCCTTATAGGGACTTAATAAAACTTATGGATCTCATCCATAAAGTTTACAAACTCTATATCATCACCTTTATCTTTTAGAAAATTATTCAAATACTCTTCAGAGGCATCAATACCACCTTTTTGTTCTACTTCAAGTAATTCACTATACAGTTTAGCCATCACATCTATAATATGTCTTGATACAGTTTTTCTAGATGCCATGTATCCTATTATCTCATTAGTATCTGCATCTCTTCTACTTTCAAACTCTGTAAAAATCCAATAGTATCTACCATCTTTAGCTCTATTTTTGACAACTACATTAAGATTCTTACCTTCTTTTATAGTTTCCCAAAGTATTTTAAATACAACTTTTGGCATATGTGGATGTCTAATAATATTATGTGGTTTACCTATTAATTCATCCTCACTATATCCACATACTTCTACAAAATAATCATTACAATATGTAATTTTACCCTTGGCATCGGTTTCACTTACTATATATCTTTTTGGGTCTAATTGGATCTCTTCATCTATTAATATTTTTTCCATAATCAATCCTATTTATTTTTTAACTCTTGTACCATTTTATTAAATTCATATATCTCACCAGCCAATGCTTTAACTTGATCATCACTCATCATCTTAATAAGATCATCCATTAATGGATTTGATTTTACACCAGTTTTAAAATTATTAATATCTTTCAATATTTCATCAGATGTTTTATTAAGCAAAGATGGTCCAATAATTCCGTTTGCATAATCGTTATGACATGCTGAACACTTAACAATGAACTCTTTACTTAATTTTTTTACTAAAAGTGATACTTGTACTTTTTCATAAGGACTTCTCACATGCATATTAGCTTCAATTACCGTTCGTGGCTTTGTTCTTACACTAGCATCTTTATTAGCAGGTTCTGAATTAAGATCATATCCTGATTTTATACCATAAGAGAAATAATAATTTTTACCATCTTTTGTATAATCCTTCTTCTCTTTCTCTTCTACCTTAATTACTTTGGCATTTTCATTTGCAACTATTTGTATCTTTGGAGTTGATGATGTAGTAGTTGATATAGCTTGCTGTTTGTCTTGTTCTGGTTTATCAGAACATCCAGTAAATATCAATAATACTGCCAATGTAGCTACTAAAGCTAAATTCTTTATTTTCATGATCGTTTCCCTTTATTGTAGTAATCATCATATGATAATCTAGGTTTAATCACAATAGCAGGTTCCTGCACAGGACAAACCTCTTGACATACACCACATCCAGTACATCCTTCATAGATCTCTGGTCTAGTAATACCGCTTGATTTTGTTACCATTGCAATAGCACTTAATGGATTTGGCATAGGACACATATCTGCACACAACGTACATGGTTTCCCTTCATATCCATCAAACTTCTTTAATATCTTATCTTCAAGTGGATTAACATTTGTCACATTTGCTACAAAATCTTTCATCTTTTGATCATATCCAGCAGGTACAGGTGTATTTGTAACAGCTAGACATGTTCTAGGAGATTCAAGTACAGCTATTCCCATCTTTATATCTGTAGCTTTTTCTGTATGGTGATCTAATGCACCACTAGGACAGGCTAGCACACAAGGAACTGCACTACACGCATAACATCCTCTAATATTTGCATCAATATATGGAGTACCTACCCCATGGCCTTTAGTCATATCTGAAAGCTCTATAGAATGATATGGACATACCTGAAGACATTGACCACATTTTATACAAAGTGCTAAAAACTCTTTTTCATCAACTGCACCTGGTGGTCTTAATCTATTTTCAGCCACAGCACCGCTTGGACTTAAAGCAATCCCACCAGCTGCTGCTAATCCCAAAATCCCTAATGTTGAGTATTTTACAAATTCTCTTCTATCTGTTTTAATCTTTGCCATACTTTTTATCCTTCTAATAGAACTTTTGGTTCTTTATCTTCCATTATAAATAATGGTTTTGTAAATGGTGCTAATTTAGCTAAAAAATTTAATAGTGATATTACAGGTGAACCATAGAAAAATTTCACATTCTCATTATATACCCATAGCTGATCAGCGTATTGGTACACCTTATGTGATGTATCCCCTATATTGTCATGATCTCTATCAAAACCTTCATAATTATCCCAGTAGTTTCCAACAATCTTATTTTTATAAGTTTTTGCCCCTCTACTATCATTGATAATATCTTCAATATTACCCTGTACTGTATTACCTCTAATTACATTATCAACACTTAAAGAGTGAAAATGTAAGCCCTCAGAATTATATAAAATCTTATTATTTTCAATCCAATTATTCGTATCTGGCTCAAAAGGTGATCTATCTATATACATTCCCTGCGCACAATATATCATTGTATTATCTTTAATTGTAAAATTTGATACATCTTTTAGCCCTATCCCCATACCTGTAGCACCTAAAGAACTTTTTATTACATTTCCTGTAGCAATTGTGTCTTGTGAATACATGAAAAATATACCTACAGAATTAAATTTATAAGTATTGTTTTTAACAAAGTTTTTTCCTGCATACATAAAGTGTAGTGAATATCTACAGTGTTCTCCATAGTTTTCCTCGATAGTGTTACCATGAGAATACCATACTACCATGTCTCTTGATTTTATCAGTGAATTTTTCTTTACAATATTATCATTGCTATACCAAAGCCTAAGCCCATCACCTCTAAGACCTAAATCTAAAGCTTCTTTTGATGTAATACTATTATTTGAAATAATTGAATTATTTACCATTTGTATATCTATACCAAAAAGTGTCTCTTTGATAGTACAATTACTAATCTCATTTTGAGATCCATCCATAAGCTTTATTGCAGCATCTAAATTTTCATGCTGCTCTCCACTATTTTGAATAGTTAAATTTTTAAGAGTAATATATGATCCCTTTGCAGTGATTACGGTACCTGTATTTTCACCATCTATTATCACACCATCTTCAATCCCTAAAATTGTAATTGGTTTATTAATAGTGATACTACCCTTATATATACCAGCTGGTAGTTTTAATATAGAACCATCTGGTGCTTTATCAATAGCATCCTGTAATATATTTGCATTTATAAAACTAAATAAAGCTATAAATACTAAAAATAATTTATTTAACATCTGCTTCCCTAATCTCTTTTCTTTTTGCTAGGAATGCAAGTAATGAAAATAAACTTATCGCCATAATTATATAGAATCCTATTGTAGGATATGAATGTGTAATAAACTGTGCAATCTTACCATCACCAAATACTGTTGGCATAAATGGCTTAATCTTAAATGCTCCCCAATCATGAAGATTGTGTCCAAAATGATATAACCAGAATGAATAATCAGCTATAAATAGTATCGGTAATGAAGTTGGTATCAACATCATATAGTTTAAGAATTTTGATCTTGTCATCATGGCAAATATCATCCCCAAACTTAGCAATAATAATGCGTATATACCAATCTCTCTTTCAAATATACCACCAGTCCACATAGGATCCATACCAACATAGTGATTAATAGTATTCATCTCATGCACTTCTCCACTATACCCATCAAAGTGGAAGAATACAGGAATACCCTCAGGGAATGCTTCCTCTGGATAATTTGGTGCTTCTAATGATACTGCCCAAATAGGTAATGATGCAACACCTAGTTCTGATGCACTATCTATCATTCCATCTAGGTTATTATGTGCTTCTTTTGGTGTGGCAATTGATTTATATCTACCTTGATTATAGAAATTCCAAATTGTTTTTGAGAAATCATGAATCTCACTCTCTTTACCTTGTTCAATCTTATTTAATACACCATGGAAACCTATCATAGGTGCAGTAAATGCAAAAGTTAAAAGTAATACAGCAATAGTAGCAAATACTTTAGGATATCTTACAAGACCAGTATCTCTAAACTTAAAGTTTAAAGCATCGGCGTGACATACATCTACACATCTACCACATAAAGTACAATCATTACCCATGATAAATTGAGTTTTTATATCTTTTTCATCAATTTGTTTTTTATATTTTGATTTCGTTATTTCTAATACTTGATTTTCAAAACAAACATCATGACACACCATACAGCTATCACAATTATCATTCCACTCTACTCTAAGTGCTGATGCTTTAGATAAATATCCATACGAAGTACCTATAGGACATATATATGTACACCATACTCTTCTTGAATAAAATACTTCCATTAAGAATACAACTAATACCCACACAAGGGCTACTGACCATCCATAAGCTATCATTCTACTTAAAATACCTACAACATTAAATGTCTCAAATACTAAGTATCCACTAGTAAAAGAAAGCAAAAGAAAGGCAGCCCAAAAGATATGTCTTACTCTATGATCAAACTTTCTACTTTTTATTATCTTCTTTGATACAAGTGTATTGTGCCATTTTTCACCTATCTCACTTAATATTCCATATGGACATACCCAAGAACAATAAGTTCGTCCACCTACAAGTAGATATACAACGATAATAGTGGTTACACCAATTAGCATATTTATTGGTATATGCCAAGTTGCTAGGAATAACTGCAGATTCATAAATGGATCTATCATATGGAAACCAAGGAATCTTGATCCACTCAATGTACCTTCAAGTACTTGTAAATCTATGAAAAATGATAGAAAGAATAATGCATGAATACCAATTACTAGTATCCATCTTTTCATCCTATATGAAAATTTTGTTTTTCCATCTTTACTCTTATCAAAAAATGTAGACCAAAAACTTGTATTTTTTATTGTTTCTCTATTGTTATACTTATCCATCTATCTTACCACGCTGACATATCATATTTATTTGCATTATTCTCTTGTTTTTTACCTGATGGTGCTTCTTTTGATCTTCTCTCAAAATCACCAATCTCTTTTGCTAATTCTTCTAAAGCAGTTTGATCAAGTGAGATAAGAAGCCCTTTCATTACAAGGTTTTCTCTTCTACCAGCTTTAAATTCTTCTAAGTCTTTTAAAAGTTTTTCTTCTGTTTGGCCTATTAGTTTTGGTCCCATAAGTTTTTTACCATATTGGAACCCACTACCATTTATACCATGACAAGATGAACATTTACTTTTGTATCTATTACTTACTTTAAATCCAGATGCAGATCCTGCTTTTTCTTTTAGAGCATTTAAAGCATCATTCTCTTTTTCTCTATCATCTTTTTCATTTACTTTCTGTACGCTATTTCCAGATACTTTGTTGCCAATATCTTCTATAACTTTTCCGTGTTCTCCACCATGATATGCACCACCTTGTGATGCAGTATATGCCATCAATCCAGCTACAACGACAGTAAAAAATCCCATTACTATATATCTAATCATATATTCTCTCTCCTAGTATATGAAAACTAAATCTAAACTATTAATTTGCATTAACTATATTATAATCTAGACTTAATTTTCTTGATATTTGTCAATAAAAAAGGAGAAAGTGTGTAGCTTTCCCCTTTTAAACATAGGCTTTTTTAAAATCTAACTATTAGAATAAGTTAGCGTTTTCATCTACCCATTTGAAGTATTCGATCATATCTGCAACTTCATCTTTTGTCATATGCTGATTAGGCATTTTTAGATTAAAGTAATTAATCATACCTTTAACATAATCTTCTTCAAACTTAGATTCAGGATCTAAAATAAAGTCAGATACCCATTTCTCTGCATTTTCATGTCTTTGAAGAACACCAGTTAAGTCAGGACCAGAAGATACCTTACCAATAACGTGACATCCACCACATCCGCCTTCACCAAATGCTTTAGAACCTCTAGCAGCAGCAGGAGATTGTTGTGTAGCAATAAGTCTTACTAGTGCATCTTTTGCTCTAATACCAACATCTGCAGTTTTAACCATAAGTTGCCAAATCATATTTTCAAATAAAATTGCTTTTTCCATATCTCCAGCAGCTTTAGCCTCATCAGATAATTTCTTTTGCTCTTTAATTTGACCAAATTGTGCAAATGCATCATCAACTAGATCTGCAACAACTTTATGATCTTGGAAGTTATTAGCTTTTAAGAATTCAACAACACTCATAATTACAGCTTGTGTAGCATCATTAACTGCAACTGTCTTATCATACTCAGCTTGTAGTTGGGCAGGTGACATTGATTGCATTTTCATTTTTTGTGCACTTGCATATTTCTTATTTGGATCTTTAACCATTAAGTAACCCATCATCTCTAAGTGAAGAGCTGAACAGAACTCAGTACAGTAGTAAGGGAATACACCCTCAATATCAGCAATAAATCTCATCTCAGTAGTTTCACCTGGCTCCAATGAAGCATGTGCATCAAAGTTATCAACTGTAAATCCATGAGTCTCATCTTGAGCTCTTTCAAGGTTAGTCATATACCATACAACTTCATCACCTTTATTTACAGTAACTCTTTCTGGGTTGATGTGAGATCTAACCAATGTAGCATAGATTTCTACTTTTTCAGTACCATCAGCTTTTTTAGTTCTTACAATTTTTTCTTGACCAGCTAAAGTTTTACCTTTATGAATTTCACCAGTTTTTGCATTTGTACCCATTTTGTATCTTACATGTGGGTGAAGCTTCTCAGCTCTAATTGCAACAGCTTGGTGTGGCTCACCTAATGGTAAAGGCATATCTACAAGTAAATCCATAGTCTTACCACTTACATCAATCAGCTGATGATTTTGTGGGTGTAATGGTCCAACATTTTGGAATCTATCAATTGCAAGCTTATTAAGTGCAATAATATATTTACCTTGAGGATCTGCAGACTTACCTTCCATACCACAAAGATGTCCGATGTTGTAGTGAACATTTTCTTTATCAAGCATCTTAAGCTCTTTGTAGTTCCATTTTGCAACTTGCGAATCAACATATACAGAAGTATATATTTCACCATCTACATTTGAGTATTGGTTATGCAATGGTCCAAGACCAATTTCCATTTGACCATGTAAAGATTTTTTCATATCCAAAATTGGTATACCATATGGATCTTTTCCAGCATAATCTTTATTTTTAATTAATTGCTTTATTTTAGACCATTTAAATACAGAAGCATGAGTATCTAACTTACCACAAACAACAATATATTCACCATCAGGAGATACATCTACACCATGAGGTGACTTTGGCTCAGGGATTAAGAATAGTGCATCATTTGCAACTGCAACTTCCATTGGAATTACTTTATGATCATTAATTATTTTTACATTTTTAGGGTTTTGTGCTAATTTAGCTAATTTTTCCCAGTTATAAACATGTAAGAAGTCAGTATCATTTCTTGACATACCAGCTTCATTTGGTGGCATTCCAACTTCAATTCCACCTGTATACATCTCTGAGTTAAAAGAGTTTGTAAATGCCCAACCGTCAGATACACCTTTACCAGAATCTGATAAATCTTGCATATATGGTGGCATCTCTATAGTAAATGATGCTTCTTCGTCAATTCTACCTTTTTCATGGTTGAATTTCCACATAGTTGCCCCACCTCTATAAGTCTCTTTGTACTCTTCAATTGGGTGATAGTTATTATCAAATGGTGCTGCATATTGACAAGCTTCGATAATATAGTCAGAATTTGGTGTAAAGAATGCTCCACCATGCTCAGATTTAAATACTGGATTTACAACAATTTGTTTAGTTTCAAAGTCATGTAAATCAATAATAGCAACTCTTGGATTTGCTTTATCATTAATAGCTAACCATCTACCATCATATTTTCCATCTATTTCTGAAATAGCTGGGTGATGCGTATCTCCCCAATTTATCTCTCTACCTCTAATATTACCTTGTCTTAAAATCTTAAGACTATCTACATCATAACCATATCCTTGCCATGGTTCTGGCGTAAACACCGCAATATATTTTAAAATTCTCATAGATGGAACACCATAAACAATTACTTGTCCAGATTGACCACCAGATGAAAATACAATAAACTCATCCCTACCACCTGTAGGGTTATAAGTTTTTGCAGCACGAATAACGTCATTTTCTGTTAATCCACGGTCTTGCATAACTTTTTGAAGACCATCACTTGCTGTCATTGTAGTTGCAGCAATTGTAGTACCTAAAAGTAATGAAGAAACCTTATTTAAACCTAGTTTCATAACTAACTCTCTCCTTTTAATTATATAATACCAAAACAATTAAATGTAAAATAATTGTCAATGATAATTAGAATTATGCGCCTTTTAAACTTAATTTTTTATTAATTTTATTATATTTATTATAATTTATACTTATTGTATTGTAACATAAGTGTCACTGACATTCTAATGACATATATTAATTTGAACTTAAAATAAAAAACTTGTTTAAAAATTTAAATTATTGACATATATCAATAAAATTAACTATAGTTTCTTGTAAAATTAGCTTGAACCATTTATTAATACAAAGGAAAAATATGAAACCACTTGAAAATGCTGTTTACCTAAATCTTCCAGAGATTCCACTAGATCAGTTTTTACCAATATTTCTTAGTTCTTCATTTGTACTTTTATTTGGTCTATTCTTTGTAGCGATTTATACATTAGTTAAGATGGAATATTTGAAACCTATCTTTATGCCATTTGCTTATTTCTTTTGGGTACTACAAGTTTACTGTCTATATTATGTAGCAGTAGCACTTGGAAGTGATCAATTTACAGTAAAAGCATTATTTATGGCTATGATAGGATATCTTGTATTACCACATCTTTGGTATTATTTAAATCAGCGTTCAGAAGAACGATACGAACACTAACAAAAAGGAGAGAGAGTGTCTAAAAGAACAGTTTCAGTATGGACTGATGTCAGATTTTGGCAAAGATCAGCGGCATGGGTTACTGGATTTTCAGCTGCACTTTTAATTTGGCTTACGTTTGATACGATGGGTCAAATTCAAATGGGTACAGATGCAGATCTTAAAGCAGGAATCACAAAAAGAGTTCCAGCAGCAACAGTAATCAATTATAATATTGATTACAAAATGGATGATCATAGAGGTCATGAGGTGCCAGTAATTGGTGGAAAAGAAAAGTTCTTTGGTAGAGATGATTGGTCACCAGAGGAAGCACAAGCTCTATTAGATTTAGGGAAATTAGGTTCACAAGCAAAGAACTGTATGAATTGTCATACACTACTTGGAAATGGTGCCTACTATGCTCCAGATTTAACAAAAGCATGGCTTGATCCAGCATGGGGACCAAATGGACCATACTTAGGTATGACAGGAAAAGATACAAAAGAGGAAGCTATGGCTGAATTTTTACAACATCCTTCTCAATACCCAACACATAGTAGAATGATGCCAGATCTTGGTATTACGGCGGAAGAGGCTAAAGGTTTAGTAGCATTCTTAAAACATATGAGTTCAATCGATACAAATGGTTTCCCAAGAAACTTTGGTAAAAAAGATTTAACTCTTAGAGAGAAAAAGGCTAACTAATGGCAAATAATTTAAAGTGGGAATCACAAAAACTAGCTACTTGGTATTTTACAGTTGCGGCTGTATTATTTGGTGCTCAATTGTTAATGGGTCTTATTGCAGCTACGCAATTTCTATACCCAGCTTTCTTATTTGAGCTATTTGACTTCTCTGTTGCAAGAATGGTACATATTAATGCCCTTGTAGTATGGATGCTATATGCAATGATCGGTTCTGTTTACTGGCTATTACCAGAAGAAACTGGTATTGAAACAGTAGGAGTTGGTATTGGTAAACTATTATTCTGGATATTAACTGCAGCTGTTACAGTTGTTGTATTAGTATATATCTTAGTTCAAGTTGGACCAGCTGATCAATCAACTATCTGGCTTATTCACGAAGGTAGAGAATATATTGAAGCTCCAAGATGGGCTGATATTGGTATTGTTGTAGTTGTATTAGGTTTCTTAGGAAACGTATTCTTAACAGCTATAAAAGGTGAAAGAACAGGAATTATGACAGTTATTTTAGCTGACTTAATTGCACTTGCTGGATTATACCTTGCTGGTATGGGTTATACAGATAATATCTCTATGGACCAATTCTGGTGGTGGTGGGTAATTCACCTATGGGTTGAAGCTACTTGGGAAGTATTTGTTGGTTCTTTAGCAGCATATGGTCTTATTAGACTAATTGGTGCAAGTAGACAAACAGTTGAGATGTGGTTATGGATTGAGGTAGCTATGCTATTTGGATCTGGTATCTTAGGTCTTGGTCACCATTACTTCTGGATCGGTACACCTGAGTACTGGTGGGAAATTGGTGCACTATTTAGTTCACTAGAGCCATTACCATTAGTTGCTATGTTCGTTCACGTTACATATGACTGGGGTAGAGAAACAGGTCAAGGGCATGAAGTATCTAATTCACCTGCATTAGCTTGGTTCTTTACAAATGCGTTTGGTAACTTCCTTGGTGCTGGTATATGGGGATTCTTCCATACACTACCACAGGTAAATATCTATACACACGGTACACAGTTTACATCAGCACATGGTCACTTAGCATTCTATGGTGCATATGCAACGATCCTAATAGGTATGTTCTATATTGCTGTACAAGGTACAAACAATATTAAACAACTTAAAGCAACATTTGATTCTAAGATGGCTATATTCTTGATTACACTTGGTGTATTTGGTATGACTATTGCACTTACAGTTGCAGGTTATGGTCAAGTATTAGTTGAAAGAGCACAAATGGGTGCTACTTGGGAAGCATTCTTTATTTCTCAAGATACACTATGGTTTGTTCAAGGTCTTGGATGGAGACTTGCAATGGGTGTTGTAACTCTAGTTGGTTTTGTATATCTTATTAAAGATTTACTATCAACTGGCAAAAATCCAATCCACGTAAGATAAGGAGATAAATTATGTTATTTGAACCATTCACGGATATAGTGCCTAGTTTCTTTGGAACTTTGAACCAATATCCATTACTATTAACAATCTTCCTTCACACTGTGATTGTAATTCCAATGTTCTGGATTTACTCGCAAGAGAAAGAAAGATTAGAAAACGAAGCTTAATATAAGCTAAGTATAACTGATTAGATTTTTTTATTAAAATTTAGTCAGTTTCTTGATGTATATCAAGAAAAGTTGAAATTATATCTATTATAATTTTTATGTTGATATTTCAATTTAAGGAGAGAGAAAATGAAATTAACAAGATTAATGATGAGTACAGTTGCAGCAGCAGCTATCGTTACAGGTGCATCAGCTTTTGATGCTGAAGCAGTTTTTGAAAAAGATTGTCAAGGTTGTCACGGTCCTAAGCACCAAGGTGGTGTTGGTTCTGATATTAGACCTGAAGTTTTAAAAGATAAAAATTCTTATGACTTAGCTGATGTTATTATGAATGGTAGACCTGGTACTGCTATGCCTCCATTTAAACAAGGTGAGTCTATTGGTCATGAGTTCTCTAAAAATGATGCAGCAGCTATGGTTGACTACTTACAACACTTCAAAGGTAAGAAAGAAATGGTTCTTACTTTAGATAACGTTAAAAAAGGTTATAGAGTTCTTAATGATAGAATGAAACTTCTTAAAGAATTCCCAACTGCTTCTGATGTAGATAAAGTAACTGATATTTGTTTCGTAACTGAAAGAGATGCTTCTAAAGTAACATTCTTAGATGGTACAAAAGGAACTAAACTTTCTACTCACCCAGCTGGATTCGCGGTTCACGTAACAGTAACTAATAAAAGAATGCCAAGATATGCATATTCTATCTCTAGAGATGGTCTTTTAACTATGTTCGATTTAGCTTCTAAAGGTCAGCAAAAAATTGCTGAAGTTAGAGTTGGTGATGAGTCTAGAGGACTTGCAGTATCTCCAGATGGTAAATATGTAATGGCTGGTAACTATACTCCAGGTGGAGCTATTTTACTTGACGCTATGACACTAGAGCCACTTAAAGTTTACCCTACTTCGTCTGTAATTAACAACGAAGGTAACATTGAGTCTTCAAGAGTTGCATCTATTGCTGATACTCCATATGGACCTTACTTTGCATTTGCACTTAAAGATGCTGGTCACGTTTATATCGTAGATTACTCTAAACCAGACTTCCCAGTAGTTGGTGATATTCCAAATATTGGTAACATTCTTCATGATGCATTCCTAAATGAAGGTAAAGAGATCGGTAGATACTACATGATTGCTTCTCAAGGTTCTGATGTTGTTGGTATCGTTGACTTTAAAACTAAATCTTTAGCTGCTAAAGTTTACACAGGTGCTGGATCTAAGCCTCACCCAGGTCAAGGTTCATCTTGGTATAACCACGAGTATGGTCAAGTTCATGCAACAGTTAATATGAATGTTGGTCAAGTTACTATTTGGGATAACCACTGGGATGTTGTTAGACACATTCCAACTGGTGGTGGAGCATTATTCGTAGGAACTTCAGAGAATACTCCATGGATTTGGGCAGATAATGTACTTGGTGGATCTTCAAACTGGAATCAAGTTCACTTAATTAATAAGCAACACTTAGAAGTTGATAGAATTATCCATGTTGGTAAAGATCAAGGTAAGTTAACTAAAGCTGATGGTACAATAATTGAAACTTGGGATGTTCCACATTCTGATGTTCAACCAAGAATCCTTCATGCTGAGCCAGCTAACCACGGTAACTGGACTATGATTTCTGAGTGGAATACTGGTAGAATCGGTATCTATGAAGCTAAAACTGGTAAATTTGTTAAGTACATCACTGGATTAACTACTCCAACGTTTACTTACTCAATCGAGCATAGACAAACTATCCCAGGTGCTTAATAGTATCTAGTGCTTGAATTGTATATTACAATTCAAGCACTTAAAAAGGTAGGAAGTTAATCTTTCTACCTTTTTTTATATCTAATATAAAACCACATAAGGAAACATTATGAAAATCATAAGCTTATTACTACTACTTTTAGTGTCTATAAATGCAAAATATTTAGATACTCAAAGCTGTAAAGAATGTCATGATATGATCCACTATGAACACACAACATCAATGCATCACAAGTCTTCAATATTTCAAGATAGTTTACATAATAAAATTAAAGCAAAAGTATCTCCAAATAAATATAGTTGTGCACTATGTCATACTCCAGGTGCATCAAATATAAGAGCACTAGTTACTGGTAAAGAACAACCAGATTCAAAAGATATTACACAAGCAGATGGAGTATCATGCTTTTATTGTCATCAGATTACACGAGTATTGGAATTAAAACATAAAAATATAAACTTCTATAACTATAAAGGTGAAAATAAACCTACATTTTTAGGAAATCTAAAAAATGCTGATGTTAGCGATAAGCATTATAGTGAATCTAATAAAATATATGAAAATTCTCAAGTTTGTATGGGCTGTCATGGTAAAAAATATAATAAACAACAAGTACAAATATGTAATGGATACAATGAATTTAATAAAACTAGTGATTGTATAGGGTGTCATATGCCTAAAGCACCAGGTGGTGTAACTAAACTAAATAAAAAAGGTAGAGAGGAATATACATCACATGAGTTCTTAGGTATTAGATCAGATAAGATGATTAGAAAAGCTATAGATTTACATTTATCAGCCAATAAAGGTAGTGATATAGTAGAACTAACTATTAAAAATAAAATGGGCCATAGTATTATTATGCAACCAATGAGATTAAAATATATACATACTACCATTATAAGAGATGGTCAAATTATATGGTCAAACTTTAAAGATAGTCCAATGGAAGACAAAGAAGGAACATTTACTATACTTTTTAAAGACAAAGAAGGAAATAAATCTAATCCAGCTGCTGCACATGGATATCAATTTAATAATAATCTAAAAGCAAATGAGATAAAGACAATCAACTACAAAGTGCCTAAATTAGAAATAGGTGATACTATACAATCAACTTGGATTAGCTATGTTGTAAGACCTACATTAGCAAATAAGCTTCAACTTGAAGGTGAATTTATAAAACAATACAAAGGTAAATCTGTAACAATAGAGGTAAAATAATGTATAAAATAGATAAAACAAAATCTTTCAAGATGGATGGAGATGCCAGGTTTGAAGAGTTAAATAAAATAGAAAAACAAAAACTAAATTTAAGACCTATAGACTTTTATAAAGAGCTTGACTCTTTATACTTAGATTCTCTAGGCGGAGGTGACAGGTATTATCTTCAAGACTTTGGGATATATAACAATGAACTTACAGATGATGAGTTTATGCTAAGACTTAGATTTCCAGGTGGAAGAATATCAAATCAAAATCTTTTAGATATAGCTAATATTGTTTTAGAACATAAATTATATATAATCCTTACGGCAAGATCTGGTATGCAAATACACGGGATGGATGAAGATAATATTATAGAGATTTATAAAAAGCTTAATTCATTAGGTATAAATTCATGGCAAACATTTGGTGACAATGTAAGAAATATAGCTACAGATGTATTTGATGGTGTAGGGAAATATAATATTATTGAAGTTTATCCATACATTCAACAGATGCAAGAGTTTATTTTAAAAGTACCTGAGTATGTAGGATTATTACCTAGAAGAATATCGACAGGCATATCTGGTTCATATGCAAATGGTGGTTCATTTTTTGCAAGTGATCTATATTTTGCATTAGCTAAAAAAGATAATACTTATGGATTTAATGTATATATGGGTGGTAAAAATACTGAACTTGCTCAAGATGCCAATATATTTCTCAAAGAAGATGAACTTCTTGATTTTTTTAAAGCCTTTATTGTATCATTTAATAAACATGGACTAAGACAAGATAGAGATTTTACAAGACTTTTCCATCTTTTAGAAAGAATTGGTATAGATGAATTTAGGTCTTTAGTACAAGATGAATATAAAAAAGATTTTACACCAAAAGGTGAAACACTTTTAGAAAAAGTCTCATTTGATGAATTTGAGCAACTAAAAGATGGAAAATATTCATTTTGTTATCACTCAAATTTTGCACGAATAGAAGCTTCAGAGATTCATGATATTGCCACATTAGCAAATGAGAATAATTATGAAGTAAGAATTAGTACAGATCAACAGCTATATATTTTAGGTTTAGATGAACCTAGTTTTCCACTAAAACATGAAAATGATAATAGGACAATTTTAGCATGTGCTGGTAGTGAGTTTTGTCCATATTCATTTTGGAATATAAAAGATGAGACTCAATATCTTCCACTTAAAGAGATGGAAAAATATCAAATAGCTGTAGGTTTTTCTGGCTGTTTAAGAGGGTGTGCAAAACATCAACATAGTGATATTGGTATTGTTGGATTAAGATCATCTATTTATGGCTTCACACAAAAAACTGCAAGGATATATCTGGGAGCTCAATATACACTAGGCACACAAATAGCTAGACAAATATTTGATGCTGTGCCACTTTCAGATTTAAATAATCTTCTAAATATTATTATAAATGAATTTAAAAATAGTGATTATGATGAGTTTGAAGATTTCTCAAAAAATATACTCAATCAATTCTCTGAAAACTTTTTAGCCCTATGGTTTTTAGCCAAAATAGAGACCAATATAGATACAAAGCTATATATAGATGATGAGAAGAATATACTTAATAGATATTTTAAAGATTTAGAATTTATAGAATATTTAGAAGACTTTGATAAAGCAGTAGAATTTCAGTCTATCAAAGTATGGGGCTAAGCAAACCTAAGAATTGCCCCAGCAATTAATGATAAGATAATAGTTAGAATTACTGTTAACTTATCATCTAATGCTTGATTTATTGTATATTTTGTACTTAACCAGTCAGCTATTTTCATCGCTGGTAATACCATGATTATCATTACACCTGCTGCAAAAACTAATGTTAATATTATATTTACACTTGACATTATTTACCTTTATAATATTTTTCTAATTCAAATTGTAGCCAAAGTTGCTTAGCCTGAGCACTTCCAGCATCTTTTGCTTTTTTAATCCAGTATGCACCTTTTTCATAATCTGACTTTACACCCTGGCCACCAATATATGCCCATCCAAGATTTACTTGTGCATTAATATGTCCACCACTAGCAGCCTTTTCATACCAATTTAATGCTTCATTAAGATCCATCTTTACACCTGTACCACCAGTATAAAAGAAACCTAATATATATGCTGATTCCAAATCACCATCATTTGCAGCTTTTATAAAACATTTTGAAGCATTCTCAAAATCTTTAGCTTTATAAAATTTTATCCCATCATTATAATCATTTGCAATTAAACTCATACATACTAATAGAAAAAATAAAATCTTTTTAATCATATCTATATCCTTTTGTTTACTATTTGGATTATATTAGAAAAAATCTCCAAAACCATTGATATTAATCAATATGCGAATATGATAATAATGATAAACTACGATTATAATATATCAAAGAGAGAGTATATGAGAAAGTTAATTATAGCGATATTTATTATGTTTAATTTTGCTAATGCCCAAGATAATTTAAATACTGGAGATAAGGTATTTAAAGCATATTGTTGGGGATGTCATCATCAGACATCTGTTGCATTTGGTCCATCATTTGCACAGATGGCAAATACACGTACAAGAGGTGAAATACAAGGGCATATAATTGCTCCTAAATCAATGTATAAACAATTGGGACACAAGCGATCTGTGATGCCTGCTTTTGGGGATAAACTATCATCAAAAGAGCTTGAACTTATTACTGATTTTGTTTTATCATTTAAGGGAGCCATATAATGTTTCGATTATCAAATCTTATAAAGTCAACATTAGAAGACAAAAAAGAGCGACTTCTAAATGGTTCTATAATGATATGGAACTTTACGAATAGATGTAATCTTCTTTGTCATCATTGTTATAGTAAAGCAGATGCAAATGGAACAGATAGCCTTACACTAGAACAAATTGAAGCAACAATTCCAAGTATGGTAAATGCAGGTGTTAAATTTGTAATATTTTCTGGTGGAGAACCACTTATTAGAAGAGATATATTTGATATAGCTGCTGCTATGAAAAAAGCTGGAATTATGACATATCTATCTACAAATGGCATGTATATAAGCGAAAAAAATGCTAAACAAATTGTAGATACATTTAACTATATTGGTGTAAGTATAGATGGTACCCAAGAGATACATGATTATTTTAGAGCACAAAAAGGCTCTTATACTAAAGCTATTGAAGGTATTAAACATATTCAAGAAGCAGGTGGAAATGCAGGTATTAGATTTACACTTACAAAAGAGACAAAAGATAGCTTCTATAAGATGTTTGATTTAGTTGAAGAGCTTGGAGCAAACAAACTTTATATATCACATCTAGTATATTCTGGTCGTGGTTTAGATAATCTAAAAATCGATATCACAAAAGAGGAACGAAGAGAATATGTTGAGTTTATCATAGATAAAGCATTTGAATATTATCAAGAAGGCAAAGATATCGATTTAGTAACTGGAAATATGGAAATGGATTCTATACTACTTTTAAAAAGATTTGAAAAAGAATATCCTGATTTTGTAGAAAGCTTAACAAAAAAACTAAAAGCATGGGGTGGTAATAGTGCTGGAAATAGACTTGGAAATATGGACTGGGAAGGTAATGTAAAACCAGATCCATTCTTCCCTGAATATATTGGCAACTACCTAGATACATCTTTTGAAGATGTTTGGGCTGGAAAATCAAGTGATATTGTAGCCAAACTACGAAAAAGCCCTAGAGAAATTAGTGGTAAATGTAGCACATGTAAATATATAGATATTTGTAATGGTGGTAGTAGAAGTAGAGCTTATGCTATTCATGGAGATCTTTGGGCTGAAGATCCATCATGTTATTTAACAAATAAAGAACTAGGGGTAAAATAGTGAAAACAATTGGTAAGTTATTTTTAGGATTAGCATTAACAGCTACATCTTTATTGGGGTATGAAAAATACTTCGTAGTGGAAAGAGAGACAGAATCTCTAGCAGTTATAGAAAATGGTATAAAGTACTCAACTATCAAAAATATGCATAATATGAATCATGGTGTAGTAAAATTTGAAGGTAAAGATGGATATGTAATTAGCCGTGATGGATATGTAGTAAAATTTAATCCAATTACAGAAAAGATTGATGCAGAATATAAGACAAGTAAAAGTGCTATTGGTTTTGTAATTGGTAAACACTATGTTGCTGTTGCTAATTATGATGATCAAAGTGTAGATATTTTAGATAGAGATTTAAATCCAATTAAAAAGATAAAAACTGGATCAAAAAATGTTGGTATTAAGATTTATAAAGATTACTTAATTTTTGCTCAAATGGACAATGATAAGATATCTATTTACAAAGATATGAGTCTTGGTAAAGGTAAAGCTGATTTTAAAGTATATAAAGAATTTAGTGATGTAGGAGAGCTTCCATTTGATGCTATGATCCAAGACAATAAATATATAGTTGGTTTTTTTACATCTAAACATTTTGGTACTGTTGATCTAGATACAATGACATATAAAAAAGTAAAAATATTCTTAGATGAAAATAGAAAAATGGTATTAAAAGTTCCACACTTTGGATTTTGGTCTATAGGTGGAGATACAGTATTTGTACCAGCAGTTGGGGACAATAAAGTTCTTGTATATGATATGGATTTTAATTTCATTAAAAATATCAAAACAGAAGGGATGCCAGTATTTACTAGTCTAAGCCCAGATAAAAGGCACCTAGCAGTAACATATAGTGGTAAAAAGTTTCCAGTTATTCAGATAATTGATACTAAAACATTAAAAATAATTAAAAGATTTGAATTTGAAGGTAAAGTGCTTCATGTAAGATGGTCAAACAACAAGCCACTATTATATGTATCTGTAAATGACGCAAATATTGTATCTGTAATAGAGACAAATAATTGGTATAGAGCTAGAGATATTATGAATATACAAAAACCATCTGGTATATTTATGTATGAAGCACCTGGGTTAGAATCACCCGCAACATCATTTCAAATAAAAGGGAGAAAATATGAGTAAGTTTGGTAAAGTTTTTTTAACAGGAGCAGGTCCTGGTGATATTGAGATGATGACTCTTAAGGCTATGAGAATTGTCAAAGAAGCTGATGTGATTATCTATGATAGATTGGCAAATCCAGATATTTTAGAATATGCTAAAGATGGATGTGAATTTATTTATGTAGGAAAGGAAGATTCTAAACATATTATGCCACAAGATCAAATCAATGAAGTTATATATCAAGCTGCTTGTAAATATGAAAAAGTATGTAGATTAAAAGGTGGAGATTCATTTGTCTTTGGTAGAGGTGGTGAGGAAGCCATATATATTAAAGATAGAGGTGTTGAATTTGAATTTATACCAGGTATTACATCTTCAATTTCAGTTCCTGAGTATGCAGGTATTCCTGTAACTCATAGAGGTGTTGCTGTATCATTTAGAGTAGTAACTGGACATGAAGCACCAGGGAAGGCAAAATCGCAAATACCTTGGGAAAACTATAAGACAGATGATACTATTGTATTTTTAATGGGGCTTCATAATCTTGATTTTATTACAAAGAAGCTTATTGAAATTGGAAAGCCAAAAGATTTCCCAATTGCAGTAATTAGTAGAGGTAGTACAAAAGATCAAAAAGTTGTAGTGGGTACACTTGAAAATATTTATGAACAGGCAAAAGATCTACCAACACCATCTTTATTTGTAGTAGGTGAAGTTGTAAAACTTCGAGAACAACTAAAATGGTTCGAAAACGATAAATAACTAGGTTCCTAATTTATGTCAAATAATTTTCATCAGTTTATAAAAGCTGTAGGTACAGGTCCACGACATAATCATGACCTTACACGAGAACAAATGTGTGAGGCTATGACTATGATGTTAAACAAAGAAGCTTATAGCGAACAAATTTCTGCTTTTTTATTAGGGTGGCGTCTAAAGCCTGAAACAAATGAAGAATTTCAAGGTGCACTAGATGCCTTTGATAACTTTATTTTAAAGAAAAATATACCTAATTCTATCGAGTTAGGTTACCCTTATGATGGTAAAAGAAATAATCCATTTTTATTTACACTAATTGCAAAAGTATTAGAAGATTATAATCTAAATATTGTAGTAAGTGGAGATGAACTTCAACCAGCAAAAGAAGGTGTCACTGCCAAAGAAATCGCTACAAATATCACACCTACTTCAAACTTATATTTTTTTGATAGAAAATCAAACTTTAAAGAGCTAAACTCTTTAACACAAGTAAGAAATAGATTAGCTACTAGAACTGGATTAAATACTGTTGAAAGATTAACAAATCCAGCATCAAGTGAAATTGGATTTGTAGGTGTATTTCACAAGCCATTTATGGAAAAATATGCTGCAATGTTTGGTCCAAGATATAAAAAGCTTGTCATTGTAAAAGGAAATGAAGGAACGTCGGAGATTTATAGTAAATGTCAATACTGGATAGTAGAAAATGGCATTGCTACTGAATATAAATTAGATCCTGCTGATTTTGGTATAAACTATACTAAGTCATGGGATAGAATATCACTAGAAGAGTCATTAGAGATCATTAATAATCCAAGTGAAGAATTAATGAAAATAGTAAAACTAAATGCTGCATTAATATTATTTGTATCTAATAAAACCTCATCTATTGAAGATGGATACAAACTACTAACTCAATAAAAAAGCCCAAGTAAATTAATACGTGGGCTTTTTAGTGCTAAAGCTCTTACTTTACTTGGAAGAACTCTGTTTTAAGAATATTAAACTTAGTAATATTATTATTGTCTATTAGATTTAATTTCTTTTGCATTTTTGGATTTACTAGATAATAACCAAATTGTGCTTCTACCATATCACCACTATTTACCATGGTGTCATATTTAATTGTTCTACTTTCACCTGCTTTTAACATATTATCTTTATATATTCCAGTGGCTAACCATGGCATAGCTGGTTTTCCATCATTGCCTAATATTCTTACAAATGATTCTGATTTTAATACTTTTGTGTTTGTACCACTATTTACTCTAACATTTAGCTTTGCCACTCTTAATGGGTGTAATAATAGATTATGTGTAGCTTCATTTTCTAATACAAGATTAAATCCAGTTGATGTTTTAGCAAATGTGATTTTTAGATATTTTGCTAGCATCTCTGGCTTATTTCTTGTACCTGCAAAATCATGAGAAGTATGTGTTTTTGACATTTTAATAGTAGTGGCACTACCTTGTACTTTCTGCATATGGCATGTAATACAATTCTTTTTTTCGTCTTTTGCACCAGCAGCTTCTGTAGTACATACATTTTGACCGTGTTTATTTTCTTTATGCCCATGACATCCCATACACATTTTACCTGTATAAAAATTATCATTTGAATAGTCTATATCGTGATAAGGTGAACCTGTAGTAGATTTCATCATACCCATAAAAGAAGATTTAGTTTCGTACTTAACAGTTGCTCCCCTCTTCTCAGAACTAGATGCATATAATGTAGGTCTTTTATCTTCATTATCAACTAAGATATTTTTATCATGTGGTGTAGAGTGTGCCTCGATACTTTTAATTGAATGACAAGTAATACATGATATACCTTCATTTTGTCCATCATCATATCTAGGTGCTGCAGCTTGTGCATCATCAAGTGCTTTCATTATCCTAGTATCTGATGGTGTGTGACATTTAGCACATGAATACTTATCTTTCTTTTTTCCTGGATGCTTATCCCAAATTGCTTTATGGATTGGATCTTCAAAAATAGTAGATTTCTTATGAGCACTAGCAGTAAACTCATTGTATATTGTTGGATGGCACCCTTTACATGTGTCATTTTTAGCTACGTCTGCACTTATATTTATTGCAAATAATACAATAAAATAAGCTAATATTATTCTTAACATTATATCTCCTTATTATTTAACAGGATATTATCAAATATTTGTTGCAATTTTATTGATATGTGTCAACTTTCATGTATATATTTCAAGATATAATATATGTCACTAAATATTCGTTAAGGAGAGAGAATGAAATTTTTAAGTAAATCGATGATATTAGCAGGTGCTATATCTTTAGGTATGGGTGGACTAAATGCGTCTACTTATATTGTTACCCCAGGAGATACCGTAGGTGGGATTGTGAAATATCTTGGATTTAAATCTATAAAAGATGCAGGTATTGAATCAGTACCATCAGGTGATATGAATTTAATCTTTGCTGGAGATATTATCCACTATACACCAAAAAAAATCAAAGCAAAAAAAAGACATGTTCTTGAAAAACAAAAGTTAGATTTAGATAAATTTTGTTTTGAGGACAGTAGATCTATTCACTATAAAGCTTGTGAAAGATGTGAGCCAAATAGATTTGAATCTAAAAAGACACTTGTAAGAAAGCAAGCTAAAAGAGCTACTAGTAGCCATTAGTTATTAAAATAAACTATTAACGCCATATTCCTACTTTGTAGGTATGGCTTTTTCGTCTTCAGTAGGCTCAAAATATTCCAAACATCTTGCACTATGAAATACTCGTTCATATTCAGGTGATTTAAAAACATCCCCTTCAAGTGTCCAAGATTGTGATTTATTAGCTGGATCTACAATTACAGATTGTGCTACTTTTCTAACAGCTCGACTTTCACATATCACTGCTCCACCTTTTGTAAATCTTGTTTTTACATCATCCATTCTAGCTGTAGTTACAAAATAGTGTGCTAAAATAAATCCTGCTAGTCCAAATAGTGTAAAAGGTACAGTTTTCTTCCAAGCTTTTCCACCACCTACAAATGATCTAGTACCTACAAAAAAAGCAACCACTACAAAAAATAATCCTATTACAAGGTATCCACCTTCTAGTTCTAAAAATTTACCCATTATAATTCTCCATTCTTATATTTTGTTTCCCAAATTTGTTCTGCATTAGTAAAATATGTAAGTCTAACCTTTTTAAATTCTCTTGATGAATACAGCATCATATGAGATTTTGATTCAATCTCTTCATCTATACTATCAACTACAGCATTTGTTTCTTCTTTTGTCTTACCATGTACCATAGTAAATAAATTATATGGCCAATTTGGATATTTTGGTCGTAAGTAACAATGACTAACTGCACTAAACTGGGCAGCTGTTTTCCCTATATCTTCACCATTAGTCTCGTCTACATCCCATACAACCATTGCATTTGCATTAAATCCTGCTCTACGATGATTTAATATTGATGCAAATCTTCTCATCATACCACTTTGTTGTAATTCATCTACAATTTTAAAAAATTGATCATAGTTAATATCTAGAGTATTAATAATATCTTCAAATGGTTCTGACTTTATATCTATATCTTTTTGTAGTAATTTTACCACATCCATATGAAGAGGTGTCATCTCAATATTAATATTTTCTTTTTTAACAACTTTTTCTTTTTTGGCTTCTTTTCCTGTAGTATCAAGCTTCACAGATATTTTAAACAGTTTTAAAGTAGGCAATATAATAAAATCATTTGCTTTAGTTAATTTTGCTAAAGCTTCAATAGTAGGTTCTAGTCCTAAAGTTGTAGTTGGCGAACAGGCAAGTGTAAACCATATATTAAAGGTATGGTTTCTCTCATAATTATGTGAAATACCTGGATGAGCATTTAGAATTTTTACTGCTTCATCAATTTTATCCTCATCAATCTCAAATGCCACAAGTGATGATTTATAGCCTAAACTTTTTGTATCAAATATAGCTGATGTTTGTCTAATAATCTTCTGATCTTTTTGATCTTGTATTATAGATATAACCTCATCCTCACCAATACCAAGCTCCTTAGCAATTACCTCAAATGGCTTAGGGTCAAGTGGGAAACTTTTCTGTACTCTTAATAAAATCTCTTTTGTCATATCTCTCTCTTATAAGTATTATAAAAAGATTGTATCAAACTTTTACTCTTAAGAAGTTAACTTAAATCAATAAATTACAACAATTATTATGATAAAATTTTTTTAACTTAACAAGGAGCCCTCATGGCATATTTCCCAGCTTTTATCAAGCTTGATAATATAGATATATTAATAGTAGGTGGTGGATATATAGCAAGTGAAAAACTAGAACATTTACTTGATTTTACAACAAATATCAAAGTGATTGCACCACAGCTTAGTGATCATATGAAGAAAATGATTGATGATAATGATTTAGTATATGAAGATAGGAAATATCAAAAAGGTGATATAGCTGAGTTTGGTGTAGTAATCGTAGCAGTGGATGACATCCCTTTACAAGATGAGATATTTAAAGAGAGTAAAACATATCCAAATTGCCTATGCAATAGTGTAGATAGTGTAGATTATTGTGATTTTATATTCCCTTCATATATTAAAAAAGATGATCTTACAATAGCAGTTTCTACAAGTGGTAGTTCACCTGCTATGGCAAAACATCTAAGACGATACCTTCAAGATCTTATTCCAGATTCTATTGGTGATTTTTTAAAAACTATGAAAGAGTATAGAAAAACTATGCCAAAAGGTAAAGAGAGAATGGAATTTTTAGATAAAAAAGCACAAGAATATATAGGAGATTGGAAATGAAAATAAGCAATGCATTATTTGTAGCACTTACGCTACTATTCTTTTTTTTGGGGTATAAAACTTTTCAAGAAGCAAAACAAGAACCAAAAAGTCAAAGAATATACAATGAAATAAGAAAATATAGCCCATATTATCTTGAAAAAAGAATTGGTGGATTTCAGATACATATGAAAGGTTCCGATGTAAAAGAGAAGCCACCCATTACTGAAGTCTATAGCAGACTGGATCAACTTGATAAAGGATGGGGAAAAGAGCATATAAGTATAGATGATAACCATGTGATTATTAAGAGTAAAGATCAAAAAATAATAGCAAAAATTAAAATAGAACTAGATAGTGAAAAAAAATGGGTTCAATCATTTTTCCAAATTAAATAAAAGGTATATATATTGAGTGAATTTATAAACAATGAACATCAAACTGGATTAGTAGCGGGTCATCCTTGTAGAGTATACTACGAGGAAAATGAATTAGTAAGAGAATTAATTGAAAATATTAATAATCTAAATATTAAAGAGAATTTTGATGCATTTAAAATATTTTGGGAAAAATTATGTAAAGTTGAACTTCATTGGCAAAGAAAAGAGAATCAACTTTTCCCATACTTAGAAAAATATGGGTGGACTAGTCCTTCTCAAAATATGTGGGCATTTCATGATCAAATTAGAGATGAGATTAAGCAGACAAATCAATCCATAAAAGATGAAGATATTGTTGCTATTAGTCAAAATACTCAAGCGGTATTTAAAAGCTTAGAGCATATTATGCAAGTTGAAGAGCATAGACTTTTACCAAATGCAATGACTATGTTAAACGATGATGATTGGAAAGAAATTTCTGCATCTGATGATGAAATTGGTTGGATGTTTGAAAAAGCACCTGCATCATATCCTGAATATATCCATCCAGGACAAGATAAAAAAAGGAGAAAACTACCATTTTCTCTTGATGGAAGAATTAGATTAAATGAGGGTTGGCTTCTTGAAGATCAATTAAATCTAATGCTTCAATTTATGCCTGTTGATTTAACTTATGTTGATGAAAATGATATTGTACTATTCTACAATAGAGGTGATAATAGAGTATTTCCACGAAGTGCAGGAATCATTGGACGAGAAGTAAAATTCTGTCATCCACCAAAATCTGTAGATCAAGTACTAATGATTTTAAGAGAATTTAAAGCAGGTCGCAAAGATGATGCTGAATTTTGGATAGAATTTAAAGGTAAATTTATTCATATCCAATACTTTGCTATTAGGGACGAAGATGGCACATATAGAGGCGTAATTGAGATGAGCCAAGATGTAACTCATATAAGAAACCTAGAAGGACAACAAAGACTACTTGATTGGGAATAGAGACGGAAAACTCTTGACAATTTAGAATTATTAACATATAATATATGTTATGAAATATACTTTATATGTTTAAGGAAAGAGATGTTAGAACCTATTTTTGGAAGTAAGTGCAGAGAGCAAGTTTTACAATTTATTTTAGCTTTTGAGACTGGCTATGCAACACAAATTAAAAACTTTTATAGTATCGGATTAGATCCTGTACAAAAACAACTAGAAAAGCTTGAATTTGGGGGAGTGTTAATCAGTCAAAATATTGGAAAAACTATTGTATATAGTTTTAATCCAAGATATGCATTTTTAGATGAACTAAAAATTTTATTATTAAAAGCTAGAACATTTTATAAGCCAGAACTTATTGAACAGCTAACAATGACTAGAAAAAGACCAAGACGTCAAGGAAAACCTTTATGATAGCTATTAAAGATATGACAATGCCAGAACTTGCTAGTTATGTATGTAGTAAGCTTGAAGAAAACAATATAGAAGTTGTTTTGTCTGGCGGTTCATGTGTTGAGATATATAGTCGAGGAGATTATACCTCATATGACATAGATTTAATCAATAGATATAATGATACTTTTTTTAAAATTAAATCAGTTATGGAATCATTAGGATTCAAAGAAGAGGGAAAGTATTTTGTATATGAAGAAACTCCTTTTTATATTGAATTTCCTTCTGGTCCACTAGGTGTTGGTGATGCACCAGTAACACAAATAGAAAATTTAACTACAAAATATGGTGTATTAAAACTATTAACACCAACTGACTGTATTAAAGATAGACTTGCAGCATATTATCACTGGAATGATCAACAAAGCTTAATACAAGCTATATGGGTAGCTCAAAAAAATGATGTTAATTTAAAAGAGCTTCAAAAATGGTCTAAAAATGAGGGATCAAGTGATAAATACGATGATTTTATTAATGCTTTGCAAATTTAAAGTTAATAGTATGTTGTAGATTTAACATAATATAAACTATAAGGATAACATGAGATATGGAACAAAAACAAATACCAGCCAATAAAAAAAGTGACCATGTAAAGAATATTTTACATGGTTTTTTTCTCTCTATTGGAACAACCATAGCTGAACCACATACTATTTTACCACTTATGATTAGTCATTTTGGTGGTGGTCCAATTTTAATTGGTCTATTTTCATCACTTTTAAGGGGTGGAGCAATTTTAGTACAACTTTATGCTGCATTTCATGCTCAAAGCTATCCAAGGATGATGAAATACTTTAGAAGAGTATTAACAACTAGATTTTTTTCGTGGCTTTTTATAGGTATTGCTATACTTATTTTAGGTGATAGTCATCCTACTCTTACACTTTGGTGTATTGGATTTGGATTATTTATATTTTCATTTTCAGCTGGATTTGGTGCTATATATTTTAGAGAAATTATTGCAAAAATATTTACACATAAATTTAGAGGAAAAACTATGTCAGCACGACAATTCTTCTCTGGACTTGGTGCACTAATTAGTGGTGCTGCTGCTGGATATATACTTGAAGTTTATGATGCACCAGACAATTTTGGATATCTATTTATAGCATCAGCTTTTATTATGGGCTTTGGTTATTTAGCAATTGGTACTGTGGCAGAACCTATTAAAGAAAAAGTTGCTACAAAAGAAAAATCATTTAAATTATTTTTACAAAATGCATTTAAAATTTTAAAATCTGATCATCAATTAAAAATACAAGTATTTACATTTCTTTTAGCCTACTCATACCTTTTTGCACTTCCATTTATTATTATAGATGCTAGTACAAATATTAACTTAAATGGTACAGCCATAGGATTACTTATCACCGCACAAATGATAGGAGCTATGTTTTCAAATATAGTATGGGCAAAACTAAGTGGAAATGGTCTAAATAAACTTACAGCACATATCACAATAAGTATGACAATTTTAGCAATATCTTTAGCTTTTGTAGCATCTACACTTTATATGTATATGTTTATATTTTTTATAGTTGGAGCTAGTATAGATGGAAATAGAATTGCCTCTGGAAACTTACTACTTATATTAGCGCCTGAAGAAAAAAGACCTGTATATACGGCACTTCAGACAAATATTGTATCATTTGGAATGTTTTTTTCTATTGCTGGGGGAGTTATATTACAATTAACAAACTATGCTTTTTTATATAGTTTCACAATAGTGCTATTAAGTTTTGCACTATTGTTATCTTTTAGATTAAAGGATGAAAAGTAGAAGCTCTTATAGAGCTTCTCTATCCTCTTCCCCTGTTCTAATTCTTACAACTCTTTCTATTGATGACACAAAGATCTTACCATCACCAATTTTACCAGTTCTTGCATTTTGGGTAATAATTTCTAACACTTTATCTACATTTTCTTCTGATACAATTATATCAAGCTTTACTTTTGGAATAAAGTCTACTACATATTCAGCCCCTCTATATAGTTCAGAGTGACCTTGCTGTCTACCGTATCCTTTTACATCAGATACTGTCATACCTGTAATTTCTGCTTGGGCTAAAGCCTCTTTAACATCTTCAAGTTTAAACGGTTTAATTACTGCTTCTATTTTTTTCATATTTTAATTCCTATTTTTATTTAAATTTTAAAATCCAAATATAAAACCCAAAAGGGCTTAATAAAGTAGATTTATAGCTTAGTTCAAGGCGGAAATAAAATTTATAGCAGGAGCATACTGAAGTATGTGACTGTTTTAAATTTTATTTTCAACGAAGTAATAAGCAAAAAGATGCTTTAGAAAGCCCTTTTGAATTCTGGGTATGCCTCTACACCACACTCATGTACATCTAATCCTTCTGATTCTTCATCTTCATTAGCTCTTAATGGCATAACTTTATTGATTAAGTATAATAATATATAAGAACTTACAAAAGCAAATATACCTACAACTATTACACCTTTTAATTGTCCCATAAATGTAATACCATTTGCTGCATCACTTGCAAATATACCTACAGCTAATGTACCCCAAATACCATTCACTAAGTGAACCGAAAGAGCTCCTACTGGATCATCAAGTTTAATTTTATCAAAAAACGGTACAGCATATACAACTAGTAGTCCACCAATTGCACCAATTAATAATGGTGTATATATATTATAAAGATCTGGACCAGCTGTAATAGCTACTAATCCACCTAAAGCACCATTTAGTACCATTGTAATATCAAGTTTTTTATATTTTAAATACATAACAATAGCTGCTACAATTGCTCCAGAGATACCTGCTGTATTTGTATTAAGTATTGTTAATGCTACAGCATCTGCATTCTCTTTAGATGCAATTGAACCTACTGAACCACCATTAAATCCAAACCAACCAATCCATAAAAGAAAAGCTCCAAGAGTTACTAATGGAATATTTGATGCAGGGATTACTCTAATACCACCACTTTTTGTAAATCTACCTTTTCTAGCTCCAATAATAATAATTGCAGCTAATAGTGCCCATCCACCTGTAGAGTGAATCACTGTTGAACCTGCTAAATCATACATAGTAAGATCTAATATAGTTCCATCTAACATATCTGCACCCCAAGACCAGTTTACAACTATTGGGTACACTACTGATGCCATAATAATAGTAAATAATGCTAAAGGTAATACTTTTGCTCTTTCACTTACTCCACCTGACATAATATTTACAACTTTACCTACAAATGCCATTTGAAATAAAAATGTTGCCCATTGACTTTGTGAATCAGATCCAAAATCTCCAAATGCTATTGAATATCCATAAAGTAAAAAACCTAAAGATGCTACTGCAAATATCATTGTGTTCATCATCAGCACTGCTGAAACATTCTTTGTTCGTACTATTCCAGCTTCAAGCATAGCGAACCCTGGTACCATTAATATAATTAATACAAATGCAAATATTGCGAAAAATGTATCAATTACATAAGAAATTTCTGGTGTCATTTTAATCCTTATAATTTAATATATCAAATTATAAGATATTTTATCCAAAAGGGGAATAGCATAATTGTATATTTTCTATACAATTATGCTATAAACATAGGAAATTCTAATATAAGTGATTTTTTAGTAGAAAACAGATTTACATTTGCATCTATGGCTTTTTGCTCAACTAGAGAATTTGTATCAATATCTTGATTACTTTGTAATTGACATGAGATAATACCATGGCGCTTATTATCTATCATTTGATACTCACCAAGCTTAATACGGATAATAATTGTTAAAAGTTCATGATCTTTAAAATGGCTAAAACAACTATTAAGAAGCAAAATGAAACTGTTTATTTTTAATTTTATCTCTGGAATTGATATATCGTAATCTTCTATAATCTTTAAATTGCTTTGCAACAGCGTAGAAGATTTAGATATATCGATTAAACTAAATAGATTTACATCTTTAAAATCTTCAGTTTGATATATTGATTTATCCCCTTGTAGATCCTTTATTTGATTTTGCTCTATTGTTTTAAATAATCTAAGTGCAATATTCATATCATCTATATATCCTATAGACACAGCATAATAGCTATCATTTGGATATTTTAGTTCTACATATTGGTTATTTATCCCATAACTTTTTGAAGCATATGTTAGTGCTAAACTATATAGTTCTTCAATTGTTATATCATTAAGAAGAAATTCTGCAGATGTATTATAATCTACTAATTTACCATCACTATCAAATAATAAAAATGGATTTAAATCTTTCATAATCATATCTTTATAAATATTTTTCAAGCCTCTTCCTTAGTGTTATTCTATTAATCTTTAGTTTATTTGATATTTGTAATTGCGATTTATATTTATAACTTACTGCTTTTAATAATGATGTTTCTAATGTTGCTAAAAGTTCTTTATATGTTACATCATCATCATCTAATCTTTTTAATACATAATTATAAACTACATCTTCAATATCATCATTAACAATATCATCAATTAAATATGCTTTGAAAATAGATCGCTTTAATGATACCGCATTTGACGACAAATCATATTCAATATCTTTATGCTTTTGTTTATAATCAATAAGTAATGAAACTTCATCTTCATATTTTCTAATTAACTCTTCTAAGTCCTCTTCTCTATCCTTTAATGGTGGAATCTCTATCTTAACTGCAAAATGTTGATCCAAACTAGTTGGTACATATTGTGCTGTTGCAATCACTTTAAGGGATGATAGTTTACCCATTAACTCAAGTGGATTTAATGCTTGATCTATATTAAATACTATAATCTCACTATACTCATCAAGATTTAGCTTTTTACTTATTAAAAACTCTTCAAGTTCCTTAATATCAAATTTTAAAGCTTTTGAACTTATCTTATTTGCTAATAACTTTTTACCAACACCAATTGGACCTAATATCATACTATTTACATTCAGCGATGCACTTAGCTGAATGACCTTAATAATTTTTTTTGATGCAGGTGATAGAGATATAAAATTTTCCATAATATATTGTATCAATTTCTAGCTGTATATTTTCTATACACTTAATGTATTTATTAATTTATATTATTTATATATACTATTAACATAAAAACACAAAGGAAAAATAACATGAACAAAATAACAAAATTAAGTTTAGCTACTGTAGTAGCTTTATCACTAAGTACATCAAGTGCAGTAGCATCTCAAACAGAAGTAAGTGCAAATGTTGCATTAACTAGTGATTATATCTGGAGAGGTATGACTCAAAATGTTAAAGATCCAGCAATTCAAGGTGGATTTGATGTCTCAAATGGTGGATACTATGCAGGTACATGGGCATCAAATGTAAAATATGGAAATAGTACTTTAGAATTAGATTATTATGCTGGTTATTCAAATGAAGTATCTGGTTTTGGATATGATCTTAGTTATTGTGCATTTACTTACCCAGGAGATACATCTTTAAATTTTGAAGAGACTACATTAGCATTAAGTAAATCTATAGATGGAATTGATTTAGGTATTTCATACTCAAAAGGTATGAATGAAGCAACAGATAATATAGAATATTCAGTATCTGCAATGGGTATTGATGTAGCTTATGGTGATTACGATAAAATTGGAACTTACTATACAGTATCTCATACAAGAACATATGGTAAGATTGATGCTACATTAGCATATTCAAGTGGATTAGATGCAGTTGCTGGTGGAATAGATGAAAATTCAAAAGTTGTAGTAACTATTGGAACTTCTTTTTAATAATATAAAATTTAACGCGAACTTTTAAAAGCTTGGGAGAAATCCCAAGCTTTTTTTATATAAACACACTTTTTTGATTTGGTATTAATTTTTTTATGATACCATTTCGTTTAGAAAAAAATATAAGGTTAATAAAACTTGAAAAATTTAGTTATCGTTGAGTCCCCAGCAAAAGCAAGAACAATATCAAAATTCCTAGGATCTGATTATACTGTAATGGCTTCAATGGGGCATGTTAGAGATCTACCAAAGTCAACATTAGGATTTGATCCAGATAACAATTTCAAACCAAAATACCAAGTATCAAAAGATAAATCAAAAGTTATTAAAGATCTTAAAGCAAAGATTAAAAAAGACACTACTATCTACCTTGCAGCCGATGAGGACCGTGAGGGAGAAGCAATTGCATGGCATCTTATTCCTGCACTAAAAATAGAAAAAAACCCACTTAAAAGAATTGTATTTCATGAGATTACAAAAGGTGCTATTTTAGAAGCACTTGACAATCCAAGAGAAGTAGATCAAAATTTAGTAGATGCACAACAAGCTAGAAGAATTTTAGATAGAGCTGTTGGATATAGGTTATCTCCACTATTATGGAAAAAGGTAAGATTTGGTCTAAGTGCTGGTAGAGTTCAAAGTGTAGCAGTTAGAATTATTGTTGATAAAGAGAGAGAGATCAAAGCATTTAATCCAGAGGAATTTTGGAAAATTAAACTAGATTTTAAAGATCCTGAATTTAAAGCTGAATTAGCAAAAATCAATGGAAAAGCTAAAAAGATAAAAAATGAAGATGAAGCAACTAAAATTAAAACATCTTGTGAAGCTGGTAATTATCTTCTAGAGGATGTTGAAGAGAAAAATAGTAAAAGAAATCCTGCTGCTCCATTTACAACTTCTACTTTACAACAAGAGGCAAGTAGAAAAGCTGGTTTTTCTGTAAAACAAACTATGATTGTAGCTCAACAACTATATGAAGGTGGTATTAATGTAGTAGGACATACTGGTGGTCTTATTACATATATGAGAACAGATAGTGTAAACTTATCAAATACTGCAACAACTATGGCAAAAGAGGTTATAGAATCTGAATATGGTGCAGAATATGCATTAAGTAAACCTAGACACTACAAAAGTAAGGCAAAAGGTGCACAAGAAGCACATGAAGCCATTAGACCTGTAAACCTTGCTCTTAAGCCATCTGATGTTAGAGATTATCTAGATCATGCCCAATATAAACTATATAGTTTAATCTGGAAAAGAACTATTGCTACACAAATGGCACAAGCAGTTATTGCAAACACAACTTATAGGATTATTGCAGGTCAAAATCAAGAGTTTGAATTCCAAGCCAAGGGTAATAAAATTGTATTTGCTGGATTTATGAAAGCTTATACAGAGGGTAGTGACAATCCAGAAGCAGCCTTAGATAATACAGAAAAGTTTTTACCATCAGTACAACAAGGTACAATTTTGGACCTTGAAAATCTTGAGACAGAACAAAACTTCACAAAACCACCTGCTAGATATACAGAAGCTAGTCTTGTTAAAAAATTAGAATCTGAAGGTATTGGAAGACCATCAACATATGCTCCAACAATATCTACTATTCAAGCTAGAGATTATATAATTAAAACTGAAGATAAAAAACTAGCACCTACACCTATTGGAGAAGTTGTAAATGACTTCTTAGTTGAGCATTTTCCACATATTGTAGATTTAGGATTTACAGCACATGTAGAAGAAGAGTTTGATGATATTGCCGAAGGTAAAATTGCATGGCAAACTGTAATGCAAGAATTCTATGGTGATTTTGATAAAGCAATCGAAGATAAATTAGAAAATGCACCTAGAGCAAAATTTGCAGAAGCTAGAGAAGTTGGTATAGACCCTAAAACTTCAAAAAGAATTTTTGCATCTGTTGGTAAGTATGGTCCATTTGTTCAACTTGGACATAAAGATGATACAGATGAAGATGGCAAAGAGATCAAACCAAAGTTTGCAAGTATTCCAAAAACAATTAGTGTAGATAGAATCACATTAGAAGAATCTCTTGTATTATTACAACTGCCAAAAGTTTTAGGAGAAGATGAAAATGGAAATGATATTAAAGTTAATATTGGTAGATTTGGTCCATATCTTCAGATTAAAACTGAATACTTTAGTCTAAAAGAAGATGACCCATATACTATTGAACTTTCTCGTGCTAACGAAGTAATTAAAGAGATGAGTGAAGCTAAAGCTAAAGCTCTATTAAAAGATTTTCCAGATCATGAGACACAACTTCTAATAGGAAGATATGGTCCTTATATAAAACAAAAAAAGAAAAACTTTAAATTACCAAAAGATTTAGAAGAGGAACAAATTAAAGCCCTTACAATAGAAGAGGTAAATGAAATCATCACAAATCAACCAACTAGTAGAGGTGGACGAAAAAAAACAACTGCAAAAAAGACCACTAAGAAGAAAACTACAAAAAAAGAAGATGATAAATAGTATTAAAATTGGTGTACTTTCTGATAGTCATAGAAAAAGTACACTTACATATGAAGCTATAGAGCATCTAAAATCTAAAGATATTGCATATATAATACATGCTGGTGATTTAGAAATCAAAGAAAATCTTGATCTTCTACAAAATTCAAATTTACCATATGTTAGTGTATTTGGTAATAATGATCACAACTTAATAAAATATTCTCATCAATATAAGATCAAACAAGAACCATATTACTTTAAAATTAAAGAGTTCACATTTAAACTAATGCATTTGCCATTTTATCTAAATGGGGATACAGATATTGTAATTTCAGGACATACTCATATGTTTGAAGAAAACTTTATAAATGGAACATTGTTTATCAATCCAGGTGAAATATGTGCACGAAATAAAAATCTAACCGAATGTGTATTGTTAGAAATTACGTCAAATGAATATATTATAGAGTATAATTATAAAAAACCAGAAGATAAAGTCTGGCAAACACAAACTATGAAATATGAAAGATAAAATGGAAAAAACAAAAAAAGTATACTTATGTGCTATTTGTAATATTGAAAGCGGTACATGCAAAGAAGACTGTAAATTCTGTACACAAAGTGTAAAATATAAAGCAGACATTGAACGATATAAAAGAAAAGCTATTGATAATATCGTTCAAGAAGCAAAACAAGCAAGAGAAAATAAAGCTATTGGTTTTTGTTTAGTTACAGCTGGAAAAGGTCTTGATGATAGTAGACTTGAATTTGTATGTGAAGCTGCAAGGGCAGTAAAAAAACTTGATCTTGGTTTAAAGATTATTGCTTGTAATGGAACGGCTACTGTTGAACAACTAAAAGAATTGAAAAAAGCTGGTGTTGATAACTACAATCATAACTTAGAAACTTCAAGAGACTTTTACAAAGAGATCTGCACAACTCATACATGGGATGAAAGATATCAAACTTGTCTAAATGTCCATGAAGCAGATCTAAAATTAGTAACAGGTGGTATTTTTGGTTTAGGTGAAAGTGATGAAGATAGATTATCTATGATAAAATCTATTGCATCACTAAATCCAATGAATGTACCAATTAACTTTTTCCATCCAAATGAGGCTTTACCATTAGTGAAAAACTCTATTACTAGAGAGAAAGCATTTGAGTTAATTACACAAGTTAGGCAGATGGTTCCAAATGCTCATAAAATTATGGTTGCAGGTGGTAGAGAGATCATATTTCAAGATGAACAATATGATCTATTTGATTATGGGGCAAATTCTATTGTTGTAGGAAACTATCTTACAACAGCTGGAAAAGTTGCATCAAAAGATATTCAAGAGCTTCAATCTAGAGGATTTACAATAGCAACATCTTGTAATGGATAGGCTAACAAAGGTAATATAAATATGTCAAATGATATCTCAATAATTATTACATTATCAATTATAATATTTATATCACCTCTAATATCTAGAAAAATTAAATTACCTATAATCCCTACAGAGATTATCTTAGGTTCAATAGCTGTATCTTTAGGTTTTATATCTGATAATTACATATTTACACTAGTAGCAGAGCTTGGATTTTTGTATCTTATGTTTTTAGCTGGACTAGAAGTTGACCTTAAAAAACTAATTAAAATACCAATTGAAACTCTTAAGCTTGGTATGAAATATATTATTTCATTATACATTTTATCTATAATTATCACACTATATTTTGATTTATCAAAAGTCTTTATTATCGCTATGCCACTTATTTCAATTGGACTTTTAGCTGCTCTAAAAAAAGAATATAAAGATCAAGAATGGATAAGCCTTGCTATTACTATAGGTTTAATAGGGGAAATTATATCTATTATAATACTTACACTTACGAGTGCAATTTTAGAATATGGTATGGGGACACAACTATATAAAACACTTGCCTTACTATTAATGGTATTTGTAACAATTATGATTATATATAAACTATTTAGATATATCCTATGGTGGAATCCAGAAATCAAAACGAAATTAATGCCCCAAAATGATCACTTAGAACAAGATATTAGAATATCTATGGCAATATTTTTTATTATGATAGCTATTATGCTTTATTTACATTTAGAGATTGCGCTTGGTGCCTTTATTGCAGGGTCTTTCATAGCAACTTTCTTCCACCACAATGTTGATCTTCCCAAAAAACTAGAACACTTTGGTTTTGGATGGTTAGTACCTATATTTTTTATATGGGTTGGTAGCTCATTTAGTATAGGATCTTTATTTATTAATAATCTAATATCAACATCAATGTTAATTGTCTTAGCTATGTTCTTTATTAGAATAATAAGCTCAAGTGTATTTATTACAAAGTATGGAGTTAAACAATCATTACTACTTGGACTATCTCATTCTATGCCATTGACATTACTAATTGCAGTTGCTACACTTGCATATCATAGTGATTCTATATCACACTTCTATTTTTTAGCCTTTATCTTAGCATCAATGATTGAGGTATTTATTGGAATGATAGTAATTAAAATTGTTAATAATTTTAAAAATTAATTGTTGTTAGATTATTTTCATATTCAATATTATGCTTATCGATATTTTTATGGTATTGAATAACTATTCTAAAGTAGTTTTCTTCAGGATGATCTGCAATAGTAATTGATTTAATATCACCATTACTCTTTGGTTTTACTATTTTAGTTATAATTTTTTTACTACCCTTATAATCCAAAACAATCTTTTTCTCTTTTGTTATTTTAAAATATCTAAAAAGTTTGTGATTTGATATATTCAGTATACTCTTTTGTGCATATAAAGCAATCTGTAAAAATTCAAACGGCTTAATAGTTTCCTGTAATTTTTCTTCTAATATTGACTTCTCTTCAATATACGCTTCTGTAGCAACAAATGGATTTTCTCTAGCTTGTAGAGTAATAGCAACTATAAAGATTAAAATAAATTTTACTAGATTCATTCGGGCTCCAAATTTTTTAATTCTAAGAATTCTTTTTGTAGTTTAGCATTTTCATATTGAAGTTGTCTAATTTCATAATTTAAATTTGACTTTTTAATCTGTAATGTTGAATATACAGTGTATGAATTTTTGCTTTCAAAAGCAAGATAAGATATATAAAGAGCAAGTACAATTGTACTTACTACAGAGATAGTAGCAACCTTTAAAAACTGATTGTCTTGTTTTAAAGATCGCTTCATTTGAAATTTATAAAATTACTTTTTTGAAAAAGGTTGCTTACCTAAGTATTCTGAATAACCAATCTCAGCACTAATTTCTAATAATCTATTATATTTAGCGATTCTATCACTTCTGGCTGTTGAACCAGTTTTAATTTGACCACAGTTAAGAGCTACAGCAAAATCAGCAATAAATGTATCTTCAGACTCACCTGATCTATGTGACATAACACAATTATAGTTATTTCTTTGAGCAAGTCTAATAGTTTGCATAGTTTCAGAAACTGAACCAATTTGATTTGGTTTAATTAAAATTGAATTTGCAATACCTTTTTGGATACCTTCATTTAAAATTGAAGCATTTGTAACAAATAGATCATCACCAACTAGTTGAACTTTATCTCCTAGTTTTTCAGTTAAAATCTTCCAACCATCCCAATCATCTTCACTTAAACCATCTTCAATTGAAATAATTGGATATTTTGCACATAAATCAACATAATAATTTGCTAACTCTTCACTTGTAAGCTCTCTATTTTCTGATTTTAAAACATAAAGACCAGCATCATTAATAAGTTCAGATGCAGCTACATCAAGTGCTATACAAATTTGCTCACCAGCTTTATATCCAGCTTTTTCAATAGCTTCCATTATTACTGTAATAGGCTCTTCATTTGATTTTAGGTTTGGAGCAAATCCACCCTCATCACCAACTGCTGTTGATTCACCCATACCATCAATAATTTTTTTAAGATTGTGGTAAACTTCAGCAGAAGCTCTTAGGCCCTCTTTAAAATCTTCAAAACCAACTGGCATTACCATATATTCTTGAAAATCAACAGAGTTATTTGCATGCTCTCCACCATTAATGATATTTAACATTGGTACTGGAGTAGTCATTGCATTTGCTCCACCTAAATATCTATATAATGGAATATTTAATGACGCAGCAGCAGCACGCGCAACAGCCATTGATACACCTAAAACTGCATTTGCTCCAAGTTTACCATAGTTACTTGTACCATCAATATCTTTCATAGTTGCATCAACTTCTGCTTGATTAAATGGGCTTAATCCCATTAATTCTTCAGCAATTTGAGTATTAACATTTGCAACAGCTTGCTCTACACCTTTACCCATATATCTATCGCCACCATCTCTTAGTTCAAGAGCTTCTCTTTTACCTGTACTTGCTCCGCTTGGAACAATTGCAGATTCTTTAGTACCATCACTTAATACTACAGTTGCTCTAACAGTAGGATTTCCTCTACTATCCATAACCTCATCAGCATAAACATTATCAATATATACCATAATATATCTCCTCATTCATTTTTTATTATAGACCCATTTTATCCAAAATTTTATTCAGTATCGCTTTGCTCATTATCATCATCATATACACCCATTGAAATTAAAATTTTCTTTTCAATTTCATTGGCTATTTCGGGATTATCTAGCAAAAATTGTTTTGAATTCTCTTTACCTTGTCCAATCTTAGAATCATTGTAAGAAAACCATGCTCCTGCTTTGTCAACAATATCCATCTTAACACCATAATCAATTATTTCACCCATTTTAGAAATACCTTGACCAAACATAATATCAAATTCAACTTGTTTAAATGGAGGTGCTACTTTATTTTTTACAACTTTTACTTTTGTTCTATTTCCAATAATATCTTCACCCTGTTTTAATGATGCTATTCTTCTAATATCAAGTCTAACAGAACTATAAAATTTCAGTGCATTTCCACCTGTAGTTGTTTCAGGAGATCCATAGCCTGTCATACCAATTTTCATACGAATTTGATTAATAAAAATTACTGACGTTTTCATATTATTCATCAGTCCAGTAATCTTTCTAAGAGCTTTAGACATTAATCTTGCTTGAACACCAACTTGCATATCATCCATATCACCATCAATCTCTACTTTTGGTGTAAGTGCTGCTACAGAATCAACAACTACAAGATTAACTGCTCCACTTCTAATAAGTGTTTCTAGTATCTCTAAAGCTTGCTCTCCGTAATCTGGCTGAGATACCAAAAGATTGTCTGTATCAACACCAATATCTTTTGCATACTTTACATCTAATGCATGCTCAGCATCAATAAATGCACACACACCACCAGCTTTTTGACATTCTGCAATTGCATGAAGTGTTAATGTAGTTTTACCTGAACTTTCTGGTCCATAGATCTCAATTACTCTACCTTTTGGAATTCCACCAACACCTAATGCTAAATCTAATCCTAAAGATCCAGTACTTATAGCTTCAAGTGGTTCAATCTCTTTATCACCTAATCTTACAATAGCACCTTTCCCAAATGCTTTATCCATTTGTTTTATAGCTAAGTTTAATGCATTTTGTTGTTCATTTGTCATTTTTTGTCCTTTGTTCTGTAAATTTTCAAA
>JGI11705J14877_10000142_pt1 | contig 43894 bp, 45 predicted proteins | sample Etolaghawater15m_FD_14877 | JGI IMG/M metagenome (IMG submission 14877) | reverse complement strand
CAGCGGCGGCAGCAGGCGCGGCGGCAGCAGGCGCAGCGGCAGCAGGAGCGGCGCATCGAGCCGCAGCCGGCGGCGGGTAGCGCCGTTGAGACACGCTTTAATGAGCATCGCCAATTTCAGCGCCGCTACCGTGAACGGCGCGCCGAGGTCGATCGGCGCAGTGAGATGGAGCGGCGGCAGCAGGAGCGTCGGCAGCAGCCGCGTCGCCAACCGCCACCACCTAACGCGTGAACCGCGCCCTGTTACCGAGTGGGCGGTTTCGCTTAGAATCGACTCCTATCACGATGGGGGTGGGGGCGATAGGTGAGTCGAACGGTGGATGAGGAGAGGGGGACGGTTCATTATCGGCGCGTTAGAGGCGCGCTGGGGGGGCTGCTATTGCTGCCGCTACTGATGAGCTGCGCGAGTCGCATCCCACCACCCCATCCGCTGCCGATCAGCGCCGTGCCGTCGCTGGCTGACACGCCAGCACACCAACCACCGACGGCGCTATCGGCGACCTTACCCCTGCGTGCCAACCGGCCGCAGCGCTACCGCGTCCAGCGCGGCGATACGCTGTGGGATATCGCCAACCGATTCCTACACGATCCATGGTTCTGGCCAGAGCTGTGGCAGGATAATCCCGATATTGCCAATCCCCATCTCATCTATCCGGGCGATGAGTTGCAGTTGGTGTGGCAGAAGGGGCGCTACCGATTAGCGCGGCAGCCGCAGCGGCCGTCGATCCGCCTCTCCCCCTCGATGCGCGAACGTCTACCTGAGCCACCGATCCCCGCGCTCTCCGCGCAAGCGTTAGTGGCGCTGCCGGAGCTGCCGCTACTCCTCTCGGCAGCGACCTTAGCGGCGGCACCCGATGTGGTAGCGACCGGCGATCACCACCTGCTTGCCGCCGCTGGTCACCCGCTCTATGTGCGGGCGCTACAGGCCCCGCACAATAGCCGCTATCGGGTGGTGCGGGAGGGGCGTCACTTCGTTGATCCAATCACCGGGGAGGCGCTCGGTATTGAGACAATTCCGGTCGCCGCCGCGCGACTACAGGAGGCCGGCAAGCCGGCGCGGATAGCGCTTGAACAGAGTTGGCGTGAGGCGCGGGTTGGCGATCGCATCCTCTCCGCTGACACCCCCGCGCTCCTCCCACCGCTGTCGCTGACCCGGCCAGCGACACCGATCGATGCGCCGATCCTGGCGCTCTTTGATGGCGTCGCCCAAGTGGGTCAGTATCAGCTACTGGTGGTCGGTGCCGGTGAGCGTGACGGGTTGGCAGCCGGGGCGCTATTGACGGTGTGGCAGCAGGGGGCGGTGGTGATCGATCCGCAACAGGGTACACCGCTGCGGCTCCCGCCGCTGCGCGCTGGGGTGGTCGTGCTGCTACGCACGTTTGAGCGGCTCAGTTATGGTGTCGTGATGGCGGCCAGTCGGCCGATTCGGCAGGGCGATCGAGTGGCAGCGCGTTGATCACCGCGCTCGCTTGTCACCACCACCCGACAACCGCTATTGTTGCCAACCTATCTCTAGTAACTGATTTGAGTACCATGGTGAAACTAACAGGCCTGACCCCGAATGAAGTATGACGTCATTGTGGTGGGGGGTGGACACGCTGGGTGTGAGGCAGCGTTAGCGGCGGCGCGGCGTGGTGCGCGGACGCTGCTGTTGAGCCACTCAATTGAGAGTATCGGGCGGATGAGCTGTAATCCGGCAATTGGCGGCATCGGAAAGGGGCATCTGGTCAAAGAGGTTGATGCGCTCGGTGGCCTGATGGCGCAGGCGATTGATGGCGCGGGGATTCAGTTTCGGACGCTCAATGCGAGTAAGGGGCCGGCGGTACGGGCGACGCGGGCGCAGGCTGATCGACAGCGCTATCGCCAAGCGGTGCTATCGACCCTAGAGCAGCAGCCCGGATTGCAGCTATTTCAGCAGGCGGTCGATGATCTGATCGTCGTTGGCGATAGCGTACGCGGCGTAGTCACCGAGATGGGGCTGAAGTTTTATGCGCCCTGTGTGGTGCTGACGGTCGGCACCTTTCTGGCCGGCCGCATCTTTATCGGTGAGGCGAACTATCCCGGGGGGCGCGCCGGCGATCCGCCCGCCAATGCGCTCGCCGAGCGGTTGCGGGCACTGCCGTTTCGGGTGGCACGACTCAAAACCGGTACGCCACCGCGCCTTGATGCGCGCACTATCGACTTCAGTCGTTTGACGCTACAGCCGGGAGATGATCCGCCGCCGCGCTTCTCGTTTCTGCCGCGGCAGCGGCCACTGCCGCCCCAGCGCTCCTGCCACATCACTCACACCAACGCGACCAGCCACACGATTATCCGTGCGGCGCTTGATCGCTCGCCGCTCTACAGCGGTGTGATTGAGGGGGTAGGGCCGCGCTACTGCCCATCGATTGAGGATAAGGTGGTGCGCTTTGCCGAACGCGACAGCCACCAGATCTTTCTCGAACCAGAGGGGTTAGAGAGTCAAGAGATCTACCCGAATGGGATCTCCACCTCGCTACCATTTGATGCCCAGTTGGCGCTGGTTCGCTCAATGGTGGGGCTGGAGCAGGCGCAGATTGTGCGCCCTGGCTATGCGATTGAGTATGACTTTTTCGATCCACGCGATCTGCTACCGACCTTAGAGACACGTGCGCTGCAGGGGCTCTGGTTTGCCGGTCAGATCAATGGCACCACCGGTTATGAGGAGGCGGCGGCACAGGGGCTACTCGCCGGTGCTAATGCCGCGGCGCGGGCGCTCGATGGTGAGTCGTGGCAGCCGCGCCGCGATCAGGGGTATCTAGGGGTACTGGTCGATGATCTCATTAGCCGCGGGACTAGTGAGCCCTACCGCATGTTTACCAGCCGCGCTGAACATCGGCTACTGCTGCGGGAGGATAATGCCGATCTTCGATTGACGCCGATAGGTCGTCAGTTGGGGCTGGTCGATGAGGCGCGCTGGCGGGCATTCAATGTTAAGCGTGAAGCGATTGAGCGTGAGCAGCAGCGTCTGCGTGAGGTTTGGTTGCGACCGGGGATGATCGATGCGGCGACCGCAACCGCGCTCTTAGGCGCGCCGCTCAGTCGTGAGTATCGTCTCGATGAGCTGCTGCGCCGCCCCGATGTGAGTTATGCAGCACTCACCGCGCTAGCCGATTGTGGACCACCACTGGTCGATCCGGCGGCCGCCGCGCAGGTGGAGATTCAGGCTAAGTATGCCGGTTATATCGAACGCCAGCAGCAGGAGATTGCACGCCAGCAGCAGCACGCCGATCAGCCGCTACCAGATGATTTTGACTACACCACGGTCACCGGTCTCTCCGCGGAGGTGCAGGAGAAGTTGCATCGGCAGCGGCCGCTAACGATTGGTCATGCGGCGCGGATCCCGGGGGTGACACCAGCGGCGATTTCGCTGCTGCTGGTGTTTCTGAAGAAGCGGCAGCGGCGCAGCGCATGAACGCATCAAACCTTGAGGAGATGTCGCTAGCGACCCGTTTAACGGTCGGTCTGCAGGCGCTAGCGCTACCACTTTCGACTCCACAGCAGCAGCAACTGCTCGACTATGTGGCGCTGTTAGCGAAGTGGAATCGCCACTACAATCTCACCGCCGTGCGCGATCCGCAGCAGATGGTGCCGCGCCATCTGCTCGATAGCTTAACCCTGCTCCCCTATCTACAGGGCAGCCATCTACTCGATATCGGTAGCGGTGCCGGACTCCCGGGGGTGCCGCTGGCGATTGCTGCGCCGGAACGCCACTTCACACTACTCGATAGCAACGGTAAGAAGTGTCGCTTTATCACGCAGGCGGTGGCAGAGCTAAGAATTACTAACCTGAGTGTGGTACATTGCCGGGTCGAACAGTTTCAGCCACCACAGCGCTTCGATACCATCATGGCGCGGGCGTTTGCCGATATGGCCACCATCACGGCGGTCGCCGCGCCGCGACTCGCGCCGCAGGGGCAGATCCTCGCGATGAAGGGGGTCGTACCGCTAGCTGAGCTAGAGCAGCTCCCAAGTGGCTGGCACCACACCACAATCGCGCTACAGGTACCGACATTAGATCAGGCACAGCGTCATCTGATCCGGTTGGTTGCAGCGCCCGCGTCAACCTTAGAGCAACCGTTGTAGAGAGCCATGGGCAGGATAATCTCGGTAGCAAATCAGAAGGGTGGTGTCGCTAAGACCACCACCTGTATCAATCTTGCCGCCTCACTGGCGGCGACTAAACGGCGCGTGCTGGTGGTCGATCTCGATCCGCAGGGTAACGCGACCGTCGGGAGTGGTGTCGATAAGCGCGCCCTGCGCTACGGCAGTTACCATCTGCTGATGGGGGAGGTGAGCTTAGCGGTAGCGGCACAGCCGGCGGCGAGTGCCGGTTACGATCTGGTGCCGACTAACGGCGATCTGACCGCTGCTGAAGTGAAGTTAATGAGCAGTATTGCGCGGGAGCAGAAGCTGCACCAAGCGCTGCAGGGGGCACGCGAGCGCTACGACTTTGTGCTGCTCGACTGCCCACCGGCACTCAATATGCTCACCGTCAACGCCCTCGTCGCTTCCGACTCCGTGCTCATCCCGATGCAGTGTGAGTACTACGCGCTTGAGGGGTTGACTGCGCTACTTGGTACGATTGAGGAGATCCGCGCTAGCGTCAATCCCGCCCTCCAAGTTGAGGGGCTGCTGCGGACGATGTTTGACCCGCGCAACAACCTCTCAACCGATGTCTCCAGCCAGCTATTAGCGCACTTTGGCGATAAGGTCTATCGCACCGTCATTCCGCGTAATGTGCGGTTGGCAGAGGCGCCTAGCCACGGCCTACCGGCACTCATCTACGATCGCCACTCACGTGGCGCAGTTGCCTATCTTGCGCTCGCCGGTGAGATGTTACGCCGCCTCGGTGAGCAGCCGCCCGCCGTGACCACGCCAGCCGCTGCACCTGAATCCACCGCCGCCGTGGTAGAGCCGGCCGCTGATAGTCGTGCGGGTGTGATACCGCTGCCGCTGCGCAGCGATACGATGACCTCATCGTGAACGGTTCGCAGGGGTGACGGCGATGAAGAAGCGTGGATTGGGTCGCGGGTTAGAGGCGCTACTGAGCGGCGGCGGTGGGCACACCCTCCTACCGACCGAGGTGGCGGCAGCGGAGAGCGCGGCGGCGGCGAGTGCGGCGGCGGCGGCTAGCGCCGCTAATCCCCTGCGCGAGCTACCACTCGAACAGCTCCAGCGGGGTCGTTACCAGCCACGCCTTGAGTTCGATAGTGATGCGCTAGAGGAGTTGGCCCAATCGATTGCGGCGCAGGGGGTGATGCAACCGATTGTGGTGCGCCCACTAGAGCAGGCCGATCGCTATGAGATCATCGCCGGCGAGCGGCGCTGGCGCGCCGCCCAGATCGCCGGTCTCGATACGATCCCAGCGGTGGTGCGCGAAGTGCCGGATCGGGTCGCACTGGCGATGGCGCTCATTGAGAATATTCAGCGCGAGCAGCTCAATCCACTTGAGGAGGCGCAAGCGCTGCAGCGGCTGATTGATGAGTTTACGCTGACCCATCAGCAGGCGGCCGAGGCGATTGGGCGCTCGCGGGCGAGTGTGAGTAATCTGCTGCGACTCCTGACGCTTGCGCCGGAGGTGCGCCAACTCCTCGCGCATGGCGATCTAGAGATGGGGCATGCGCGGGCGCTCCTCTCATTAGAGGCGGGAGAGCAGAGCGAACTTGCGCGTCAAGTGGTCGCCCGCGAGCTATCGGTACGTGACACCGAACGGTTGGTCAAGCAGCAGTTGTCGGGTCGGCCGGCGGTGCCCCCGAAACCGGTCGATGTCGATGTGCAGCGGTTGGAGCGACGGCTCTCGGAGCAGCTCGGCGCGAGGATTGCGATTCAGCAGGGGCAGCATGGGCGTGGCCGGCTGGTGATCCACTACAACAGCCTCGATGAGCTCGATGGAATCATTGAGCATATTCACTAGCGATAAGCATTTCTTATCGGCATATCATTGACCACACCACCAGCAAATCTTTATACTGCGCACCACTTATCTGCACTGCGCCGGCCATAGAGCCGGCGCGCTGTTGTCTGACCGTAGGGTACTTGAACCGACGCATGAGCTACGCTGCAACGCTCTTGGGCGCGACTGCGCGCCGACTGCTGCTAACGCAGGCGCTGCTTGTGCTGCTGGCCGCCGCACTCTACCTCTGGCAGGAGGGGGTGGCCGCCGCCGGTGCGGCGCTATTTGGCGGCGCTATCGCTCTACTGAATACCCTGATCAGCGCCAACCGACTGCAGCGCTCCGCCGAGATGATTGATAGCGATGCGCGTAGTAGTCTGCTGCAGCTCTATGTTGGTGCGGTGATCCGTTTTCTTGCGACACCGGCACTGATTGCGGCCGGTATAATCGGCGGTCTCTCGCCGGTCGCGATGCTGGTAGGTTTTGCCGCCGCGCAGTTGGCCTTTTTCATCAGCCGCGCGCGCCCTGCCGGTAGTCACCCATCAAAACACCCTTTGGAGCATCAACATCGTGAGTGAAGCAGGCGCGGCACCCGCCACCGATAATGCGGTGGCCTATATTCAGCACCACTTAACCAACCTCTGCGCCGGCTGTGATCCGGTGACCCATCAACCCAACGGCATGATCGACTTCAATGCATGGAGTCTCGATACCCTCATCTTTGGGGTACTGCTCGCGGCTCTGCTGATGGTGATCAGCTATCGCGTTGGCAAAAGTCTCGATCCCGACAAACCGACCGGTATCCAGAACTTTCTGGAGCTGGTGCTGGAGTTTGTCGAAGGGCAGGTGAAGTCGGTCTTCTATGGCTACAACCGGATGGTCGGTCCGCTCGCCTTTACCATCTTCACGTGGGTCTTTCTGATGAACGCGATGGATCTGATTCCGGTCGATCTGTTGCCAAAACTCGCCAGCTTTGTCGGTGTTGACTACCTGAAGGTGGTGCCAACAACCGATCTCTCAACCACCTTTGGCCTAGCACTGTCGGTGTTTGCGGTGATTATCGTCTTTAATATCCGCGCAAAGGGGCCGGTCGGCTACGTTAAGATGTTCCTCTTTCACCCGTTCCAAGCGGGTAACCCGATCGCCAAGCTACTGCTAATGCCGGTCAACATCGCCATGACGGCGATTGAAGAGGTGGCCAAACCGTTTAGTCTGGCGCTACGTCTCTTTGGCAACATGTTTGCCGGTGAGCTCATCTTCCTACTCATAGCCCTGCTGCCGTGGTGGAGCCAGTGGCTACTCGGCGGGCCGTGGGCCATCTTCCACATTCTAGTCATTACCCTACAGGCGTTTATCTTCATGCTGCTATCGGTGGTCTACCTCAGCATGGCGTCGCAGGGTGGTGACGATCACTAACCTGTAACTCAACCAACCCAACTCAACTCAACTTAACTACTCCAGGAGAGCAACAATGGATGCATCGATCCTCGCTTCCGTTTACGGTTCAACCGCCATTGGCGTCAGCATTATCCTTGCCGCCGCTGGCTTCGGCTCGGCACTCGGCTGGGCGCTGATCTGTTCTAAGTACATCGAAGGTATTTCGCGGCAGCCCGAGCTGCGGCCGGTACTGATGGGTCAGATGCTGTTTACCGGCGGTCTGATGGAGGCGTTTCCGATGATCGTTCTCGGTATCGCTATGTGGTTTGCGCTCGCTAATCCGTTTGTCGGTGCCCTCGTCGGCTAATCGAGTTCCATCCTGTTTCGGGGTAGTGCCGGCACACTGTCGGCCCCCCCTGCATCCGTAAGGAGTGCAACCGTGAATGTAACAGCAACCCTCATTGGGCAGATGCTGACCTTCGCGGTCCTAGTCTGGTTCGTCAACCGCTATTTGTGGGGACCGATGACCCAGATGTTAGAGGATCGCAAAACGCGGATCGCCGATGGTCTCGCCGCCGCTGAACGCGGCAAACATGAGCAGGAGCTGGCGCAGCAGCGCGCAGCCGAACTGCTCAGCGAGGCGAAGCAGCAGGCGGCCGAGATTGTAGCGCAGGCGCAGAAGCGGGCGTCCCTGATTATCGACGAAGCGAAAGAGCAGGCGCGCGGCGAGGGTGTGAAGATTATCGCCGCCGCCGAAGTGGAGGTGGCGCAAGAGATTCACCGCGCTCGTGAGCAGCTGCGTGGTCAGGTGGTGACATTGGCGATTGCCGGTGCCGGTAAGGTGCTACAGCATGAGATCGATGCTAGCAATCATGAGCGACTGCTCGACGACCTCGTCGCACAGTTGTAAGGGCGCCGCGCCATGGCAGAGAAGAGAACCATCGCACGACCCTACGCCCAAGCGCTGTTTAACCTAGCGAGCGATCAGGGAGAGCTAGTCCACTGGTCGCAGATGCTGGCGTTAGCTGCAGCGGTTGCTAGCGATCCGCAGCTCGTTCAACTCGCTGACGATCCCCGCCTCAGTCGCACCGAACTGGGTGAGTTCTTTGTCGCGATCTGCGGCGACGGGCTCGATCCGCAGGGTGTCAACCTGATTCGACTGCTGATTGAGAATCAGCGGCTGCTACTGCTGCCGGAGATCGCCACCCTCTATGAGGAGGCGAAGGCGGCTGCCGAGCAGACGGTGCACGCTGAGGTGACCGCCGCGGTGGCCCTAAGCGAGGCACAGCAGCAGGCGATGGGGGCGGCGCTAAAGCAGCGTTTCGGCCACGAGGTGAGTATCGAATGCCGGGTTGATCCGGCGCTGCTAGGCGGCGCTGTGATCCGTGCGGGCGACATGGTCATCGACGGTTCGGTTGCCAGCAGGCTGGAGCGGATGCGCCAGCAGATGCTGCAGTAATCGGCCGCGGAGAGAGTATTCAACTATGCAACTGAATCCATCAGAAATCAGTGAACTGATCCGCAAGCGGATCGAAGCGTTCGAGAGTGTCACCGAAGGGCGCACCGAAGGGACCGTGGTCGGCCTGACCGACGGCATCGTGCGCATCCATGGCCTCGGCGAGGTGATGGCCGGTGAGATGTTAGAGTTCCCGGGCAACACCTTCGGGATGGCGCTTAACCTAGAGCGCGACTCGGTTGGCGCGGTGATCTTAGGCGCCTACGAGCACATCTCCGAGGGCGATAAGGTGACCTGCACCGGTCGCATTATGGAGGTGCCGGTGGGTGAGGCGCTGCTCGGTCGAGTGGTCAACTCGCTAGGTGCGCCGATCGATGGCAAGGGGCCGATCGATACCACCCTCACCTCACCACTAGAGAAGATTGCACCGGGTGTCATTGAGCGCCAGTCGGTCGATCAGCCGGTACAGACCGGCCTCAAAGCGATCGATGCCATGGTACCGATTGGTCGTGGTCAGCGTGAACTGATCATCGGCGACCGCCAGACCGGTAAGACGGCGGTGGCGATCGATGCCATCATCAATCAGAAGGGGACCGGCATTAAGTGTATCTACGTCGCGGTGGGCCAGAAGGCCTCCTCGATTGCCGGTGTGGTGCGCAAACTCGAAGAGCATGGCGCGATGGCGCACACGATTGTGGTGGCCGCGACCGCTTCTGAGTCGGCAGCACTACAATATATAGCGCCCTATGCCGGCTGCACGATGGGCGAGTACTTCCGCGATCGCGGTGAGGATGCGCTGATTGTCTATGATGATCTGACCAAACAGGCGTGGGCCTACCGTCAGGTGTCGCTACTGCTGCGTCGTCCGCCGGGTCGTGAAGCCTATCCGGGTGATGTCTTCTACCTCCACTCGCGGCTACTAGAGCGCGCCGCTCGGGTCAATGCCAGCTACGTCGAGAAGTTCACCGACGGCGCGGTTAAGGGTAAAACCGGTTCACTCACCGCGCTGCCGATCATTGAGACGCAAGCGGGTGATGTCTCCGCCTTCGTACCGACCAACGTCATCTCCATCACCGATGGTCAGATCTTCCTAGAGTCCGACCTCTTCAACTCCGGTATCCGTCCGGCCATCAACGCCGGCCTCTCGGTGTCGCGGGTCGGTGGTGCAGCGCAGACGAAAGTGATCAAAAAGCTCGGTGGCGGTATCCGTCTGGATCTGGCGCAGTATCGAGAGCTGGCAGCATTTGCCCAGTTCGCCTCCGATCTGGATGAGTCGACGCGTAAGCAGATCGATCGCGGCCAGCGGGTTACGGAGCTGATGAAGCAGCGCCAATACTCGCCGCTCTCGGTGGCGCAGATGGCGGTATCGCTGTTCGCCGCAAACCAGGGCTTCCTCGACGATGTTGAGGTGTCGAAGGTGGTGGCATTTGAGGCGGCACTCCATGGCTACATGAAGAGCGATCATGCCGATCTGATGGCCAAGATCGACGCCACGGGTGACTACGACGGTAACATTGAGGGCTCGCTGCGTAGCGCACTTGAGCGGTTCAAAGCGACCCAGAGCTGGTAACCGGGAGCTGATCGATGGCCAGTGGCAAAGAGATCCGCACCAAAATCAAGAGCGTTAAGAACACGCAGAAGATCACCCGTGCGATGGAGATGGTGGCGGCATCGAAAATGCGTAAAGCGCAGGATCGGATGCAGGCCTCGCGCCCCTATGCGGAGAAGATACGCGGCGTCATCTGCCACCTGACCCACGCCCATCCGGCGTGGCGTCACCCCTATATGCAGCAGCGCGAGGTGCGGCGCGTTGGGGTGGTGGTGGTGTCGACCGATCGTGGTCTCTGTGGTGGCTTAAACGTCAATGAGTTCAAAGCGATTGTGACGCGGATGCAGCAGTGGCATGAAGCGGGTATTGAAGTTCAGCTCTGCACCTTCGGCCAGAAGGCGGAGCAGTTCTTCCGCCGTATCGGTGCACCGGTTGCAGCACAGTTCAGCCATCTTGGTGATGCGCCGCGGCTAGAGGTGCTGATCGGCTCAATCAGGGTGATGCTCGATGACTACGACAGCGGTGTGATCGATGAGCTGCATCTGGTCTACAACGAGTTTGTCAACACCATGACGCAGCGACCACGCGTTGAGCAGTTGCTACCGATCGCCCAGCCGGCTGAAGATGGTCAGCTTAGCCACTACTGGGACTACCTCTACGAGCCCGATCCGGAGCAGGTGCTTGATGCGCTACTAAAGCGCTACGTGGAGTCGCTTATCTATCAGGGTGTGGTCGAGAATATCGCTTGCGAACAGGCAGCGCGGATGGTCGCCATGAAGGCGGCGACCGACAACGCCGGTTCGCTGATCAACGAACTGCAGCTCGCCTACAACAAGGCGCGGCAGGCGGCGATTACCCAAGAGCTGTCGGAGATTGTCGCCGGCGCTGCCGCGGTGTGAGTTGCGACCGCGACCCGATTTGAAACCGTATTAAGAGGAACCGAACATGAGTTCTGGAAGTATTGTGCAAGTTATCGGTGCCGTGGTCGACGCGCAGTTTCCGCGTGACGCGATTCCGAAAGTCTACGACGCCCTCAATGTCGAACAGGCGGGGCTCACCCTAGAGGTGCAGCAGCAGCTTGGCGATGGGGTAGTACGTGCCATTGCGATGGGTTCAACCGATGGCCTCAAGCGTGGTATGGATGTAAGCAACAGCGGCGCACCTATCTCGGTGCCGGTCGGCACCGCTACGCTCGGTCGGATTATGGATGTACTCGGTAATCCGATCGATGAGCGCGGCCCCATTGGTGCCGAGGTGCAGCAGCCGATCCACCGCAAAGCCCCTGCGTATGCTGACCAAGCGGCGGCAGTTGAGATTCTCGAAACCGGTATTAAGGTTATCGATCTCATCATGCCGATCGCCAAAGGGGGCAAGGTGGGGCTGTTTGGCGGTGCCGGTGTGGGTAAGACGGTGACGCTGATGGAGCTGATCCGCAACATCGCGGTTGAGCACTCCGGCTACTCGGTATTTGCCGGCGTTGGTGAGCGAACCCGTGAAGGGAACGACTTCTACCACGAGATGAGCGAGGGTGGGGTACTCGATAAGGTGGCACTGGTCTATGGCCAGATGAATGAGCCACCGGGTAACCGACTCCGCGTTGCGCTCACCGGCCTGACCATGGCGGAGTATTTCCGTGATGAGGGGCGTGACGTACTGATGTTTATCGATAACATCTACCGCTACACCCTCGCCGGAACCGAGGTATCAGCGCTACTCGGGCGGATGCCATCGGCGGTCGGTTATCAGCCGACGCTAGCCGAAGAGATGGGTGTGCTGCAGGAGCGGATCACCTCGACCCGTACCGGCTCTATCACCTCCTTCCAGGCGGTCTATGTACCGGCTGACGATCTCACCGATCCGTCACCGGCCACCACCTTCGCCCACCTTGATGCAACGCTGGTACTGTCACGCCAGATCGCTGAGTTGGGGATCTATCCGGCGGTCGATCCGCTCGACTCCACCTCGCGCCAGCTCGATCCGCTGGTGGTCGGAAACGATCACTACGACACCGCCCGAGCGGTGCAGGGGACGCTCCAGCGCTACAAAGAGCTGCGTGACATTATCGCCATCTTAGGTATGGATGAGCTCTCAGCCGAGGATAAGCTGATTGTGTCGCGGGCGCGGAAGATTCAGCGCTTCCTATCGCAGCCCTTCTTCGTTGCGGAGGTCTTTACCGGTGCGCCGGGTAAGTATGTCTCACTCAAAGAGACTATCCGCGGCTTTAAGGGGATTGTCGAAGGTGAGTATGACACCCTACCGGAGCAGGCCTTCTATATGGTCGGCACGATCGACGAAGCGATCGAAAAAGCGAAGTCGATGTAACCAACCGGAGGTAAATCGCTATGGCGATGACCATGCATGTCGATATCGTGAGTGCGGAGTCCTCCATCTTCTCCGGAACCGCGACTGCGCTCCATGCGCCCGCGACGCTCGGTGAGGTGGGGATCTTACCCCGCCACTCACCGCTGCTAACGTCACTGCAGCCGGGTGAGATTCGGGTGGTAACCGGTGATCAGGAAGAGGCCTACTATGTCTCCGGTGGTCTGCTAGAGGTGCAGCCGCATCGGGTAACCGTGTTAGCGGATACCGTGTTGCGCGCTCGCAACCTCGATGAGGCGGCGGCGATGGAGGCAAAAGCGCGTGCGGAGCAGTCGCTACAAGATCATGGTGGTGAAGTCGACTACGCACGGGCGCAGGCGGAGCTAGCCGAAGCGGTCGCGCAGTTGCAGACAATTCAGCGGCTACGGCGGCGGCGTGGCGAGAGTCACTAAGTCGCGATTGCGCTGGTGATCACACCGTAAGTCGCGTGATCTGGCTAAGTGGTGGCAGCGATGCCAATCGAGAGAAGGGTGGTGCTGTGCGCCACCCTTTTCTGTTATTTGAGGGGATGATTTTGATGAGTAGTGCAAAAGTAGCGCGTAACCGGGTGGTCTCGATCACCTATTCGGTCACCGATGAGGCGGGCGAGGTGTTAGAGCAGGTCGATATTCCAGTCTCCTATCTGCATGGTGGCCCGGCTGGGCTCTATGAACCGATTGAAGAGGCGATCGAAGGGTGTGCGGTCGGCGATAGCATCGCTGTCCCACTCTCGCCAGCCGAGGGGTTTGGGGAGCGCGATCCCTCACTCACCTTTACCGATGCGATTGAGAATGTGCCGCCACAGTTTCGCAAACTCGGCGCTGAAGCGGAGTTTCGCAATGAGGCGGGAGAGACGGTCAAGATGGTGGTGACCCATATCGATGAGGGGAGTATCACCCTCGATGGCAACCACCCGTTCGCCGGCAAAACCGTCACCTTCCGCGTCACCGTGCAGGAGATTCGAGCCGCCACCGCACAGGAGCTACGCAGCGGCGAGGTGGAGCAACCATCACAGACGGTACATTAACCATGGCGGTGCAACCGATTGAGGTGGTGGTACTCGCTGCCGGACAGGGGAAACGGATGCGCTCAACCCGCCCGAAGGTGCTGCACCACCTCGCTGGTCGGCCGCTGCTAGCGCATGTACTCGACACCGCCGCTGCGCTCCAGCCGCAAGCGATCCATCTGGTGGTGGGGCATGGCGGCGATCAGGTGCGCCAAGCGTTTGCTGATCGACCGCTACAGTGGGCCGAACAGCAGACCCAACTCGGCACTGGCCACGCGGTCGCGCAGGCGCTACCAGCGGTCGCCGATGAGTCGCTGCTGCTAGTACTCTATGGCGACGTACCACTGGTGGCGCTGCCGACCCTACAGCAGCTCCTCTCGCTCGCCGCCACCACCGCCGGCGTCGCGCTACTGACGCTCCGGCTCGATGATCCGCACGGCTATGGTCGCATTGTGCGCACCGCCGCAGGCGCAGTGCAGGCGATTGTTGAGCAGAAGGATGCGGATGCCGCTACCTGCGCCATCAACGAGGTCAACAGCGGCATCATGGCGCTCCCCGCTGCTCAGCTACGCGACTGGCTCACCCGCATCGGTAACGACAATGCGCAAGGTGAGTTCTATCTTACCGATGTGGTTGCGTTAGCGGTCGCCGATGGTGTCGCCGTCACCGCCCACACCATCGACGATAGTGATGAGGTGCTTGGGGTCAACGATCGCGCCCAGCTCGCCCACCTAGAGCGGGTGTGGCAGCGGCGGCAGGCGGACGCACTACTGGCGTCAGGTGTCACCCTCATCGATCCGGCACGGATCGATGTGCGCGGTGAACTGATTGCCGGTGAGGATTGTGTGATCGACGTGAATGGGGTGTTTGAGGGGCGGGTGCGTCTCGGTCGTGGGGTGCGGATCGGTGCTAACTGCCTACTGCGTGACTGCGATATTGGTGATGAGGTGGTGATTGAGCCGATGAGCCTGATTGAGCAGTCGCAGGTGGCCGCGCACTGTACCATTGGTCCATTTGCCCGCCTCCGCCCCGGCAGTGAACTGGCTGCAGGGGCTAAAATCGGCAACTTTGTCGAGGTGAAGAAGAGTCGTATTGGACGCGGCTCAAAGGTGAACCACCTAAGCTATATTGGTGATACGGAGATGGGGGAGGGGGTCAATATCGGCGCCGGTACCATCACCTGCAACTACGACGGCGCCAATAAGCACCAGACCATCATCGGCGATCGCGCCTTTATCGGTTCCGATACCCAACTGATTGCACCGGTTACGGTAGGGGCTGATGCCACCATCGGTGCCGGCTCCACCATCGCGCGCGATGCACCGGCGGCGGAATTGAGTGTCAGCCGCACCAAGCAGCGGACGATTCCAGGCTGGCAGCGCCCGAAAAAGCGTATCAACTGAAAACGAGTGAGGAGAGTACGATGTGCGGTATTGTCGGCGGCGTAGCGGAGCGTGATGTGGTGCCGATCCTGCTGGAGGGGCTCCGGCGGTTAGAGTATCGCGGTTATGACTCAGCCGGGTTAGCCCTGCTCGATGCGACCGGGGCGCTACAGCGCCAGCGAATGCCGGGTAAGGTGGCGGGATTGGCCGCTGCCATCGCAGCCACCGCCTATCATGGACGCGTCGGCATCGCGCACACCCGCTGGGCAACGCATGGGGTACCGAGTGAGCGTAACGCTCACCCCCATGTGAGTGGCGATCGCGTGGCGGTGGTACATAACGGCATCATTGAGAACCACACTGCGCTGCGGCAGCAGCAGCAGCAGGCGGGCTACCACTTCAGCTCCGATACCGATACGGAAACGATTGCCCACTGCATTGATAGTGAGCTACAGCGCGATGGCGATCTCCTAGCGGCAGTGCAGCGCAGCGTCACGCAGCTAGAGGGGGCATTTGCGCTCGGTGTGATCGCCACCGACGATCCACAGCGACTGATTGCGGCGCGCCGTGGCTCACCGTTAGTGATTGGCGTCGGCATTGGCGAACACTTTATCGCCTCTGATGCGTCTGCCCTACTGCCGGTGACGCGCCGCTTTATCTACCTAGAGGAGGGGGATATAGCCGATCTGCGGCGCGATCGCCTCACTATCTACGCTGCTAACGGTCAGCCGGTGGAGCGGCCGCTACGCGACTCGGAGCTAAGTGCCGATGCGGTGGAGCGGGGCGAGTATCGTCACTACATGCTCAAAGAGATCCATGAGCAGCCGCGCGCGATTGCCGAGACGCTAGAGGGGCGGATCGGTGATGGCAAACTACTAGAGGGGTGTTTTGGGCCGACTGCAGCGGCGCTGTTTGATCGGATTCGACGGGTGACGATCATCGCCTGCGGTACCAGCTATCATGCGGGTCTCGTGGCAAGCTACTGGTTTGAGGGGATCGCCGGGTTACCGTGTCGAGTTGAAGTGGCGTCGGAGTGGCGCTACCGCCAATCGGTCGCAGAGCCAGATACACTGCTGGTGGTGATCTCACAATCGGGGGAGACCGCCGACACCTTAGCGGCGCTGCGCCAAGCGAAGCGGAGCGGTTATGCGGCGGCGACACTGGCGATCTGCAATGTGCCGGAGAGTTCGCTCGTGCGCGAGTCTGATCTGGCGCTAATGACCCATGCTGGCCCAGAGATTGGCGTCGCCTCAACCAAAGCCTTCACCACCCAACTGGTGGCACTGATGCTACTGGTGATTGCGGTCGGGCGGCGGCATCGGGTCGATAGCAGCACCGAGCTACAACTCATCGCAGCACTAGAGCAGCTACCGCGTGAAGTGGAGTCGATCCTGCAGCATGATGGTGCGATTGCGCAGTTAGCTGAACAGTTTGTGGATAAGCAGCACACCCTCTTTCTCGGTCGCGGCCCACTCTACCCGATTGCCCAAGAGGGGGCGCTGAAGCTCAAGGAGATCTCTTACATCCATGCCGAAGCCTACCCCGCTGGTGAGTTGAAGCATGGGCCGTTAGCACTGGTTGACGATACCATGCCGATCGTCGCGGTTGCCCCGAACGATGCGCTATTAGAGAAGCTAAAATCGAACCTACAGGAGGTGCGGGCGCGTGGTGGTGAGCTCTTTGTGTTTGCCGGTGCCGGAAGCTTGCGCGAGGATGAGTGCACCCACCTGCTTGATGTGGCACCGGTACATGCGGTTACCGCACCGATCCAGTTTGTGATTCCGCTCCAGCTACTCGCTTACCATGTTGCGGTACTGCGTGGCACTGATGTTGATCAGCCGCGTAATCTGGCTAAGTCGGTGACGGTTGAGTAGTGCGCGAATATCGGCGAGCAAGTTAATTGCTGGGAAAAAATTACTTTGCAATCTCACTATCCAATCAGGAGTGAAAAATAATGAAAGTATCCGTAGATGTTTATACCAAAGATGTTGATGCCGCTTTAGAAGCGTTTAAACTTGCTATTGAGGAGGGCGCAACAGATGTTCGCCTGAATTCTAGTGAGGATTATAATACGAAGATTTTTGAATATCTTAACTTGATGTTCGATGCTGATCATACATCATCTGCTATTTCACATCTTGATGATGGCCCATTTGTTAAAGATACTGATGATCTTTAAGGCGCTTTAAAGTATCCCTGATTCCGTGACTTCAAATCCCAAAAAACCGCTGCAAAGCCTGTAACCACGGGGCTTGCAGCGGTAAAATAGGGGCTGTTTTGCATTCATCCAGACAGTGACTTTTTACCATTGATTCAGGTTGTTGATCATACTCATCCAACAGGTGATAGGCCTGTTTGGGCAGTGTGTGCAAAAAATGGATCACCTGTTGATAGGCTTGGTCATTGAGTTCTACCGATAAAGTTTTCATTGTTATACTGGCACGGTTGTCCGACCCTGACATCGATTGGTTCATGCCGTACCGACAGGTGAAGAGGATCTTGCAAGCACGGACTGAGCGCCTCCGGTTGGGACTGCTCAACCAAGACTCCAGTTGCTCGCCCGCACGGGTGTTATCAACGGAATGCGAATTACCGAAAAAACTGCCATGAGCAACTTTGCTTAGGTTTTTAGGAACAGAAACACCCCTGCTCGACATAAAAAAGATGGTTTGGCTCCATCACCCGTGTCACCACCTCGCTATCGGTGCCGGTCACAAACAGCTGACAGCCGAGCGATACCACATGCTCCAGCACAAACCGACGATTCCCCTCATCCAACTCCGCCGCAATGTCATCAATCAGTACGATAGGTGCATCGCCCAATATTCGATGATTGATCTCAAACTGCGCTAACAGCAGCGCCAGCACCAGCAGCTTCTTCTGCCCGCGTGACAACATCTTCGCCGCCCGATCCCCCTGCGCTCGCAGCAGCAGATCATCACGGTGCGGCCCCGCAACCGTATAACCCATCTGTAGATCGCTATCGCGGGTGGCCGCTAACACCTCCCCTAGCGTGCGCGCTTGATCCCAGCCCGGGCGAAACTGTAGCTGGAGATCGAGCCCGGTGAGTAGCCCCTTAGCGACTAGCGGCACGAGGTGTGAGCGTAGCTGTTCGACATATCCGCTGCGCCACTGCGCGAGCTGCGTTCCGTGATCGGCTAACGACTGCTCCCACGCCGCTGCCCCTCGCCGATCGCGCTGCCGTAGTGCGCTGTTGCGCTGCCTTAAACTCCGCTCATAGTGCAGCCAAACGGCATGGAAACGCGGCTCTATGTGGAACATACCCCAATCGATAAAGCGCCGCCGCATCAGCGGTTGGCCATCGATTAGATCAACGCTCTCGGGGGTCACCACCTGTACCGCCAACCGCTCTGCAAGTGCCGAGCTGCTCCCCGCCCGTACGCCATCGACACTCACATCGGTGCTACCATCGATCCGCTTGGCGACACCGAGTCGATGCTGTAGATCCGATGATGTTGTCACCACGCCAAATAGCGTCGCGCAGCTCTCCCCTTTGCGGATCAGTTGGGTTACGCGACTGGCACGGAATGAGCGACCTGAACTGAGTAGATAGAGCGCCTCTAATAGCGCGCTCTTGCCACTACCGTTTGGACCAATGATGAGATTGAAGCCGGGGTGTGGGGTCAGTTGTGCTGAGGCGATATTGCGTAACGCGGTGATCGATAACTGCGACAGCACCATCGAAGGGTTACAGCCGCATCGGCATGATGACGTAGCGACCCGATGTATCATCGAAGCCGGTGATCAGAACACTACTATCACCATCGACCAGATCGATCTGTACGCGCTCAGTCTCAAAGCCGTTGAGCGCATCGAGTAGATAGGTGACATTAAAGCCAATCTCTAGTCGATCATAATCGACCGGGTAGCTGACCTCTAACTCCTCCTCCGCCTCCTCCTGCTCTGGATTGTTGACCGTCACTCGGAGCAGGTTGTTCTCCATCAGGAGTCGGGTGGCGCGAAACTTCTCATTCGAGAGTATCGACGCGCGGCGCAGCGACTCAATCAGATCGCGCCGGGGTGCGATCAGCTGTTTGTTGCAGCCACTCGGAAAGACCCGTTGATACTCTGGATAGCTGCCATCGATCAGCTTGGAGATAAACTCATTGTCACCAAATAGCACTCGGATGTGGTTGTTGTGGATCTCCACCTCAACTTCCGATCGCTCCTTCTCTAACAATCGACTCAGCTCTAGCGCCCCTTTGCGTGGCAGGATCACCTGCTGTAGCAACTCGCCGGTAAGGGTATCGAGCGGATATTCACACAGGGCGAGGCGGTGGCCATCGGTTGCGACTGCACGCAACACCCCTTCACCACTCTCTAGTAGTACGCCATTGAGGAAGTAGCGTACATCTTGATTGGCCATACAGACTTGGGTGCGCTCTAGTAGATCTTTTAGCAGCGCTTGCTCTATCGAAAAGTGGCGCGATTGACTCCCCCGCTCTAGTAAAGGGAAGTGGTCTGCCGGTAGGGTCGTGAGCGTGAAACGGCTCCGCCCCGACCGAATCACCGCCCGATCGCCATCAATCGTGATCTGTAGGATCGCCCCTTCGGGTAGGGTGCGGCAGATGTCGATGAAGGTTTTACCCGGCAGGGTGGTATCGAGATCCTCACCCTCGACAGGGAGACGTGAGCGCAGTTCAACTTCGCTATCGCTACCGATGAGGGTCAGCTCATGGTCGCGGATCTGTAACATGAGGTTGGTGAGTAGCGGCTGGGTTGAGCGCTTATTAATAACGCCACCGACCGCCAGCAGTGGCTTCAGTAGTTCATCGCGTCCAATCTGGAATTTCATTGCGTGTTCAATACCCTTAATGATGTAGCGTAGGTGGTGGTTATCAGGTGCTGAGGATCCGAAGTAAGTTGGCGTAATCCTCAGCCAATTGTTGATCATCTCGCTGTAGCTTAGCGACCGTACGACACCCATGCAGAATGGTAGTGTGGTCACGACCGCCAAACGCATCACCAAGCTCTGCTAAGCTACGCCCGGTGAGCTCTTTGGCTAGCGCCATCGCAAGTTGGCGCGGGCGGGTGATATTGCGTGTCCGGCGTTGTGATAGAAGATCGGTGACGCGGATCTTGTAGTAGGCGGCGACCGTCTTTTGGATATTCTCGATACTCACCTGCTTAGCCTGCACCGCGAATAGATCGCGCAGCGCCTCTTTAACAAAATCGAGTGTAATGGTCGAACCGGTCAACTCGGCGGTTGCGGCAACGCGCCGCAACGCCCCCTCTAGCTCACGCACATTCGAGCGCACCCGTTCGGCGATAAAGAAGGCGACGGCGGCCGGTAGGTGGATCCGCTGCTGCTCCGCTTTCTGGTGCAAGATGGCGACGCGGGTCTCTAACTCGGGTGGCTCTACCGCAACGGTCAATCCCCAGCCGAAGCGGGACTTGAGGCGCTCCTCTAGCCCCTCTACCTCCTTCGGAAAGCGATCACAGGTGAGGATCACCTGCTGCTGCCCCTCTAGCAGAACATTAAAGGTGTGGAAAAACTCCTCTTGCGAGCGCTCTTTGTTGGCAAAAAATTGGATATCGTCGATCAGTAGCGCATCGACCGAGCGGTAGAGCCGTTTGAAGTCGTTGATCGTATTGTGCTGTAGCGCCTTGACCATGCCACTGACGAAGCGTTCGGAGTGGAGGTAGAGCACGCGCGCCTCGGGGCGGCGCTGAAGTAGCGCGTTGCCGATCGCCTGCATCAGATGGGTCTTGCCAAGGCCGGTACAACCATAGATAAAGAAGGGGTTGTAGACTTTACCGGGGTTCTCTAGCACCTGCCTCGCCGCCGCTTGGCCGAGCTGATTCGATTTGCCAACCACAAAGGTCTCGAAGGTGAAGTGGCGGTTGAGGTTGCTGTTGCTGATGGGGATCGGCAGTGCCGCCGCATCGGTGGCGGTGCGCTCTTGCCGGCTAGTGCGCTGGCTGGTGCGCGCCGCGCCTGATGGCGGTTGCGTCGGTGAGCGCGTCCTACTCGATTCGGTTGATTCGGAGGGCCGACTCCGCTCACCGATCGCAAACACCACCTGTAGTGGCTCGGTTTTACTCGATAGCTCTGAAACTAACGATTGGATTTGCGCACCAAATTTCTCTTCGACACAATCTCTTACAAAACGGTTAGGTGCCAACAGCCGCAGTTCATCGGCCTCACACTGGCTCTGCAGAGGGCGAATCCATGTGTTTAACTGCTGCGACGATAGCTCCTCTTCGAGCCGCACTAAGCAGAGCGACCAGATCTCTTCAGACACACTAAATACCGAGGTGGGGTGGATTTCGGATGGGGTTTTTGCAGCGCGCAGTCTACCGCTGATGACGCCTCTTATCCATACCTTAATATGTGGCCGATTCGGCATCGCATAGCGGGTCTAGTCATTGACTTTCTGCACCAACTACCGTATGTTGCAAAACCTTTTACGCGAGCGACACCCTACCGGTATTAACCGGGTCGCCACTCTCCCCTTTAACTTGCAAGCTACGGATCGTTACCCGTCATGAAACGTACATTTCAGCCCAGTAATCTCAAACGTGCCCGTACCCACGGCTTCCGCGCTCGGATGCGTACTGTTGGTGGCCGCAAGGTGATCAAGGCTCGTCGCGCCAAGGGGCGCGCCCGTCTCACCCCATAAGCCCTGCATCAGCCCGACGCTCTGTTGCGAGCCAGCAGCGCTAGCCCGCAACAGCAGATATCACTGTCGCACGCTACGGCGTTTCCGCGCTCGCACCGGTTAATAAAACCGGCGCAGTTTCAGCGTCTATTCGCCTCAGCACAGCGTATTCATGGGCGTGGCTTCCTACTGCTAGTCTGTAGCAATGGATTAAACCATCCGCGTCTTGGTATGGCGATCGCGCGCAAACATGTGCGACGGGCGGTTGCCCGTAACCGAATCAAGCGTGTTATCCGCGAGCAGTTCCGTCAGCAGCAGTCGCAGTTTGGTGGTGTCGATATGATACTGCTCGCTCGCACCGGCGCGGATCAGCTCTCTGGCGATGCGCTGCGCCGTACGCTGCAGCAGTTGTGGCGTCAGATGGAGAAGCGATGCGGCACCTCCTCCTGCTGCTGATCCGTGGCTACCAATATCTGCTGAGTCCACTGCTCGGTAGCCACTGCCGCTTCCACCCCACCTGCTCCAGCTACGCCTACCAGGCGATCAGCCGGTTTGGTGCGCTGCGGGGTGGTTGGCTGGCCCTGCGTCGCCTTGGTCGCTGCCATCCGTGGCACGAAGGCGGTATCGATCCTGTACCCGACAACAAAGATTGAGCCCCTGATGGATTTCCAACGTCTTCTTCTGTTCGCTGCACTGGCATTCACGTTAATGATGATGTGGCAGGCTTGGCAGCACGACTATGGCCCCCAGCCACCGGTCGCTACCGCTACTGCGACCAACCCGATAGCGTCGAGCAATGGCGACACCCCGCCGGCCAGTTTTAGTGCCGGTACCGATATGCCCGCCACCCAAGTACCGCCGCCGCAGCCATTTGAGCAGGGTGATCGGATCGTCGTTGAGACCGATCAGTTTCGTGCCGAGCTCGACACCATCGGCGGTGACCTGCGCCAAGTCGCACTGCTCGCCTATCCAGTAGATGCCAATCAACCCGATGATCCGGTGGTGCTGATCAATGATCAGGCCGGTAGCGATCTCTTCGTGGTGCAGTCGGGACTGTTAGCGGCCAGCGGTGCGAGTGCGCCGAATCACCGCGCCCACTATCGTGCCGAGGCGTATCACTACCGACTCGATAGCGCTAGCGATACTCTCACCGTCCCTATGGTGTGGGAGGATGAGAGCGGATTGAAGGTGACCAAAACCTACACCTTCCATCGCGGCAGCTATCTGGTTGATGTCGGCTTCCATATCGATAACGGTAGCAGCGAGAGCTGGAGTGGTAGCTTCTACCGTCAGCTACAGCGCAGCGAACCGACCGGCGGCTCCGCCTTCATCTACACCTACACCGGCGGTGTGATCTATAGCGATGAGCAGAAGTACGAGAAGATCGACTTCAGCGAGATGCGCGAGAGTAATCTCGATCGCAGCTTCAATGGTGGCTGGTTGGCGATGATTCAGCACTACTTCCTCGCCGCTTGGTTAGCAGAGCCGGAGCAGCAGCACCGCTACTACTCGCGCCATCCAGAGAGCGATCGCTATCTGCTCGGTATGGTTGGACCACAGCAGCAGGTGGCGGCGGGTGCGAGCGCCGATCTCTCGGCACGACTCTTTGTCGGACCGAAGCTGCAAGATGAGTTAGAGCAGATCGCCACCGGACTGGAGCTGACGGTCGATTATGGCTGGCTCACCTTTATCGCCAAACCGCTCTTTTGGGTGCTTGATGGCATCCATAACCTAGTCAACAACTGGGGCTGGGCGATTATTCTCGTCACGGTGCTGATTAAGCTCCTCTTCTACAAGCTCTCTGAGACTAGCTACAAGTCGATGGCGCAGATGCGCAAACTGCAGCCGCGGTTAGCCAATCTTAAGGAGCGCTATGGTGATGATCGGGAGAAGATGAATGAGGCGATGATGCGGATCTACAAGGAGGAGAAGATCAACCCGCTTGGCGGCTGTCTACCGATCCTACTTCAGATCCCGGTCTTTATCGCTCTCTACTGGGTTCTGTTAGAGAGCGTTGAGATGCGTCAAGCCTCATTCATTCTCTGGCTCAACGATCTCTCCTCGCCCGATCCCTTCTTTGTGTTACCGCTGCTGATGGGGGCGACAATGCTGATCCAGCAGCGTCTCAATCCGACGCCGCTCGATCCGATCCAAGCGAAGGTGATGATGGTACTGCCGATTGTCTTTACTATCTTCTTCGCCTTCTTCCCAGCCGGTTTAGTGCTCTACTGGACTGCGAATAACGCGCTCTCAATTGCGCAGCAGTGGTATATCACCCGCCACGTCGTCGAAGCCTAGAGGGATCGCTCGATGGTGAGCGGTGACACCATCGTCGCCGTTGCCACCCCGCCTGGTCGGGGTGGCATCGGGATTATTCGCCTCTCCGGACCGCTCGCGGCGCATATCGGTGCCAAGCTTCTAGGCGGCACCCTACCGCCGCCGCGCCACGCCCGCTACGGGCCGCTCTGTGATCAGCAAGGTACCCCGCTCGATCACGGCATCGCCCTCTGGTTTCCCGCGCCTCACTCCTTTACCGGTGAGGATGTGGTGGAGCTACAGGGGCATGGCGGGCCGGTGGTACTCGATATGCTGCTGGAGGCGTGTTGCCATGCGGGTGCGCGACTCGCTAACGCGGGTGAGTTTAGTCAGCGCGCATTTCTTAACGATCGCATCGATCTGGCGCAAGCTGAGGCGATTGCCGATCTGATCGACGCCACGTCACGGCAAGCTGCCCGCTCTGCGCTCCAGACCCTGCAGGGGCGCTTCTCACAGCAGATCGATAGGTTAGTTGAGGGGGTGATTACGCTGCGGATCCACGTTGAGGCGGCGATCGACTTCCCCGAGGAGGAGATCGACTTTCTCGCTGACGCCTCACTCCAGCAGCAGCTCGATACGCTACAGCAGCAGCTTAAGCAGCTACTTTGCGGAGCACAGCAGGGGCAACTGCTACGCGATGGGATGCAGTTAGTGCTCGCCGGCACACCCAATGTTGGCAAATCGAGTCTGCTCAACGCGCTTGCCGGTGAGGAGCATGCGATCGTAACCGATATCCCGGGCACCACCCGCGATCTCCTGCGCGCACAGATCAACCTCAACGGTATGCCGCTACATATCATTGATACGGCCGGACTACGCGACACCCCCGCTGATGCGGTCGAAGCGGAGGGGATGCGGCGCAGTTGGCAGGCGATTGCGCAAGCCGATCGGTTACTGTTGGTGATGGATGATCGCACCTGTTTTGATGCTACCCAACAGGCCCTAATCGATCAGCTACCGACCGCGTTACCGGTCACGCTACTGCGCAACAAGATCGATCTGAGTGGTGGGGTCGCGGGTCTGCGGGCAGGAGGCGAGCGATACCCTGAGATTGGCCTATCAGCGCGCACCGGGATGGGTATCGATGCGCTACGCGATCATCTACAGCAGGTGATGGGGTATCACGGAGGGGATGGGGCCTTTATCGCCCGTCGCCGCCATCTACAGGCGCTGCAGCAGGCGGCGGCGGCTCTCCAGTTAGCGGCGCAACAGCTGACCGCGCGTCAGGGTGAGTTGATGGCCGAAGAGCTGCGGCAGGTGCAGCAGGCACTCGCTACCATCACCGGTAGTTTTGATAACGATCAACTGCTTGGCCGCATCTTCAGTAGCTTCTGTATCGGTAAGTAGCTGATGGGGCCGCTAACCGCGCTGATCCTTGCCGGTGGTCGTGGGCGCCGGTTCGATGGCGCAGATAAGGGGCTACTCCCCTTCGGTAGTGGCGTATTGATTGAGCAGGCGATCGCCCAACTCACCCCGCAGGTCGATCAGATCCTCATCAGCGCGAACCGCAACCATCACCACTACGCCGGTTTCGGCCTACCGGTGCTGCGCGATAGCGACCAACTAGAGCCCTATCCCGGCCCGCTCGGTGGTATGCTTGCGGCGCTAGAGTGGAGCCGCGATCCGCTACTCTTGGTGGTGCCAGGTGATGCGCCTTGGATTGCCCCCGATCTGGCCGCCCGTCTCCGGCAAGCACTGCTACAGCAGCAGGCGATGGTGGCCGTTGCGGATGATGGTGAGCGTCTCCAACCGCTCCACGCGCTGCTCCGCCGCGAGCTGCTGACGCCACTGCGCCAAGCGCTCATGCAGCGGCAGCGGCGGGTAATCGACTGGTATCAACAGCAGCGCTGGGTAGCGGTGCCGTTTGCCGATCGTCGGCGGCAGTTTTACAACTTCAACTACTTAACCCACTATCAGCGACCCGCTACCGCCGCCGTGGCGATGACCATTAGCGAACCAACCGATAGGAGCCCCTGCTCGATGTCACTGATGCCCTTTCCAGAAGCGAAACAGCGGCTATTGGCTGCTGCTCACCCCATCACCGATCAGCAGCAACTCCCCCTAGAAGCGGCCACCGGCCGCATTCTTGCAGCGCCGCTCTTAGCGCCGTTGACACTGCCGCCGTTTGATAATGCGGCGATGGATGGTTACGCGGTTCGATGCAGTGATCTAACTGCTGCCGCCACTACGTTACCGATTAGCCAGCGCATCGCCGCCGGTGATGTCGCCCAGCCGCTCGCCGCTGGAACTGCTGCCCGCATCTTTACCGGTGCACAACTGCCGGAGGGGGCCGATGCGGTGGTGATGCAGGAGGCGTGTGAGCGTGACGGCAGCCATGTCACCATTCAACATCGCCCCTACCCATGGCAGCATGTGCGCCAGCGCGGCTCCAATCTACAGCAGGGGGCTGAACTCCTACCGGCCGGTTATCGACTCGATGGCGCTGCCCTCGGTCTTGTTGCCTCAATGGGGATTGCGATCCTACCGCTGCTGCGGCGGCTGCGGGTGGCGCTCCTCTTCACCGGTAGTGAACTGGTTGAACCGGGTCGTCCGCTACCGCCCGGACACATCTACAACGCTAACCGCCACCTGATGCGCGGGTTTCTACAGCGGTGCGGTGTTGAACTGATCGATCTAGGTACCATCGAGGATAACTACGACCGCCTAACTCAGAGACTGCATGAGGCGGCGGCCGACGCCGATCTGATCCTCACCAGTGGCGGCATGTCGGTCGGTGAGGAGGATCACGTGATCCAGGCAGTCGCCGCCGCCGGTGCAATCGATGTCTGGAAGATCGCTGCCAAACCGGGTAAACCGTTCGGTTTCGGTCACCTACGCAGCGGTGATCGTCAGGTCCCCTTTATCGGGCTACCGGGTAATCCGGTAGCGGTCTGGGTCGGCCTCGTCACCCTCGTTGCCCCCTTCCTGAACCGCCTGCAGGGGCGCGATCCGATCGAACCGGAGCCGCTGCGGTTGCGATCGGAGTTTCACTATCAGGTGCGCGGTAATCGGACCGAGTTTGTGCGGGTACGGCGCACCGCTGACGGCGGGCTCGCCTGCTACCCGAACCAAGATTCAGCGGTGCTGATGTCGGCGGTGTGGGGCGATGGTCTCACCCCGATCGCGGCAGGGAGCAGCGTCAATCCGGGCGATCCGCTCGATTTCATTCCGATACCGGAGGGGTGGTAAAAAAGCGGCCGGTGAGCGATGCTAACGCCTCGTCCTAGAGAGTGAGGTGGCAACATGAGTGAACCTGATTGCTTTAGCGAACGGATGCTCAATCCGTTTCATGGGATGGCGAGCGTTATCGCTTTCGGTAATGCCGATGCAGTGAGTCGCGATGGGGTCAACTGGTCGCTCTACATTCTGCGCGAGAACGATCGGGAGGCGCGCGAAGATGGCACCATTGCTGAGATTGAGACCCCCGACTACCTCTACGGCACATGGTCGCAGAAGCGGGGTTTGAAGCGCGGGCCGGTGCGCGATGAGGTGGAGAGCGCCGAACTGGAGCCGATTGGCCAGCGGCTACTTGCGGCAGTGCGCGAGTATGGGAGTCAGTTACCCTTTCCGGCGCGTGATCACTATGAGTTATGGCTGCTCGATGAGGCAGGGGCCCCACTCGCCCTCCTCGATAGCGCCTGTAGTGACGATGCGATTGAGCCGGAGATGTGCGTCAACTGGCGCAGCGGCCAGCGCGCGGCGGTCGGGTTTAGCTGCCGCGGCGAAACCGCCCCCGCTGAGCGCATCGCCACCCTCATCAACAGCGCTGCCGGTCGTAAACCGCTAGCGCAGTGGTTTTGGCGTCAAGGGGGGCATGGTCAAGGGATCGCCAACATGGGGCTTCCGTCCGGGTGGGGGGAGCGGATCCTCCCAGCCGCCGCCTTCCCGCCGCTGCTGCTGCGTAGCGAGTGGCCGGAAGCGGCTGATCAGGCGCTGGTTAGCGCCTATCTGGAGTGGCTAGCCCCCTATCTTCTGGAACTCCCGGCGCTCACCACTGCCGGCCGGAGCGAACTAGAGCAGGCGGCGGTTAAGCAGGCGCCGGTGGTAGCGGCGCGCCATCGTCTCTACCCCGAAACCATCGATCGGCAGCGGATCACGGCGGCGCTTGTGGAAGCGCAGCTACGCGGACAGGTGGCAGAGCAGCGAGTACCGGGGGCGGAGGAGTATCCGTTCTATCAACTCTTTAGCTCGGGTGATTGAGGTGGGCGGCAGGGGCGATACCAAGCAGCAGTTGGCGATAGGTTGCGCGCAGCGCCGCTAACGCGGCGGCGCGGCCATTAGCACCCGATTGTGCCACCACCTGCGGCCACGGCTGCTGCTGGATCACGCGCCACAACAGGAGCTGCAACTGCGGCACCGTGAGCGTGCGCTGGATCGCCGGATCGCTCACCGCGACTAATGCCAGTGGCTGTAGCACCCCCACCACCATCTCATAGTGGCGCTCTCCATAGGCAAAACTGATCGCATCAGCCCAATCCGCCTCATCAAATTGCTGTATCAGTGCGGCGGTGGAGGGGGGCAGGGTCGCTAAGAGCGGTAGCGCCAGGGCGGCATCCAGATCGCGCAGGGCATCGCCTAGTAGCGCCGGAAAGTGGCGACGAAAGCGCTGCTGGGCGGCGCTACAGAGCCGCTGGCCGCGATCGCTAACCGGTTGTAACAGCAGCAGCGAGTGGCTGCCGCTGCTGTTACCCTGAGCGATCGAGACGCGACACGGTTGCCAACCGTTACGCTGCCAAAACTGGAGTAGATCGGGGGTCGCACCGAAGCTGCTACCGAGGTAATCAAAGCCATCGGTAGCGGCGTGGTGGTAGAGTTGCCGGAGCAGTTGAGTGCCGATCTGCTGCCGCTGTCGGGCCGGATGGACTGCCAGCCGCAAGATCCGCAGCGCGCGCAGTTGTGGTGCCTGTCGTACGCCTAGATGGATCGAGAGCACCTCCGGTAAGAGGTGGCCGTGCGGCCGGGTCTCACCGCGATAGATCGCCTCGCTGGTCGCGCCATCTAACCCCCCCTCTGTCGCCGTGAGTAGCACCGCGACCACGGCACCATCGGGTGTGCGTTGCAGCCAGATGGTGAGATTAGCGCCATCGAGTAGATGGCGTAGATCGAGCGGGCGGGTGCGGTAGTGGGCACTCACCAACAGCCCAAATAGCTGGCGCAGGAGCGGCTCATCGCTCACTAACTGATCGCGATCGATACGCTCTAGTGGCACCACATCAGCACCGCTAACGCTGCGCTCATGCGTCGCCGTGGGCAGCGCGACCGCCGCATCATCGGCTGCTGCCGCATCAAGCAGTAGCGCCTCGTAGAGGAGCTGCTCTAGTGGATCATCCACCCCCCATCGGATCGGCTCGGTGAGCGTCACCTCGCGCCACTGCGGCGTCAGTCGATCGAGGGTGGCGCGAAACCGTACCGCAAAACCGCGCCCATTGCCCTCATAACCGTGGATCGTGGTCGCAAACGCGATCCGCCCATAGCGGCGCAGGAGCTGCTCTAGTTGTGGCGTCGGTAGCGCCGCCGCCTCATCAACCAGCAGGAGCGCGGCTGCCGGCGCTTCGGCTAGGAGGCGATCGGGGGCGAGAAAGCGGATCGTCCCCCCCTGCCAATCGATCCGATCGCGCCGCAGCGTCGCTTGCGGCAGCTGCTGGGCGGCGTGGTGGAGTAGCCGACCCACCGCATCAAGTCGCGGCGCGGTCAGCAGGATCGGCGAGTGGCCGCCCCGTAGCAGTCGCGCCGCTGCGATCCCGAGCGCTGCCGATTTGCCGCGCCCGCGATCGGCGACAATCACCAGTGGCCGCCGCCGATGGCCGCTCACCACCCGCTCCAGCGCCGCAATGGTGGCGGACTGATCACCACTAACCCAATCGGCTGGGGTGACGGCGAGCGCCGGAGAATCGAGCGGTGGGAGGGTCGGCACGATAAGGGGTTCTCTGATCTGCAGCAGCGCCGGCTGGCGGGCAACTACCGCCGCCAACCGCGCCAGAAAACGACCACTCACCCCATCGATACCGGCCGGATAGATTGCGATCCGCGCATGCTCTGGATCACGAAAGCGGTGCCACTGCGTTAGCGGGGGGGTCAGCAGGAGCAGCAACCCCCCGGCGGACAGCGCACCGGCAACCGCCGCCACCGCATCGACATCAAAACCGCTATGGCTATCGATCACCAGCGTTGCCAACTCCCCCCCGAGCTGGCGACGTGCATCGCTGCCGTTAGCAGCGCGGAGCGCGGCCGGTGGCGTATCACCGAACCAGAACGGATCGGGCTGCTGGGCAATCAGGCGTGCCGCCTGTTGGCGACACCACGCCGCCGTCCCGCTAAGTAGCACCACCGCACGGTGACGCCGCGCAGCGGCGGTGCGACAGTGGGCTAGTAGTGTGGCTAAATCAACGCTATTCAGGGGGGATTAGACCCAGATCAGGTTAAGCGCGACCGACATCATGATCATTGGGCGAGTGAAAATATTCACTCTCCTCTGCCAACTCCTGAACCAGTCGCTGCAGCTCCGCTAGCCGCTGTTTAGCACTACTGATCGGGAAGCAATCCTCACAACGGGGATCGTCGCACGGTTGGCGAGAGTAGAGCCAATACTGTACTGCCCCCGCTAATAGCCCATCGGCAATATCCCAGAGATCGGCCTCCTCATCACGCTCGGCGATGCGGTTGCCTAACTGGACGGTTTCGCTCGATGCCTGCTCATAGGGATCTTCGGGATACTCTGACATGGGGATCGGCTCATCTGCGCGGGAAAGTGTGGCGATTTTAGCAGAGTTACCGCCCGCTCGCCGCTACCGAATGGTGACGCTATCGCCGCCATCGCCTACCATGATGCGCCGACCGGTCGCCTACTGCTGCCGCCACCCACCCCAACCGCCGCCTCTGCCGCGGCCCGATGGTGATGATCTGTGAAATCGCTGTTTGCAAAACCGCTCCTACGCACCCTACTGATGATGGTGGCAATGGTGCCGCTCTTCTGGCTGGTACTGGCGGAGGAGGGGCGTCGTCAGAGTGACATCTTCTTTTTGTGGCTGTTTGGAAAGCCGACTATCAGCCTACCGTTTGATCTACTCCACCCATCGCTCACGCCCGCTGATGTGGTGCTCAAACTCCCCGATGTAGCGCTCACCTGCAGCGCACTCGCGACCGATTTTGGTGATCGTGTCTGCCAATCCCCGATCGCCGCGTTTAACAGCGTACCGGCCAACCACGCCGCCTTCTTCTTTGCCGGTGAGCAGCTCCGGGCGGTCAAACTCAACTATCAGCGCAGCTACCACACCTACCTGATCGGTCGTCTCCTAGCGGCACTCGGTGAGCCGGTAGCGATGCTGCCGCTGCACTGGCACGCTGGCGGTGGGCGCATTCTGTTAGCCGGGCGTGAACTACAGGCTGACGATGAGCCGGCCCTGCTCTGGTTAGCTGCTACCCCCACCGAGTGAGGTGCCGGCGCACTTAATCGAAGATCTCAACAATACCGCACACCCGCTGCTGCGCATCGACCGCCACCACGGCTTTGATTTTGCGCTCGCGCATCAGCTGCTCCGCCTCAACTAGCATCGCGTCGGCGCTGATGGTGACCGGCGCGCGGCTCATAAAGCGGACAACCGGCTGATCGAGTAGAGCCGGTTCGCGCAGCATCGCCCGCCGCAGATCGCCATCGGTGATGATACCCTCAAGGTTACCATCGCTATCGGTGATGAGCGCCAGACCGAGGCGACCCTGCGTCATCGCCAGTAGCACCTCACGCATCGTCGCTGTCGGTGATACGAGCGGTAGCGTGCCGCGATGCATCGCATCGGCGACCCGGGTTAGGAGGCGCCGTCCGAGTGAACCGCCGGGGTGGAAACGGGCGAAGTCGGCGGGTTGAAAGCCGCGCTGCTGCATCAGGATCACCGCCATCGCATCGCCCGCCGCCAGCGTCGTTAGAGTGGAGGTGGTGGGGGCTAGATTGTGCGGGCAGATCTCCCGCTCTACGGCGATGTTGATGGTGGCGTTCGCGTGGCGGGCGAGGGTAGAGTTGGGGTTACCCACCAGCGCAATGCGCGGAATATTGAAGTGCTGTAGCGAGGGGATAAGACGTACAATCTCATCGGTCTCACCGCTATAGGAGATGAGGATAATCGCATCTTCACTGGTGATCATACCGAGATCGCCGTGGTACGCCTCGGCCGGATGCATAAAGAGCGCCGGGGTTCCGGTTGATGCGAGGGTCGCGGCGATCTTCTGGCCAATAATCCCCGATTTACCCATCCCACTGATCACAACCCGGCCACGCACCGCTAATAGCAGCGCGATCGCCTGCTCAAACTGCGCATCGATCTGGTGCGCCAACTGCTGTAGGGCGCCGCACTGCTCACGGATCAGCTGCTGCGCCTGCTGGTGTAGGGGTTGCGTCAGATCAAGCATCGTTCTCAACTCGGGTTAGCATGGTATCGACCGCTGAGACTAGGCAAAGGGTGGCAGCAGATCGAGTAGCTGCGGCTGAAACAGCAGCACGCTAGCGGCGACTAGCAGCCACATCACCATCCGCTCGGCGCCACTGCCGGTTACCATCGTTAGCGGCGAGCGCCAGCGCATCCGCCACGGCCATAGCAGTGGGATACCGGCGACCGTGAAGAAGTCACCGAGTAGATGAGAGGCGTAGCCAACTACCAGTGGCAGTAACCACCAGAGGATCGCCCCCTCATTGAAGTAGCGCAGCGCCAGCACCATCGCCACGATCGCTAACAGGCTATGGGTAAAACCGCGATGTCCGACCAGCGCCGATAGGGGGCGCGAGATAAAGCGGAGACGCCGGCCAAGCCAGCTCTGAGGATGATCCAGATCGGGCAGCAGTGAGGCGCCGGCGGCGATCACCAGCTGCGCCGGATCGAGTGGCACATCGAGCAGTTGCGTGGTCGCCTGCCAACAGACGACACCGAGAATAAGGTGGGTATTAACCTGCATGAGTACACTTTTTTTGGTTGCGTCGAAGAGTGTGCAATCGCCACGCTATCGCTTGCGATCGGTGATAGTGGCGTGCCATCATGATAAAACAGAGTGACAAGGTCAAGAATAATGGAGTACACCGATATGTTTCGACACCAACGCCCCCTGACGCTGCCAACCGCAGAGGAGGCGCTACCTGGGCGGATTGAGCCGTGCGATATCCCCCCCTACCACCTAGTCAATCGGCAGCCACTCGCTCCCCCCTATCCCCCCCATCTACAGCGTGCATTACTGGCAATGGGGTGCTTCTGGGGCGTTGAACGCCGCTTCTGGCAGAGACCCGGGGTCGTTATCACGATGGTCGGTTACGCCGGCGGTCATACCCCTAATCCCACCTATGAGGAGGTGTGTAGCGGTGCCACTGGCCACACTGAAGTGGTGCAGATCCTATTCGATCCGGCGCAGGTGAGCTATCGACAACTGCTGCAGATCTTCTGGGAGGGGCACGATCCGACCCAAGGGATGCAGCAGGGGAACGACATCGGTACCCAGTACCGCTCGGCGATCTACGGCTGTGATGCGACCCAACTGGCCACCGCCGAAGCGACGCGGCACGACTACCAGCAGGCACTCACTGCAGCCGGGTTTGGCACCATCACTACCGAGATCGCCGCTGCCCCCCCCTTCTACTACGCTGAGGGGTACCATCAGCAGTACCTCGCCCGCCACCCCAACGGCTACTGTGGTGTCGGCGGTTTAGGGATCGCACTGCCGGCCGCCACCGCGTAGAGCGCTAGTGGATATGGTGCAGTCGAAACTGCACCACCAGCTCCCGCAGATGAGAGGCCATCACCAGCAGCTGTCGCCCATCCTCCGCCAGCTCTGTCGCCCCATCGGTGGTGCGCGTCACGGCAGTGCCGATGCGCGCCATCCGCTCATGCAGCTCATTGGTGAGCTCATGCTGCTGCTCGGCGGTGGTGGCGATCCCACGATTCATCTCGCTGATGCGGGTGACGGCCTCGGCGATCACTTGTAGTGCACCGTGTGTCGCCACCACCTGCTCGACCGCGGCATCCGCCTGCCCCCGCCCACGCTCCATCACCGCGACCGTCTCACCGATACCGCTGAGTAGGCGCTCGACCACGCCATCAATCTCTTTAGTCGCCTGCTGTGTGCGCTGAGCGAGGGTTCGCACCTCATCGGCGACCACCGCAAAACCGCGCCCCTGCTCACCGGCGCGTGCCGCTTCAATCGCCGCATTGAGCGCTAGTAGGTTAGTCTGCTCAGCAATGCCATCGATCACCGACATCACGTTTTTGATGCTCTCACTATCGGACTGTAACCGCTGTACAACATCGGCAGTGCGCCCCACCTCATCGGCTAGGCGCGTGATCGCGCCGCGGGTAGCGGCGACCGCCTGATCGCCATCACTAGTCCGCTGCCGCGCCTCACTCGCCGCCGCCACCGCCTCGCGGGTGGTATCGGCAACTGTCTCGGCGGTGGTGGTGATACGGGCGATCGCGGCGGCGGCCTGATCGATCTCCTGCTGCTGATCATGCATTGAGCGCTGTGTCCCATCGCTACCCCGCGATACCCGCTGCGCGGCCTGATCGAGCCCTCCCGACTCCTCTGCCACCCGCCCTAAAATTGTGCGTAACCGCGCCTGCATCAGCTTCATCGCCTGCAGCATCTGCCCAATCTCATCGTGGTTTCGCACTTCAATTGGGATCCCTAAATCGCCGCCAGCGATACCGTGCGCAATCTCCACCACCTGTCGCATCGGCTGAATCGTGGTGCGGATTAGCAGCAGTGCGATCACCATAATCGCCCCAACCCCAAGCAGCGAGATCAGCACCATCACATTGCGCGTGGTGGTCGCCAGCGCCGCTGCCGTGTCTAACCGCTCACCACTGGCTAGTTGCGCCACCGCCTCACTCTCGCGCAGCTGCTGGAGCCGCGCCGCAGCGTCGCTGGAGGCGATCGGCTGCAGCAGCGGATTGAGAAGCTGCTGCAGCTGCTGCTGATGCTGCTGTAGCTCAGCTAACTCATGGTTGGTGGTATAGATCCCGGCGAGCGCCGCCACTATCGCCAGCAGCGCAATCGAGAGCAGGGCGCCGACGATGCGGTGCTTCAGACTCAGATCGAAGATGCTGCGGCGCCGCGGTAGTACCATCTGCGGATTTTTATTGAGCTGCCCATAGAGGTGCTCTGCCGTGCGGATCTGCTCGCGCGTTGGGGCGGTGCGTACCGACTGATACCCCTGCAACTGGCGACGGTTGTAGATTGGTGTCACATAGGCATCGACCCAGTAGTAATCGCCGTTTTTACAGCGATTCTTCACCATCCCGCGCCAACTCTGTCCACTCTGTACCGTCTGCCACAGCTCCCGAAACGCCTGTGGTGGCATCTCTGGATGGCGAACAATATTGTGGTTGCGGCCGATCAGCTCCGCCTCACTAAAGCCGCTGATATCGATGAAGTCTTGATTCACATAGGTGATCTTCCCCTTCGTATCGGTGACTGAGATGATGGTTGAGTCGGCGCGTAGTTTCTGTTCATTGCCGGTGATTGGCAGATTCTTCTTCATGTATTCCCCCGATTAAACTGTAGTGCAGCACAGTTGTTGGGGGTCGATTGTAGGCGAAAGCGTGAGTGACACTCCAGCACCGCCGCCGCTGAAACTTCTGTTATGCTGCGATGTGAGTCAGACCGGGAGCGAGGGAGGCAAGGGTGTCATTAGCGGTGGTCTATAGTCGGGCGGCGGTGGCGATCGAGGCGCCAGAGGTGGTAGTGGAGGTGCATGTTGCCGGCGGTCTACCCGGCATGACGCTGGTCGGATTGCCTGAGACAGCGGTGCGCGAGAGTAAGGATCGGGTGCGTGGGGCGATCCAAAATAGCGGCTTTGAGTTTCCGGTGCGCCGCATCACTGTCAACCTCGCTCCTGCCGATCTGCCGAAGGAGGGGGGGCGGTTTGATCTACCGATTGCACTCGGCATTCTCGCCGCCACCGGTCAACTCCCGCTACCACCGCTGGCCCACTATGAGTTTGCCGGTGAGTTGGCGCTATCGGGGGCGCTGCGGCCAGTGCGCGGCGTGCTGCCACTGGCGCTCCAAGCGCGGGCGGCCAATCGCACACTCATCCTACCGGTCGCAAGTGCTAGCGAAGCGGCGCTCGTTGAGGGGGCTGATGTGTTGGCGGCCGATCATCTACTAGCGGTGTGCGCCCACCTTAACGGCAGCAGCCAACTTGCCCGTCCCGATCCACCACCTTGCAGCGATCGCACACCCATTCCCGACCTGAGCGACGTGCAGGGGCAGCTCTGGCCGCGTCGGGCGCTAGAGATTGCCGCCGCCGGTGGTCATAGTCTGCTGCTCTATGGCCCGCCCGGTACCGGCAAAACGATGTTAGCGAGTCGCCTACCGGGGATTCTGCCACCGATGACCGAAAGTGAAGCGGTGGCCAGTGCCGCAGTCGCTTCAATTAGCGATCGCGGTTTCGATCCGCGCCACTGGAAACAGCGCCCGTTTCGCGCTCCCCACCACACCGCTTCAGCGGTGGCGCTAGTTGGCGGCGGCAGCCAGCCGCGTCCGGGTGAGATCTCACTCGCGCATGAGGGGGTGCTGTTTCTCGATGAGTTACCGGAGTTTAGTCGGCAGGTGTTAGAGGTGCTGCGTGAGCCGCTAGAGTCGGGAGAGATTGTGATTGTACGCGCCACCCGGCGCGCCCAGTTTCCGGCACGTTTCCAACTCATCGCCGCCATGAACCCCTGTCCCTGCGGCTATCTTGGCCACCCCGATGGGCGCTGCCACTGTAGCAGTGATCAGATCCGCCGCTACCGTAGTCGCCTCTCCGGGCCGCTGCTCGATCGGATCGATCTCCATGTGGAGGTGCCGGCGCTGCCGCTTTCTGATCTCCAGCGCAGCCAACCCGGGGAGGAGAGTGCAGCCGTACGAGCGCGGGTGATTGCCGCCCGCCAGCGGCAGCAGCAGCGTAGCGGCTGCCACAACGCCCGTTTAGAGGGGAGCGCGCTACTGAGCGCGACCGCGTTAGCGGATGGTGAGCAGACATTTCTGCACTACGCCCTAGAGCGCCTCGGGCTCTCTGCGCGCGCCTACCATCGAGTGCTACGGGTTGCCCGTACGATTGCCGATCTGGCCGCTAGCGCTGCGATTAGCCGCGATCACCTCAGCGAAGCGATCGCCTATCGGCAGCTTGATCGACCACTCGGTGATTGAGCGGCGCTCAGACGCCGTACTCATCTCGATAGGCGGCGACCGCTGCTAGATGCGATTGAAGTTCGGGGGTCTGCTGTAGATAGTCGAGCAGATCGGTGAGGGTGATGATGCTGATGACGTTGAGGCCAAACTGCTGCTGCACCTCCTGAATCGCCGATAACGCGCCCTGCCCACGCTCCTGGCGATCGAGGGCGATTAGGACACCACTGGCTCGCGCCCCGGCCGCATCGATAATCGCCAGTGATTCACGCACCGCGGTACCCGCGGTGATCACATCATCGACAATCACCACATCCCCTTGTAGCGGCGCACCCACTAGCGTGCCCCCCTCACCATGATCCTTCGCCTCCTTGCGATTGAAACACCACGGTAGATCGCGCTGATGCTCATCGGCGAGCGCGATCGCGGTGGCGGTTGCCAGTGGGATCCCCTTGTAGGCGGGGCCAAATAGGAGATCGCAAGCGAGTCCCGACTGCTGGAGGGCGGCGGCATAGAAGCGGCCGAGACGGGCAAGTTGCGCTCCGCGACAGAAGAGCCCGGCGTTGAAGAAGTAGGGGCTAATACGTCCCGACTTGAGGGTGAACTGGCCAAAACGGAGTACACCGTTGTCGATGGCAAACCGGATAAAGTCAGACTGATAGGATTGCATGCGCTTCTCTTAATAGGGTATCGGTAGGGGGTTATCGCGGCACGATTGGCTTGCGCTACGGCGACTTAACGCTGCCGCTTCTGCTGATACATCAACTGATCGGCAACCGCCAGTAGCGCATCAATGGTGTCGTACTGTAGTGGATCAAACTCAACAGCGCCGCAGGCGTAGCGGATATGGTAACCACGCTGTGCGCTCTCGTTGTACTGTTTTAGCTTGCTAGCAAAGCGATTGATCATCACCTCCGCATCCGATGCGGCACTATTGATCAACAGCGCGACAAACTCATCACCGCCGAGCCGGGCGATAATGTCGGAGCGGCGGCAGCAGTCGCGTAGCTGATCGGCGAAAGCGCGCAGCGCCCGATCCCCCTCGGCGTGACCAAATTGGTCGTTGATTGGCTTAAACTCATTCAGATCGAAAAAGAGCAGCGTCGCCGGGAGTGTCTGGCGCATACAGAGGCGGAGCGCCTGCCGACCTAACATGAGAAAGCCACGGCGGTTGATCAGACCGGTCAACTCATCTTGGGTTGCCAACTGAATCGCGGTGAGCTCACTCTCAACCATTGAGGCGAGATCGCGCAGGCTATCGCGATCATCGCTATCGAGCTGACGCGGTTTCGAATCGATAATGCAGAGGGTGCCGATGCGGTGACCATCGTGGGTCTGGAGCGGGCAGCCGGCATAGAAGCGGATGTTGGGTTGGTCGGTAACCAGCGGATTATCGGCAAACCGGTGATCCTGCTGCGCGTCGGGCACCACCATCACCTTATCATCTAAGATCGCATGACCACAGAAGGAGATGTCGCGTGGGGTCTCACTGATAGTTAATCCTTGGCGCGATTTGAACCACTGCCGATCACGATCGATCAAGCTGACGAGGGCGATTTCGACCCCAAACAGCCGCTTGGCCATTCGGGTGATGCGATCAAACCGCTCATCCTCTGGGGTATCGAGTAGGTTGAGCGAGTCTAGTGCCGCTAATCGCTCAGTTTCACTGTTCGGTATCTTCGGTTTGAGCATTTGAGTTCTCTCTTGAACGTTGTTGCCAGCGCCGATAGTGGTCACCGATGTGACGCACCAGATCAACAGCAAGGGCGCTCTTCTCTGCTTGCGGTAGTGCGATGCTGCCATCGGCCCAGATCAGCAGGAGCGCATTCTCATCGCGCTCAAAACCGATGCCGCGACCGACCAGATTAGCGGCGATCAGATCGACGCCTTTACGCTGCCGCTTCTCGGCGGCATGGGCCGCGAGTTGATCGGTCTCAGCCGCGAAACCGACGCAGAAGGGGCGCGGCCGCTGCGCCGCGACGGTTGCGAGAATATCGGGATTACGCACCAGTTCCAGCGTCAGCGTTTCACACCGCTTTTTAATCTTGGTGTTAGCGATATGGCGCACCCGATAGTCTGCGACCGCTGCACAGCCGATAAATAGCTCGCCAGGATCGGCCAGTACCGCTGCTAACATCTCCTCTGCCGTCTCAACCTCGATCCGTGTCACGCCAGCTGGGGTCGGGAGTGCTACCGGCCCACACACCAGTCGTACTGTCGCCCCGGCAGCGGTGGCGGCTGCAGCAATCGCCATACCCATGCGACCTGAACTGCGGTTGCTAATATATCGGACTGGATCGATCGCTTCGCGGGTCGGGCCAGCGGTGAGAGTGATAGAGACCCCCTGCAGCGGGGTGAGCGGCGGATTGAGGGTGGCAGTGAGCGCAGCGACCACCTGCGCTGGCTCCACCATCCGCCCCGCCCCAACATCGCCACACGCTTGCGCGCCGACCGCTGGGCCAATCAGGATCACCCCCCGCTGCTGTAGTCGCGCCACGTTCTCTACCGTTGCCGCCGCCGCCCACATCTGCTGATTCATCGCCGGTGCCAGCAGCAGCGGCGCGCTACTGGCAAGAACGATTGTAGTTAGGAGATCATCAGCGATGCCGGCGGTGAGTCGCGCGATCATATCAGCAGTGGCCGGTGCAACAACAATCGCATCGGCCCAGCGGGCTAGCTCAATGTGACCCATCGCCGCCTCCGCGGAGGCGTCAAATAGCGCTTGGCGTACCGGTTCACCACTGAGCGCTTGAAGTGTCAGGGGGGTGATGAACTGCGTGGCCGCTGCACTCATCACCACCCGCACAGCAGCGCCGGCGGCGCGTAGCTGACGTACCAGTTCGGCCGATTTATAGGCGGCGATACCACCGCCGATGGCCAGTAGGATGTGTCGTGCAGTGAGGTTGGATGGCATAGTTAGCCATTTTATCAGACGATAATCTGCTATGCGCGGTTTGATCTATGCAGTGACCTAATAGAGATTAATAGGTATTATCGAACTATAAAAAAGTAACACTCAATAACAACCGCTGGAGGATGGGATGTCCATTAAGGATTGGCCGGAGCAGCAGCGGCCGCGTGAAAAGTTGCTGCAACAGGGGGCGGTAGCGCTATCAGATGCTGAGCTATTGGCGATCTTCCTGCGCGTTGGGGTGCGCGGCAAGAGTGCGGTGATGCTAGCGCAGGAGTTACTCCATGAGTTTGGCGGTTTACGTCAACTCCTCTCTGCCGATCACAAAACTTTCTGTCTTGGTAATGGCCTCGGCAGTGCTAAGTATGTGCAGCTACAGGCGACCTTAGAGCTCAGTCGCCGCTACCTGATGCAGCGCCTCAATCGTGGCACCGCCATCACCTCTCCTGAACAGACGCGTGACTACCTCATTCTGCATCTGCGCGATCGCCTCCAAGAGGTATTCGCCTGCCTATTTCTCGATAATCGCCACCGGGTGATCCGCTATGAGGAGCTCTTTTTCGGTACCATCGATAGCGCTAGCGTCTATCCGCGTGAGGTGGTGCGGCGGGTGATTAGTCACAATGCTGCTGCGGTGATCTTCGCCCACAACCACCCCTCTGGTCTGGCTGAACCGAGTCAGGCTGATCGACAGATCACTGACCGACTCCGCGAAGCGCTCGCGCTGATTGATGTACGGGTACTTGACCACATGGTGATCGGCGATGGCGAGATCACCTCATTTGCTGAACAGGGGCTACTCTAAGCTGCTGTGGGCAGTTGCGAAGGGGTGGGGGTTCTGGTATAAAGAGCGGCTTTTCCAGACGCCGCGCTCCGCACGATCGGTAGCGGCCGGCAGCTAATTCATACTACCGAACTCGGAGCAGAGTGATGTCTAAGGTATGTCAGGTCACGGGCAAGCGCCCGATCACCGGGAACAATGTCTCCCACGCCCACAACAAGACGCGGCGCCGTTTTCTGCCCAATCTGCAGACCCACCGCTTCTGGGTTGAGGGTGAAAACCGCTGGGTAAAACTGCGTCTTAGCACCAAGGGGATGCGGATCATTGATAAGAAGGGCATTGAGCCAGTTCTAGCTGAACTGCGCGCCCGTGGCGAGAAGGTCTGAGGAGCAGCAACATGCGTGACAAGATTAAACTGGTATCGAGCGCCGGCACCGGCCACTTCTACACCACCGACAAGAACAAGCGCACCAAACCGGAGAAGATCGAGATGAAGAAGTTCGATCCGGTGGTACGCAAGCATGTGATGTATAAAGAAGCGAAGATTAAGTAAGCGAATCGCTTCTGCGCTCTGCATCGAAAAAACCCGGCCTAAGCCGGGTTTTTTTGTGCCCGCTACTGCCGATGGATCAGCGTACCGACGCCTTGGTCGGTAAAAATCTCCAGCAGCAGCGCATGCGGTACCCGCCCATCAATGATGTGCGCCGCCGCCACCCCGCCATCCACCGCCTCTAGCGCACAGCGAATCTTCGGTAACATGCCGCCCCGAATCGTGCCATCACTAATCAGCGCCGCCACCCGCTCCGGCGTCAGACCGGTTAATACCTCACCCTCACTATCGAGCACCCCCGCTGTGTTAGTGAGCAGGATCAGCTTCTCCGCCTGCAGCGCCTCAGCGAGCTTACCGGCGACCAAATCGGCGTTGATGTTATAGGATTCACCATCACTACCTACCCCGACCGGCGCAATCACCGGAATATACTCCGCCTCCATCAGCCGCTCGACCAGCGCACCGTGGATCTCGCTCACCTCACCGACATGGCCAATATCGATAATCTCCGGCACATTAAGCTCAGGCGCATTGCGGGTGAATGTGAGCTTACGGGCGCGGATCAGATCGCCATCTTTGCCGGTGAGTCCGACCGCACAGCCGCCATGACCATTAATAAGCGAGACAATCTCTTTGTTGACCAGACCGCCGAGCACCATCTGCACCACATCCATCGTCTCGCTATCGGTCACCCGCATACCATCGACAAAGTGGCTCTCCTTACCGATGCGCTGTAGTAGTTGACCAATCTGTGGCCCCCCGCCATGCACCACGACCGGATTCATGCCAACCAGCTTCATCAGCACCACATCGCGGGCAAAACCGCTCTTGAGTGCCTCATCGGTCATCGCATTGCCGCCATATTTAATGACCACAGTACGGCCATAGAAGCGCCGGATATAGGGCAGCGCCTCACTCAACACTTTGGCGCTAGCGAGCGCCGCTTCACGGTTCAGACTCATAATCGGTGTCATCGCTCCTAATCAAATCAATCGGGGGATCGCGCTTAGTGGCGGCCGGTGTGGCCAAAACCGCCACCCCCGCGCGCACTCGCTTCAAAGGTATCAACTTGCTGTAGTGTCACCTGCACCACCGGCACAAACACCATCTGCGCAATCCGCTCGCCCACTTCAATCGTGAATGGCTCGCAACCGCGATTCCAGCAGGAGATAAAAACCTCCCCCTGATAGTCGGAGTCGATCAGACCAACCAAGTTACCCAGTACGATGCCATGTTTATGGCCAAGCCCCGATCGCGGTAGCAGCATGGCGGCGAGGCTCGGATCGCCAATATCGATCGCAATGCCGCTGGGGATCAATTCGCTAGCACCGGGTGCTAGGGTGAGTGGCTGCTGCAGACAGGCGCGCAGATCAAGTCCAGCGGCACCGCTGGTGGCGTGGTGTGGCAGGGGAATGGTATCCCCTAGTCGGGGATCGAGCAGGCGGAAACGGATCGGCGTTGTCATTGATGGCTACAAGCTTAGATGGTGGGATGGGAGCAGGAATTGTACTGATGGCGGCGGGCGGATGCCAATAGTTAGCAGAGATGGGGTGAAGGAAAAAATCTATCTAGCAGGCCTGACCCCTATCATTGAGGGGTGGGGAGCGGTAGTATAGCGGCTCTTATTGCGGTTTGATGGCGGGGTAGGGTCGATGGGGTGGCGAGAGGTGGTGGCAACGCTGCTGAGTGGTCGGATGTGGGTGGCGCTGCTGATGGGGTTTGCTTGCGGGGTGCCGCTGCTGCTGACCGGTTCGGTGCTACAGGCGTGGCTCACCGATGAGGGGGTCGATCTGGCGCTGATTGGACTCTATGCGCTGGTGGGACTCCCCTACACATTGAAGTTTCTCTGGGCACCGCTGCTCGATCGCTACACCCTGCCGCTGCTGGGACGGCGGCGCGGTTGGCTGCTGCTGTTCCAACTGCTGCTGGTGGTGGCCGTCGCCGCGCTCGGACAGAGCGAACCGGTGGCGCATCCGCTATGGGTGGCGGTGGCCGCGTTTCTAGTGACGCTCTTCTCCGCCTCTCAGGATATTGTGGTCGACGCCTATCGGCGTGAGCGGCTCTCCGATGAGGAGTTGGGGTTGGGGGCGTCGCTCTATGTCAACGGTTACCGAATTGGGATGCTGCTAGCGGGGAGTGGGGGGCTGATCTTGGCCGATCAGATGCCCTTCTCGCAGGTCTATCTGCTGATGGCGGCGGCGCTGTTGGTCGGGGTGGTGACCACGCTGTTAGCGGCAGAGCCGACCGCCGCTACCGGGCAGCCAACCACGCTGAAGCAGGCGGTGATCGCGCCGCTGCTAGAGTATTTTCAGCGCCCACAGGCGCTCCTGCTGCTCGCTTTTATCCTCTTCTACAAGGTGGGGGATACGATGGCGGCGGCGATCACCACCCCCTTCTACCTCGAACTCGGCTTTAGTCGCACCGAAATTGGTTCGGTGGTGAAGCTGTTTGGTTTCTGGGCGACGATTGGGGGGGGCGTACTAGGGGGGCTGTTGCTACTGCGGATCGGCATCGATCGCGGCTTGTGGCTATTTG
>JGI11705J14877_10000141_pt1 | contig 43924 bp, 50 predicted proteins | sample Etolaghawater15m_FD_14877 | JGI IMG/M metagenome (IMG submission 14877) | reverse complement strand
GCCATGGTCTGGTTCTCTTGTGTTATCAATAAGTTATTCGCAAACTCATTGTAACAATATCAGGGGAATCAGACCGCTTCATTTCTCGTTAACGGGACAGCAGTGTGTCGGTATCAACAAATACCAGCCATCCCTGGTCGAACGAACTGTCGGTGCAACTGGATTGGTTGGAACTGGCGCAGACAATGGTTGGCAGATTGCGTTCGACCGCTTCGCTACGGGCCAGCATCAGGTCGGTCAGCAGCACGTTGGTGGTGGTGGTCAGGCGTTCATTCTGGATGAACTGGTTCATGCCGGGAACAGCCAGGCCCAGCACGATTCCGGCGATGGAAAGCGTGATCATCAGTTCCATCAAGGTGTAAGCAGACTGTTGGAGGCGGTTCATACTGCTATCCTATTGCAATAGGCATCACGAAAACATTAGCCATTGTGATAGAGGTTGTAATTGTCGGGATAAGCGGTATTTCGAGAAGCTAACTGTATATATCACCCGCCGCACAGCAAGGCCCACAGCAGTCTCTGGGAGCGATCACCGGAGACGGTATGTTGTCTCTCCTATGACGCGAGTCTTGTCTCATTCTCTGTCAGGCCCAGGATGCCCCGAGGGTTTGTTGATGGCTCAACGATCGGGCAGTATCGTTATTCGATCGACAAGCTGACGCCGGTTTATCTTGATCAGGTCGAGTCCAACCACAATGCCGCTGCTAACGTCCGATAGACTGCCCTCTGTGTTGTCAGCGAGCATCACCTTGACCGTCGGTGACAGCGTGTAGATTTTGTCGTTGATACGGACCTGCTTGTCTCCGACCATTTCAATCATGCCCATCTCCGGATAAATCGCCGGCATCTGGGCCCAGCTTGTGGTCGGCACCAGTGACAGCCACAAGACGATGGTGATGGATAGTGTTTTTCTGATCATTTTATTAACTCCTGCCACGAGAAACGACCCTCGGGGTTGTTGGGTAAAGACTTGATTTTGCTCGCCACCGGGCCGGTGAATACCAGGTCCTCGATGAATACCGGTTCGGGCAGATAGCCTTCCTGGCGTATCGCGGCGCGTATGCCGGTCAGGTTTTCATTGTCGTGCTCGTCGATCTGTCCATTCTTGTCGAAGTCGACCACCGTTTCGGAAGGTGAGCCGCCGGTGGCCATGTCGACCGAGAAACGGTACCCGTAGCCGCCGACCGAGCATGGGTTGTTCTCTGGCACGAAGGTGTTGAAAAAGATGGTATCGGCGCGGGCAATGGAGTTGGTCACCGAGCGTTCGCCGGCATCCGGCAGGTCGAACCACCAGCCGTACTCGGTTGAATAATCGATGTAATTCCGGGTCAGCACCCGGCTGGCATAGGAAGCGTCGAAGGTTTGCTCGATGAGGTTGGCCCGGGTCAACTCCGGATCGCCCTGATCCCAGACCCCGTAGAACGACTGGACGCTGGTATTGGTCTTGTCGGATTCGATCAGGTACTGGCCGGTGCCGAAATAAACCATCAGGTTGGGGGCGTTGCTTGGCGAATTCTGAAATGGGATGGTTGGGTGCTTGGCCAGCACCGGCTTGGCCGTGATCGGTTGGCCGGCCTGGGTCGTGAACAGCGGTTTCGGGGTCGAGCCCTGCTTGTAGGCGACGGACCATTGGGCCTCGTTGCTGCTCGACAGGTCGAATGCCCAGATATTGCCCTTGAGGTCGCCGGCGTAGACCCGGTCGACGGTGCCATTGCCATCGACATCGGCCAGTGCAGGTGTCGCCAGTCCGTTGCGATCGGCCGGCGTCCCCGATTTTGTTGTGATCTTGACATAGTCCTGAGCGACCCAGCCATCGACGCCCTTTTCGATGTCGAGGATGAACAGCGAGGCCTCGCCGCTGCCCAGGTCGTTGTATCCGTTGCCGAATATGGCGACCCAGCGACCGGAATTGGTCAGCGCGATAGTCGGGCGGCTATAGGTGTATCCCAGGTCATTGTCGATGGCGTTGCTGAATTCCCACATCGCGATCTTGGACGCGTTGGCCTCGTTGAATTGGGCCGGGTTTGTTACGTCAAGCGCGAACAGCCCGCGGCCACCGCCGCGCAGGGCACCGATCAGTACCGTGTGCCAGCCTGGGCCGAAACCGGTGGTCAGGTAAACATCCGACAAGGTGGGTGTCAGGTCGACATACCAGTTGTGCGTATAGCTCGGGTTGGTCAGGTAATGGTAACCGCGGCTGCTTTCGGTCGATGCAAGGATGTTCGGTGCGTAGGCCAGCACTTCCTGTCCGTTATTATCGTCAAAGCCATGCAGCAGGCCGTCATTGGAGCCGACATACACGATCTTGTTGCGGGTGCTGGCGGCCCCTGTCTTGAAATCGGAGTAGCGGGTCCCAGACGTTGACGGGAAGGGCGCGACATCGGGCCAGGCCAGGGTGGCGTCGCCGACGAAAACCGGTCCGGAGTTGACGATGTCGCCAAGCAGGCCTGGCCTTGGGCGGAAGCGGTAACCGGTGCCCTCGTTGCTGCGGTCGCCGCGCAGGTAGTTGAGCCTTGCTTCGCCGACGGTATCGGTGTCGGTGCCGCCGCTGGAGTTGGTCTTCAGGTCATTGACCATGTTGGCGCTCAGAGCCGCCGTGTCCCAGCGAAACGGCACGCCGCGGGTTCCGTTGTGGGTGATGATGGTTCTGGGGTCGTTGCCGATGTTGCGGCTGGTCAGGATATTGCCGGCCTCCCACTTGGGGTTGGCGCTCAGGGTGCCGAGATCCAGATCGATGATCGGGTAAGCCAGCAATGAACCCTGCCAACGGTTGGAGTTGAATTGCGCAATGTAGACCACCGATTCCGAGGTTAGCCGGGCCGAATTGACGGCGACCGCGGCCGCCGTGGCGGTGCGGCTGGAGATATCCTGGATGGCCTGCAACAGCGAGTTTTCCAATTCGGCGGCATTTTGAGCGGCCAGATACTGTCCTCGTGAGTTATACGCGGCATGCCACAAATCATCGACCCGGTCCTCATCTTGTGCATCAGTTGGATCGGGCCAGAAATTTGCGCCGCCCGCGACCGGGTCGTCGTTGGCCGGGTCGAGGTTGCCGGTGATACCAAAGCCGATGGTGTAGTTGACCAGATGCTGGTGATCGGCCTCGTCGACGTCTTCCTGGGTCGGTACCCGGTTGGCCAGTGGGCTGAGGTCGGTCTCGTAATAATGCATGGCCACGTCGGCCAGGGTCACCGAGTAGCTATCCTCGTAGTTGCCGCCATCGACTGATTCGGTGCTGTCGCCATCGAAGCCGTTGTCCGGCGTGCCGCTGGTGTCCTGGTCAGCATTGCCGATACCGCTCGGTTCCGCCGCGCCATTCCAGAAGCCATCCGACAGCAGCACGTTGAAGTTCTGCTGGCACTCGCCCCCATCGGCGGCGGTCTGGATCGGACTCGGGTTGGCCGTCGCTCCCTGAAACAGTCGCCCAACCCGATCGAGCGCGGTGCGCGCCGGCGTGCCCGGGCAGGCAGTTGAATAACCACTGGTCTTGCCCGGGCCGCAGGAGATGGCGACGCCGTAGAGTTCGTTTAGCAGGGCTGCTTTCTGGGCCGGGTCCGTCATCGATGTGGCATCGAATTGGTGCCCGGCGTTGTACAGGTCCAGCCCCATTCGGGTGGCATCGGTGTTATTGACCACTCGGCCCATCGCGCCCTTGGCGATGTAGGAGCGTTTGCGGTAGTACTGATACCAGTTGGCGAAGTTCTGGATTTCTTCGCTGTAGCTGCGTCCCGAGGGAAAGGGGGCGTTGGCGGGTTTGATTTCAATCGTGTTGTAGCTGTCGGTGCTTTCCAGTACACCGTCAGAATCGCTGTCGACCCACTCGTAATAGGTGGCGGGGAACAGTGAATCGTTTTTCCATGTGCTCTGGTGCCAGATGGTGAACGTGAATGTCGAGGTCAGGTCCAGTGAACCAAACGTCGGGTTGTTCGGATCGCCGAGCGCGCTGGTGGGTGAGGCGTCCGTGTATAACGGATTGTCGGAAGCATCGAGGCCCTGCCATGCCTGGTAAGTGACATCAGGGTTGTAATACAGGCTGTTAGCCTGATGGTTGCGCGCGATCCAGGACAGGGGCTCAAGGCTAACCGACGGTGCGGTATACGGGTAGTAGTTGGCCAGGCTGCCCTGCCAATAACCATCCTGGCCGTTGGCCGGGTTGGGCAGCACGTAGTAACGGGGCAGGCCGCCGAGCACGGGCAGACCGCTGCTGCTCGTCACGCCGGCCGTACCATTCTTGACCATCAGTTCCCATTCCATGCTGCCCGAGTCATCCAGGGTGTAGAAGATGTTCGGTTCGACGGCGTTGGTCAGGAACAACGGCGTTGTTGGCAGGGTGCCGGGGGCGGCCTGTCCCGGCGTGGTCATTACAATGCATAGCGCCGTGATCAATCCCGGGATGATGCGCTGGCTGGATTCGATGATGTTCATGGCGGGCTCCTGTGGATTCTTAAAATGCTTTGCCATAGTAGGATTGCAGCATTCGGCTGGCGTTGGACGTCTGGCCAAACCCTTTGGCCGTTACCCGGAAGATGGATACGGTAAAGCCGGGCTGTTGTGAACCGTAGCCTCCGATATTGACCACGGCCACCTCGTTTTGTGAGCGGTCTCCCAGGTACTTGATGATGAACCTGGGGTTGGTAGCGACGCTGTGCAGCGTGGCACTGGATGTTTGCACGTTTTCCCAGTTGGTGGCGTCGAAATAATCCGGGTCATCGGTAAAATTGGAGTAGAGGCCGTTGGCATCGTTGTAATCCAGCTTCGACACCGACAGTTCAATGAACTCCTCGGCCGATTGCAGACCGGCCTCGGCCGCCTGGAACGAGATGTCCGAATTACGCATGTTGCCGGCCATGGCCACCTCCATGCGTGTGCTCTGGGTGGCGGACAATCCAAGAATGGTCAGCACCAGCAGGAAGATCATGCTCATGATCAGGGTGAAGCCTTGTTGGGATTTCGGGGGCATGTGAGAAATCATCTGTTCAACCTGTTGCGTAAAGCGATCGTCGATGAAAAAACCTGGCGCAGGCGGTTATCGGTGACCTGTTGGTTGGCGCCGTTATAGCGATAGGTCTGGGGCGTGCCGCCCATCGATACCGTGTCCGGTGATACAGCCAGCAGCATCACGCGGACTGCGGTAACCGTATCCCAGTCGGCTACCTGGTCGCTGGTGACATAGCGGTTGGGTGTCGGGTCGGTGGTGTCCGTATCGATGCCATACAGAATCTGCATCTGCTCTATACCGTCGACCAACTCGTAGCGATCGTCGAACACCTGGCGGTACAGCGCCGGCTCTCCGCTCTCGCCGGCGGCGACATCGTATTGCACGGTCTGCATCTTCATGATGGCCGAATCACCGCCGTAGGTCTGCGACAGGCAGTGGGCACCGCCACCCCCGCAGGCCCCCGGATTGTAGTTGCCCGGGCCAGTGGCGACGGCGCCAGTATTGTGAACCACAGAGAGCTTTGACGTACCTGAGCCTTGGGTGATATTGGTTACCTGAAAAACATCCGCACCACGACAGTTGGATAGCAGGACGATGTCGTCGACTTTAAGAAAATCGCTGACGTTTGCGAATACCTGAGCTGAGGTCGGCGAATTGTAGGGAGGCACTATATTGGCCTGTCCGGGCGCGGGACCACGAACAATTACTGTATCGGACCCGTTCAGCCCCTGATTTTCATTGATGCCTTCGATCGGCGGCTCATTGAAAAAATCATGCAGTTCGGGGTTATAGTTTGCGCTGTTTACATCCAGATTGTTGATAAAATCAGCCGTGGCGCAACCACGAAACCCTGCCATACGCAGGTCGCGCATGATGGTGGTCATGGCGAAGCGGGCATTCTCCTGAATGCGTGACAGGGCCTCGGAGTAACCATAGGTCGAACGGTTGCTTGAATAAACCTGTATGACACCGCCCAGAAGGAACAGGCTGATGACCATCGCCACCAGGATTTCTACCAGGGTCAGACCGTTTTGATGTCTTGTGTTCATGGTGTCCTCATGGTCACGGTGTAACAGGACAGATCGACCTGGGTATTGCTGGAGCACCCGGTGCCGGTGGCGCCGCTGCCCTCGTCATCCCACATCACCACGATATCGAGCTGGTTGTTGACCGGGGCGCGGATAATGCCGCGGCCGGCCGGAATGGTCGAGACCAGCGCCTTCCACTCCGTGGCGTCGGCATCGCGCATGGCGGCTGCATTGCAGGCTTGAGCCATGCAGTCCTGGTCGTAATCGTTTTCAGTATCAATACCGACATAGTTGAGAATTTGCACCTGATTCGCGCGAATTCGGTCGGCCATATTGTGGGCCATCATGATGGCCTGGGTATGAAAATAGGCGCTGGAGTTATTCTTCAGCGAATTGATCTGCAGCGCGGCAAGCCCCAGTAGGCCAATGGAAATTACCACGAGCGAGACCAATGACTCGATCATCGATACGCCGGACTGACTGGCAGGCCGTTTTAACATGTAATTTCCCCTCCGTTACGAATACGACCGCTGCTGGAAATGGACAGCGATTTGCCGAATTCGGCGCCACGCTCATCACATAATGAGAAGGTTGAACGTGAATCGGGTGCATAACCATTCTGGTCGAATATCACGCTGCCACCCAGGGTGCTCAATAGCCGCGTATTGCCTTTGAGAGCACTGTGAGCCTTGAGGACCGAGGTTGAATTGTCGGGGTTGGTGACCGTCACGATCCAGCCATCGCTCCACGCGCCTGAACAGCTGGAGGCATCGTTGCTGGCGCAGACCGAAACCGGTTCAAGCCGCAGAATGGCCTCGCTGCGCGCATATTGCAGATACGCAAGCAGGCTGTTGATCTGGGTCGTCAGGCGTTCATTCTTGATGAACAGATTCATGCTGGGCAGGGCTACCACGCCCAGCATGACCACGATGGCGAAGGTGATCAGCAGCTCGACCAGGGTGAAACCGCTTTGTTGATTCGTTTTCATGCTCGACACCTTTAAACAGTATGTTCTTCGCTTAATAAACTAGTCGATAGTGTCCCGATTTGCTTTGCTATGGAGATAAAATCCAGCGTTAATCGGATAAGCGGCTTGCGAGCAAATTTATGTTCAGGCAGGAGGTGGCAGGTAGTCGATGAGCGGAAGGCTGGCTGTCCGGTTTTCGATGAGTTGCGCCATCAGCTGCGCTGATGCGGGCGCAAGGACCAGTCCATTGCGGTAGTGACCGGCGTTGATGTACAGATTGTCGATTCCCGGATGGCGGCCGATGCACGGCAAGTCGTTGCTTGATCCTGGGCGCAGCCCTGCCCAATGCTGCTCGATCGGGCAGGTCTTGAGGGCGGGGATGGTGGTGTGGGCAAATTCGAGCAGTTGTTGGCGCACGCTGCTTGAGGTTTGTTTGTCGAACCCGCAGTCTTCGGTTGTGCTGCCAACCAGTACCCGTCCGTCCTTGCGCGGGATCAGGTAACGGTTGTCTGCCAGTGTGATGCGCTGCACTGTTCCAGGCGTTGTTTTGAGCAGCAACATCTGACCTTTGACGGGTTTGATGCCAGCGCGGTAACCGGAGGTGTGCAAAATGTCCGATGTCCAGGCGCCGCCAGCGATGATGATGTTGTCGGCCCGGTAATGCGAGCGCGTGGTGGATACGCCAATCGCTCGACCTTTCTTGGTGATGATGCTGTTGACGGCCTCGTTTTCGATTAAGTTTGAATCCGTGGTCCCTAACCAGGCCTTGAGAAGTGTTACCAGCCGAGGATTGCGAACCTGGTGGATATGGGGTAGCCACCAGCCTTCGTTGAACGACGCGTCGACTTCCGGCGCCAGTTCCCGAATGTCGTCGCCGCTTACGGGTGTCATGTCGATATTGAATTGGGTTTGCCATGCAGGCGGGTTTTCGCTGCTGTAGTCACCCAGCACCAGCATGCCGCTGGGCAGGTATTCCGGATCGAGGCCTGTGAGCTCCGTCATCTCGCGGAGTGCCGGCGCGTACAGGGTCTGGCTAAGTAGGGCGAGACGGGTGATGGCGGCAGGATATCGCCAGGGAAACAGCGGGGATATGATGCCGCCCCCAGCCCATGAGCTTTCTTTGCCGCTTGTTTGCCGGTCGATCAGCGTGACCCGGTGGCCTGCCTGAATTAGCTCGCGGGCGGTGAACAGGCCGATAACGCCGGCCCCGACGATAATGCTGGATGTCATGGATGTTGCAGGTAAAAACTCGCTGAGGTCGCCAACATCATAAAGCTTTTGGTGTAGAATCGCACACCGGATAAACAGGGGGCACTATGCACATACTGTTAAATGGTGAGAATCACGAACTAGAGGATTCGCTCAGTATTTCGGCGCTGCTTGAGCAAACGGGGCTGAGCGGAAAACGTATCGCGGTGGAGGTTAACGAATCCATCGTTCCGAGGAGCCTGCACGGCGACACCTTCGTTAACGAAGGCGACAAAATAGAAATCATTCATGCCATAGGGGGCGGCTGATTCATGACAGACAACGATGTATTGACCATCGCGGGTAAGACCTATCATTCACGCCTGTTGGTGGGTTCTGGCAAATACAAGGATCTTGAAGAGACCCGGCTGGCCACAGAAGCCAGCGGCGCGGAGATTATCACCGTGGCGATTCGCCGCACCAACATTGGCCAAAATGCCGGTGAACCCAATCTGCTGGACGTGGTTCCGCCGGAAAAATACACGATTCTGCCGAATACGGCCGGTTGTTTCGATGCCAGGGAAGCGGTGCGGACCTGTCAGTTGGCGCGTGAACTGCTCGATGGCCATAACCTGGTCAAGCTTGAAGTGCTGGCGGACCAGAAAACCCTGTTTCCGCATATCCTTGAAACCTTGAAAGCGACCGAAACCCTGGTCGCCGATGGTTTCGATATCATGGTCTACACCAATGATGATCCGATCATCGCGCGTGAGTTGGAGTCCATGGGGTGCGTGGCGGTCATGCCGCTGGCGGCGCCTATCGGTTCCGGGCTGGGCATTCGAAATCCCTACAACATTCTCGAGATTATCGAAAACGCCAGCGTACCGATTATTGTTGATGCCGGCGTTGGTACCGCATCGGATGCCGCCATTGCGATGGAGCTTGGTTGTGATGGGGTGTTGATGAATACCGCCATCGCCGCTGCCAGAAACCCCGTACTCATGGCGTCGGCGATGAAAAAAGGCATTCAGGCCGGGCGCGAGGCGTTTCTGGCCGGGCGCATGCCAAGGAGGCGTTATGCCTCGGCGTCCTCACCAATCGACGGGCTTATTACCTGATGAATGCCGGGTCGGCGGACGAATCGGTCTCGCCCAGGCGCAGCATTCGCAGTTTCGTCAAGCGTAGCGGCCGACTGACCATCGGGCAGCAAGAGGCCCTAAAAAAGCTGTGGCCGATCTATGGCATCGAATACCAGCCCGCGCAAATACTGGACTGGCAGGGACTGTGTAGCGGGTTTGATGGTCTCAAGCTCGAGATTGGGTTTGGTAATGGCGATTCGCTGGTCGAGATGGCGGCGAATGATCCCGGCTATGGCTACATCGGCATTGAGGTGCATGAGCCGGGTGTGGGCCACTGCCTGATGAAATTGCATGAAGCCGGTGTTACTAACCTGCGATTGATCAGCCACGATGCCATGGACGTGATCGAGCGCATGATTCCCGACGCCTGTCTGGATGCGGTATTCCTGTTTTTCCCTGACCCCTGGCACAAAAAAAAGCACCACAAGCGGCGCATCGTCAATCAGGCTTTTCGTGACCAGTTGGTGCGTGTATTGAAACCGGACGGAATCGTCCACATGGCGACGGACTGGCAGGATTATGCCTTGCATATGGCTGAAGATATGCTGGGAGACCCGCGTTTTGTGAATATGGGAAACGAGTCAGGATATGTAGAAAAGCCGACGTATCGGCCACAGACCAAGTTTGAAACGCGCGGTCTGCGACTGGGGCACGCCGTGTGGGACCTGCTGTTTCGAAAAATCTGAGCCTCTCGGTCGTTCGGGCATTCCTGAAACTGCGACAATTTGCCTCTTTCAAATGATTCGAAGATTGATTAATTTGCAACGATTTGATGGTGTCAACGCTATGAAAATATTCGCACTCACCGGTCTAATCTTTTTCGCCCCCATTACCCTCGCTGACGTTGCATTCAATATTGATGTCGAATCACCCTATGCACGTGCGGCAATCAAGCAGCAACGCAACAGTGCCGTCTTTATGCAACTGAAAAACCGGGATGACAGGACCGCATCGGTTGTGTCTGCAAGCAGCCCAGTATCGGACACGGTTGAGCTGCACACCCATATTAACGACAACGGGGTCATGCGCATGCGCAAAATTCCGCGCATAGAGCTACCTGGCGGCCAAACGGTTGAGCTCAAGCCGGGCGGGTTGCATGTTATGTTGCTGGGTTTGCGTGAGGACCTGCAGATTGGTCAGCAGGTCGAGGTTACCCTGCGATTTGACGATGGCAGTGAGAAAAAGCTGGAGGCCCCGGTGCAACGGGTGATGCCGCCCGGCGCAATGCATAAAAAGCATGGCGCGACGATGGGGCATTGAGCGCCTGGCTGAAATGAAAATCAAGTCAGCTGTTATATGGGTTGCCGTCATCGGTTTCTTTGGTGGCCTGTTGCTGGCGCAGGAACTGCTGAAAAAGAACGGTGTCGGCCTGTTGCCTGGACAGGGAGGCAATTTTACCCTGCAGTCAGATAAGGGGCCGGTGTCGCTGGTTGATTTCAAGGGTAAGGTTGTCGCGCTGTATATGGGCTACATGGCCTGTCCGGATATCTGCCCCACCTCCCTGTGGAATTTGACCGAGGCCGTTAAGCTGTTGTCGGAGGATGAAGCGAGCCAGGTGCAGGGTGTTTTCGTGTCGGTTGACCCCGAACGTGACAGCCCGAGAGCATTAGGTATTTTTGCCAGAGGTTTTTTTCCCAGCTTCGTCGGTCTGACGGGCGAGCGCAACGAGCTGGATAGTGTGTCGCGGCAATACGGCTTCATTTATGAGAAGGTGCCATTGAAAGATTCGGCAATGGGTTATGTTATCGATCACAGCTCGATCATTTACCTGATAGACCGACAGGGAGTTCTACAGGCTTTTATACCGCATGATACGCCGCCACAAAAAATCAGGCAGGAATTGCTGAAATTATTGTCCTGATTATTTCGGTGGAGGGTTACCGGTACTCCATTTGCGAAAGCGCTTTTTGCAATACTTGAGTAGCGATTTGTAGTCGGGAAAAAACAGATCGAAACCATCCTCGGCAGGGGCGTCATACTCGCAATAGTCGTTGGAGTGGCTGCGGCAGATCGAGGGACGGTCTTCATAAATCCCGCAGCGCCCGTCAGTTTGCAAATGAGCGCAGCTTGCTTCAAAAATTACAAACCATCCATCTTCGTCCTTGTAGGCGGCAACACCCTCATGTGAAACCTGCCACAGTAAAACCTCGAAATCATATTTCGAACGTGGTGTATCGATCTGCTGTGTCACATAGGTGCAGCATTTTGAATTGGTGCACAAGTCGCACTTGTTATCGCTGTTGACCTCGACAGGCGGGAATTCCTCAGTCATCGATCCAGTCTTTTGCTTTGAGGTAGGTAGTGTACAGTTCGGCCTCCGGGCTGCCGTCTTCAGGCTGGTAGTTGTAGCGCCAGTTGACGACAGGCGGTAGTGACATCAAGATGGATTCGGTACGGCCACCTGATTGCAGACCGAACAGGGTGCCGCGATCATACACCAGGTTGAATTCGACATATCGGCCTCGGCGATACAACTGGAAACTTCGCTCCCTGTCACCGTAAACCATGTCTTTACGTTTCTCAACGATGGGCAGGTAGGCGGGCAGGTAGTGATTGCCCACGCTTTGCATGAAAGCAAAAGCGGTGTCGAAATCGGGTTCGTTGAGGTCATCAAAGAACAGTCCCCCGATGCCACGCGGTTCGTAGCGATGTTTAAGAAAAAAGTAGTCATCGCACCATTGCTTGTACTTGGTGTAAACATCGTCGCCGAATGGGGTGCATGCCGCGCGGGCGGTTTCATGCCAGTGTTTGCAGTCGTCGCGGTTTCCATAATAAGGGGTCAAATCAAATCCTCCGCCGAACCACCACACCGGATCGGCGCCGGGTTTTTCCGCGATGAAGAATCGAACATTGGCGTGCGAGGTTGGTACATAGGGATTATTCGGGTGTATGACCAGGGAAACACCCATGGCGCGGAAGTTTCGACCAGCCAGTTCGGGGCGATGGGCTGTTGCCGAACCGGGCAGGTTGTTGCCGAAAACCTCTGAATAGTTGACGCCGGCCTGCTCGAAAACCCGCCCGCCGTTCATGACGCGGGTGCGTCCGCCGCCGCCACTTGGGCGGTCCCAGTCATCGACAAGAAATTCAGCCTGTGCATCGGTTGTTTCCAATTGGGAGCAGATTGTATTCTGCAGCCCTGTAAGGTAGTTGCGTACGCGATTGGTATCAATGGTCATGATGCTGGAGTCTTGGTTTTGTCTATTAACATGTCAAGGGCGCAGTATTTTACCCGTTTTAAGATCAATGATGCGGCTCGCTTTCTGCTTGCCACTCAGTGAGGAATGGTCGTCGTGATCTTCAATAATGAAGTCGACCGAGGTATGAAAATTACGCTGAATTTGCAGGCCATTACGAGCGGGCGGGCGACCCGATAGATTGGCGCTGGTGCTGATTACAGGCCTTTGTAGCAGGCTGCAAAGCGCTTTAATCAAAGGTTTATCGGTCAGTCGGATGGCGATGGTCTGCTTGCCGGTCGTTAGCCAGGGCGGACAATTCTTTGCAGCGGGTACCACCCAGGTTGTGGGTTTTTGCTTATGTTGGGTGGCCTCCTTCTGCAGAGTGTCGATGGTGGATTTATCAATGCAAAAATCGAACTGCTCTGCTTTATGGCCAAGCAATATCAGGCCCTTGGTACTGGGGCGCCGCTTGATTTCTTGCAGTTTTTTTACAGCAAGTGGATTGACGGGGTCGCAGCCAAGCCCCCAGATCGTGTCGCTTGGATATGCGACTATGGCGCCTTTACGCAGGGCGTGGACGACTCGGTTGAGGCGCCAGCCGACCATCAGGCAGACATTTTAACCGCTCTGGACGTGGCGGTTTTGGTTCCTGTTGCTTTCTTCACGGTTTTTTTCTTGACCGCCTTTTTGCTGGCTGCTTTCTTCTTTGTAGCGGCCTTCTTTCTGGTGGCGGCTTTTTTGCTTGCGGCTGCCTTTTTACGCCTGGATTTAGGCAGCGGTGCTTTATCCAGGAGTTCCTGGCAAGTCGCCTGGTCAAGAGTGGATGGGTCTTCTATATCTTTGGGGATGCGAGCATTTTTGTTGCCGTCGGTTATATACGGCCCATAACGACCGCGCAGGATTCTGATGTCAGTGCCAGCAAATACCTTGATCTCTCGATTGGCGTCGAATTCTTTTTTGTCCCTGATCAGTTCCAGCGCGCGCTCCAGTGTCAGGGTGTACGGGTCGTCGCCTTCCTTGACCTTGAGGGATACGAATTTGCTACCGTATTTTACATAGGGGCCAAAGCGACCGATGTTGGTCGAGACGGGCTCGCCCTCTTCGGTCTCGCCCAGATCACGCGGCAATTTGAACAGTTCCAGTGCTTCGTCCAGAGTGATGTGATCCATCTTCTGGCCGGGTCTGAGCCCGGCGAAACGTGGCTTGTCTTCATCCTCTCGGGTGCCGATCTGAACGAAAGGTCCATAACGGCCCATGCGTACCGATATCGGTTTGCCGCTGGCCGGATCCGTGCCCAGTTCACGAGACTGCAGCGCTTCATCTCGGCTGACATTCTCCATCTTGTCATCAACCTGATCTTTGAAAGCGAACCAGAAATCTTTCATCAGGGGTTTCCAGTCGGCCTCGCCGCGCGAAATCTCGTCCAGCGAGTCTTCGAGACGCGCGGTGAAATCGTAGTCGACGTAACGGCTGAAATGTTCGGTCAGGAATTTGTTGACCACGCGTCCCACATCGGTCGGTTGAAAACGTTTGTTGATGAGTTCGGCATAGTCGCGGTCGAGCAGCGTGGTGATGATCGAGGCGTAGGTGGAAGGGCGTCCAATACCGAATTCTTCGAGGGTCTTGACCAGGCTGGCCTCGCTAAAACGCGGAGGTGGCTCGGTGAAATGCTGCTCGAGGCGAATCTCCAGCAGTTTGACGCGATCGCCCTCGGCCATGGCCGGCAGGATGGCTTCGACTTGTTTCTCGGGCTTGTCATCGCGGCTTTCGGTATACACCTGCATGAATCCGGGTGTTCTAATCGTCGAGCCACTGGCGCGAAACAGGTTGCCCTGGCCGGCCGCGAGATCAACGGCGACGGTATCCAGTGTGGCGTGGATCATCTGGCAGGCAATGCTGCGCTTCCAGATCAGGTCATACAGGCGGAATTCGTCGCTGTTCAGGTGCGCCTTGAGCTTTTCAGGGGTGTTATGGGCGCTGGTCGGACGAATGGCTTCGTGAGCTTCCTGTGCGTTTTTCGATTTGTTTTTGTAATAGCGCGGGCTTTCGGGAACATTGTCGGGTCCGAATCGTTCGGCGATCAGGGCGCGAATGTCGTTGAGCGCATCGTTTGATAAGGTGACCGAGTCGGTCCGCATGTAGGTGATCAGGCCTGTTTGGCCGCCGCCTATGTCTATACCCTCGTACAGTCGTTGCGCGGTGCGCATGGTCTTTTGGGCGCCGAACCCCAGCTTGCGCGAGGCTTCCTGCTGCAGGGTCGAGGTGGTAAAAGGTGGTGCGGGATTGCGCTTGCGTTGCTTTTTTTCGACATTCGTGACGATCAGTTCGCCATTCGCTGCCTGCGTCAGCGTGTGATGCGCTGCGTTGGCCTGATCGGCGTTGGTGACGGTGAATTGTTTGACCTTTTCGCCATTCAGTTGCGTTAGCTTGGCGCTGAAAGGCTGGCGGTCGAATTCGTTGTCGGCTTCGATCGTCCAGTATTCTTCCGCGTTGAAAGCCTCTATTTCCTGTTCGCGCTCGACGATCAGTCGTAGTGCCGGGCTCTGTACGCGTCCGGCCGACAGACCTCGTCGTATCTTGCGCCATAACAGCGGAGACAGGTTGAAACCCACCAGGTAATCAAGCGCGCGGCGTGCCTGCTGGGCATTGACCAGATCCATGGTTATGCTGCGCGGATGCGCCACGGCCTCAGTCACGGCCTGACGGGTAATTTCGTGAAAAACCACTCGAAAGGCTTCCTTGTTTTTCATGAGCTTGCGATCTTTCAGGATCTCGTACAGATGCCATGAAATGGCCTCGCCCTCGCGATCCGGGTCAGTCGCCAGGAATAGTTTGTCGGCTTTTTTCAGTTCCTTGGCTATGTTGCGAATATGTTTTTCGTTTCGTTCAACGACCTCGTAGTTCATTTTGAAGTCGTTGTCGATTTCCACCGCGCCTTCTTTGGGGATCAGGTCCCGCACATGCCCGTATGAGGCCAGGACCTTGAAGTCCTTGCCTAGATATTTCTCGATGGTTTTCGCTTTTGCAGGCGACTCCACTATGACGAGGTTGCTGCTCATAGTCTAAAGGGATGGGTAGGGCTAGTGGAAAATAGCGGGATGATCGGCAAAGACAATGTCTTCGTAATGTAACAGGGTGTTTTCGTCCTGATCTTCAGCGTGGTTGAACAGCACCATCATAACGACCCATTTGAATTCATCCATGTCGATAGGCATATCGTTGTCAAGCGCCATGATGCGGTTGATGACCAGTTCACGCAGGTTTGGTGTCAGCACGCCGGAGTGTTCCAGAAACATCAGGAAGCCACGGATGCGTTTGTCCATGCGGGCCTGTTCCCTGGTTGTGTAGATGCGAATAGCGTGTATTGACTGCTCGATAGATGGCGTATCGGCCGCCAGCGCCAGATCATCCAGCCAGTCGAAGGCCTTGTCGATTTCATCGGTTTTGAAGCCGGCGTCTCTCAGGTCGGCATCTATACTTTCACGGTTTTCAGGCAGGGTGTCATCACTGTCGATGTAGCTGGAAAAAATGTACATCAGCACATCTATAATGCCTTCTTTCATGTATACCTCATGTTCAGCATCTGACATACAGCCCGCCCGATGCCGGTTTGATTCGATCGTTTAACTCCAGTATTAACAGCATGGAGGAAAGCTGTTCCACGGTCAAGCCGCTGCGGTTAACCAGAGTATCCATAGACACGGGATCGTATCCCATCAGGTCCAGCAATCGCGAGTACTCGGAATCCAGTTCATCGGACCCGGTCTGCGGCTGGTCGTCGGACTGCAGTGCAACATAGCCCAGCAAAGCGCCGATATCATCAATAATATCAGCTGCCTGGTCAACCAGTTTTGCGCCTTCTCGAATGAGCTGGTGGCAGCCTTTGGCCATGGGGTTATGAATCGATCCGGGGATGGCGAAAACGTCCCGGCCCTGTTCCAGCGCCATGCGTGCGGTGATGAGTGAACCGCTTTTGCGAGTGGCTTCAACGACCAGCGTGGCCAGGCTCAGGCCGCTGATGATGCGATTGCGTCTGGGAAAGTTGGCGGCCGTAGGCGCCGTGCCTAGCGGGAATTCGGATAGCAACAGTCCATGCTGAGAGATGTCGTGCGCGAGCTGGCGGTTGCTGGCCGGGTACACCCGGTCGATGCCGGTGCCGATAACGGCGATGGTGTTGCCCTGCGCATGGAGGGCGCCGCGATGGGAGTGCTGGTCGATACCGCTGGCAAGTCCGCTGGTGATGGTGAGGCCGCTACCGGCCAGAAAAGCCGCGAAATCATGCGCCGTTGCCGCGCCGCCGGGTGTGCAGTTGCGACTGCCAACCATGGCGATCTGGGGGCTGGCCAAAAGCTCGATCTTGCCAATGGCGAACAGCACTGGCGGTGCGTCCGGAAGTTCTCTCAGCAGGGCCGGGTAATCGGGGTCGGCAAGACAGATAAGGTGATGAGCTGAGTCACTGTCAAGCCAGGCGAATGCGCGCTCAACCATGTCGCGGTCGGGCGATTTCAGTGCGTTAATCTGGCGTTGATTGAAACCCAGCGAAGCCAGTTCGTCCGACGATAGTTTGAACGGGTCGTGGTGTCCGGGCAGGGCTTCTAATAGCTGGCGAGCAGTAATCGGGCCTATGCCCGGGCAACTGAGCAGGGTCAGTAGCCGGGCCAGATCATCCCTGGCCATGGATTTCCTTTGTATCAGGGTGTTTTGACGGTGGTGTTCAACTTGATCGGGCTATTCGCTTCCATGATCAGGGCGAAGCTCATTTTTTCGTAGGTGCGCACGACCATCATGATGCCGTTCCGTTCATCCGGTAACTTGACCATGAAATCCGGGTCTTCCTCGAAGCGGTCGCGAACGACAGCGCCGGTTTTGACGATCTCGAGCACATTGCCAACCTTGATGTCGTCGCGTACGCCGAGGTTGATGACGACGGTCTGGTATTGGCCGACCTGTGAAATGCCGTCAAGCAGTGAAATGATCTTGCCCTGTACTTCCTCGCTGGGTGGGCGCGGGAAGAAGTCACGTTGTACATTCAGGTTGTTGATTGGCAAAACGCGGTCGTCGCGCAGGACCTCGCGCGCCACCGAGGTTACCCGAATGGAGGCCGGGTCCCCGCCTCGTTCCAGCTTGGCTTCGCCAACGTACAAGGCTTCGTAACCCAGTGTTTCACCCGTGGTGGTGTCCACCAGGGGCTTGTGCGGACGGAAGATGTTGTAACGCCCGTTACCGGTTTCGGTATCCAGTTTGCGCACATACAGGGTGTCGTTGATGGCATTGGCCAGATGATTGTCGCGGCTATCCAGTACGTAGGCCGATTCGGCCAGTTCATCCTCGTCGATGATTAACGGTTTCTCAAGCAACTGGCGAATCGATTCGATCGGAATGCTCGGGATGCTGGCATCAATGGACTGGGCGCGAATGCGCGGCGAAAGTTTGACGATTCGCAGCCCCTGGGACCCGACCAGTTCACCGGTTTCACCGCGGCGAACGACCTGCAGTCGCTTCTGGCCACCGATGTAAACGATTGCCAGCTCGTCACCGGGGTAAATGAGGTGCGGGTTATTAACCTGCGGGTTTTTGTACCAGATCTCAGGCCAGTACCAGGGGTCACGCAAAAAATGCGATGAGATATCCCACAGGGTATCGCCTTTCTGTACAATATAGGTTTCCGGGTGTTCCGGCTCGTAGATGATGGTTTCGCGCGGTTCGGGCGGTGTCAGATTGGCCTGAACCAGAATCTTTGATGGGTCGGGTTTATCCTCTTCGACTACCGAGTAGGGTTCGCGAGGAGCGCTGCAGGCGGCTAGCAAAATAATTCCGGCGCTCACCAGTAGTCCCTGGTGTATCCGTCGCATTTTTTGCCTGTACATAGAACCCCCTGCTTCGATCTGGTGTTTTGCTGGTAGTCGCATTACTGAAGTTTAACGCCTGACTTTGCGCGATTGTAGTTGAAATCTTTCCGACTACAACCTTTTTTATGGATAAGATTCTATTATAATCATAAGCTTGGAGCAAAAACTTGTAAAATTTCTCGAAGTTTGAAATATGGCGGTATTAAATATTTTGCATTTCCCCGACCCGCGTCTCAGAACCAGGGCCAAATCGGTCGCAGAGTTCGACAAGGCGTTGGCCTCGTTGGCGAGCGATATGCTAGAGACCATGTACGCCGCGCCCGGTATCGGTCTGGCGGCCACGCAGGTCGATCATCACATTCGCATGCTGGTCATGGATATCAGCGAAGACAAGAGCAAACCGCAGGTGTTGGTGAATCCTGAAATACTGGTATCCGAGGGCGAAGAAGAGATGGATGAGGGCTGTCTGTCTGTGCCCGGTTATTATGAAACCGTGCGCCGCGCAGAGAGGATTCGGGTCAGGGCGCAAGATGTAAAAGGAGAATTTTTCGAGATCGAGGCCGATGGGCTGGAGGCGGTTTGCATACAACATGAAATGGATCATCTGGAGGGCAAGCTATTCGTCGATTACTTGTCGAGCCTGAAGCGCGATAGAATTCGCAAAAAGCTCGAAAAACAACAAAAACAGGTTGGCCGCGCTTAGGCGGAATTCTCTCTCCACATGAAAATCATCTATGCCGGTACCCCGGAATTCGCCCTGCCTGCCTTGCAGGCTCTGATTGCTAGCCCTCACGAGGTTGTCGCGGTCTATACCCAGCCAGACAGACCCGCAGGCCGCGGGCGTAAATTGCAAATGAGTCCTGTAAAGGCGCTGGCGCTCGAGCATGGACTGAGCGTCTGCCAGCCGGTGAATTTCAAGGATCACGAGGACGTGCAGGGGTTGCAGGAACTGGCTGCAGACCTGATGGTTGTCGCTGCCTACGGCCTGTTGTTGCCGCCCGCTGTGCTCAATGCGCCGCGTCTGGGTTGTGTCAATATCCATGCCTCGCTGCTGCCACGCTGGCGCGGTGCGGCGCCAATACAACGCGCCATTCTTGCGGGTGATTGCGAGACTGGTATCACCCTGATGCAAATGGACGAAGGCCTGGATACCGGCAACATGTTGGCCAGATCGAGCATTCCGATCGAGCACGACATGACCGCAGCAAGTCTGCATGACCGTTTGATGGTGATGGGCGGCGATCTGTTGATGGAAAACCTTGAAGCCATCGAGTCGTCCCGGATCAGCGCTGAGATACAGGACGCGGGTTTGGTCACCTATGCGGCCAAGCTGAATCGCGATGAGGCGCGCATTGACTGGGCGAAGGACGCAAAGCGTTTGCTGCGCGAGATTCGTGCCTATAACCCCTGGCCGGTTTCGCATACCAGCTTGCGTGGGCAAAATCTGAAGATCTGGTCAGCCAGTGCATCGAGTGAATCAGAAAGCGGTGAGCCCGGTCGGGTGCTTGCGCATGACCGTCAGGGTATCCGGGTTGTCTGTGGCAATGGCATTATCAACATTACCCAATTACAGCTGGCCGGGCGCAAGCGCCAGTCGGCGGCAGACATGCTCAATTCGATCAACCTGACTGCCGAGCGACTCGGTGCCTAAACGGCCACAACGCCGCAGCGACCCGGTGCGGCGACTGGCGCTTGAGGTGTGTCTGGCGGTGCTTGAACAGGGCGAATCGCTCGGGCGTGTACTCGAACAACGGCTTGCCGGCCTTGATGATGCGCGTGATCGAGCCTTTTGCCGTGAGCTCTGCTTTGGTTTTTGCCGTTATTATTTCATCCTCGATGCTGCGCTGGGGCGCATGACCAAAAAACCATTCAAAAACAAGGATCGCGATATTGCCGTGCTTGTGATGCTGGGTTTTTATCAGATTCGCTTCATGCGGGTGAGTGATCATGCCGCAGTCAATGAAACCGTTGGTTTGCTAGATGCCTTGCGCAAGGGCTGGGCCAAAGGCCTGGTCAATGCGTTGTTGCGGGGTTATTTGCGCGCCATGCCCAGGGACTCCTCGGCCGAGTTGAGCGCCGACGAACATTGGCGGGCCTATCCGGAATGGATTCGCAAGCGGGTGACGGACGACTGGAGCGAGAATGCGGCGACGGTGCTGGCGGCCGCTAATCGGCATGCGCCGATGGTGTTGCGTATCGACAATCGGCGCCTGACGCGCGAGGATTATCTGCGCCAGCTGGCCGATCTCGGCATCCCGGGGCGAGAGCATGCTGCGGTGGAAAGTGCCGTGGTTCTCGATCAGGCCTGCGCGGTCAATAGCCTGCCGGGATTTGATCAGGGGCTTGTCAGCGTTCAGGATGCCGCCGCGCAGCTGGCTGCAAGTCTGCTTGATTGCCAGCCCGGCATGCGTGTGCTCGATGCCTGTGCGGCACCCGGAGGGAAAACATTGCACCTGTTGCAGCATAGCGACAATCTTGAAGTGGTTGCGCTAGATAAGGATGCGCAGCGCTTGCAAAGGGTCGGCGAAAATCTGGCGCGTGCTCAGTGTTTGGCCAGACTGGTCGCGGCGGATGCGGCCGAAGTTGATAGCTGGTACGACGGGCTGGCTTTTGATCGAATCCTGCTCGATGCACCCTGTTCAGCAAGTGGAATCATTCGCCGCCACCCGGATATCCGTCTATTGCGCCGCGCCAGTGATATCCCCTCGTTGGTGGCGCAACAGCGGCGCCTGCTGGGTAAGCTGTGGCCACTGCTAAAATCTGGCGGTTTGATGCTGTACTGCACCTGTTCAATATTTCGCGATGAAAACGAACGCCAGATCGAGGAATTTTTGCAAGCCACGCCGGACTGTGTTGAAGTACCTGTCGATGCCAGACATTGGGGCCGATCCGCGGGCGTTGGTCGTCAGATTCTGCCGGGATTCGATGATATGGATGGTTTCTTCTATGCCTGCCTGCGTAAGCGAGCATGATTGGCGCGATGTTTTTTGACTTGAGATTGACACGACTATTGGCCTGCCTGGCGCTGCTGTGGATGTTTTCACAGGCCGCATTGGCGCGCGCCGACGAGGCGTTCAAGGTTGAATCCGCCAATACACAACTCGATGAGTCGGTGTATTTCTTCAATGCGGTTTTTGCCGTCGGCCTGCCTGACTATATCGTGCGCGCGGTTGAGCAGGGCTTCGATTTGCCGCTGGTGCTCGAGATCGAGGTGCACCGCGAGCGCAACCTGTGGTTCGATGAACGCGTTATTTATATCCGTCAGCAATATCGCCTGAGTTACCACAGCCTGCTCGATGAATACTCTCTGCTGAATGTCAATGCCGGTATGCGCAGCTATTTTTCGTCGCTTGAAAAGGCGATTGCCCACCTTTCGGTGATTCTGCAGTATCCAGCGGTTGACCGGAATGCGTTGATGGCGGCCGAATCCTATTCGATTCGCTGTCGCATCGGCGTGGACGACTCGCATATTCCGCTGCCGCTGAAATCGTCGTCGTTATGGAAGAATGACTGGGACCTGCGTAGCGAATGGTTTGAGTGGCAGTTGCAGCCATGAACAGCGCGTTTCGCAACTCCGCATCAATTTTTGCGCTGGTGATTCTGCTGCTGGTATCGCTGTATTCGATCAGTGATGCGACCTCCAATTCGGCCACCTTTGGCAAGTATTACAGTCTGCTGGTGTTCTTTAACGCGTTGGGGCTGATCACGCTGACCGGGCTGATCATATACAACGTATACAAGCTCATTATTCAGTATCGCTTGCGCACCGTTGGTTCGCGCCTGACCACGCGCATGATTGGTGCGTTCGTCATTTTGACCATCATTCCGGTGAGTATCGTGTATTACTTCTCGCTGACCTTCCTGCATCGCAGCATAGACAGCTGGTTCGATGTGGGTGTTGAGCAGGCGCTGGAAAACTCGCTACAGCTTGGCCGCAGTGCGGTCAATGTGCGCAAGCGCGAGGCGTTGAAAAAGACCCGGCAGATCGCCGATAAACTGCAATCCGTGCCGCAGGAGCTGCTGATTGTGTTTCTCAACGAGATGCGCAATCAGCATGATGCCCTGGAAGTCACTCTGGTCGATGCCAGCGGCACTATTCTTGGCTCCAGTGCTGAGAATCCGGCCGAGTTGCCCAAGGCTCTGGGTAAAACCGTGTATGGTGATCTGAAGGCCAATTCTCACTACCTGAATCTGGAGCAGGACCCGGACAGCGGTTTGCAGATTCGCATCGTGGTCAGCGTCGCGGCTTTTTCGCCAATAGAAAGCGAAAAGACCCTGCAGACCCTGTTCCCTGTATCCGATCAGGTCAACGAACTGACCGAGGCGGTACAGCAGGCCTACGAGAAATATCGCGAGCTGTCGGTGCTGCGTGACCCGCTTAAAACCAGCTTTACCCTGGCGTTGTCGCTGGTGTGGTTGCTCAGCGTACTGTCTGCGATCTGGATGGCCTTCGTGTCTGCCAGGCGACTGGTGTCACCCATCAATGATCTGGTGGAAGGTACGCAGGCGGTTGCGGCGGGTGACTACGAGAAGCAGATCCCGGTTTCGGGTGATGACGAGCTGGGGTTTCTGACCCGATCTTTCAATACCATGACGCGCAAGATTTCGCGTGCGCGGGCGATTGCAGATCAGAGCCAGATGATGGAAGCGCTGCAGAAAAACTACCTGGGATCAGTGCTTGAGCACATCAGTTCCGGGGTGCTGACGATAGACGAAAATGGTCTGATAAAACGCGGCAACCGCGCGGCTGAACTGATTTTCGGGCTGGAGCCCAGCTGTTTCACCGAGCAGGCCATCGATCAGGTGCTGAAGCGTTATCCGCAGCTCAAATTATTCTTTGATGCGGTGCGGGGCAACATGCGCGAGCACCGAGAATGGAAGGAGGAGATCGTCATCTTTACCCAGAGCGGGCGTAAGATTTTGCGCGTGCGCGGTACCGAGCTGGATCAAACCCTGCAGGCCGCGCGTGAGCAGGTCATCGTGTTCGATGACCTGACCGAGCTGATCCAGGCGCAAAAGAATTCGGCCTGGAGTGAGATGGCGCGACGCCTGGCGCATGAGATCAAAAACCCGCTGACGCCGATTCAGCTGTCTGCTGAAAGGCTGCAACGCAAGTTGACGGGACAGGTGGACCCGGATCGGCAGGAATTGCTCGATCGCTACACCCGCACCATCGTGCAGCAGGTCGAGGCCATGAAGTCGATGGTCAATACCTTTACCGACTATGCGCGGCCGCCGAACCCGAATCTCGAGACCATGGATTTGAACGTCATGATCAGGGATTTGATCCCGCTGTATCAGGAAAATCAACAAGGGGTAAAGATCAAGCTGCAACTCGACGAACAGATTCCGCAATTGCAGGCCGACCCGGTGCGCCTGCGTCAGCTGTTGCATAATCTGCTTAAAAACGCGTTGGAAGCCGTTGCTAGCGAGGGCTGGGTGCGCCTCACTACGGGTTGCGTGGATGACTATGGCTGCGCCTATGTGCAGCTGCTGGTTGAAGATGACGGTCCCGGGATCGAAAAGGACATCTTTGGCAGCCTGTTCGATCCCTATGTCACGACCAAGAAAACCGGCAACGGTCTGGGCCTGGCCATCGTCAAGAAGATTGCCGAAGAGCATGGCGGTGTGGTGTGGGCGGAAAACGTTGAGGCTGTGGGCGCGCGTATTGGCCTGCGACTGCCGGTGGCGCCAAACAAGAATGATGAGCAGCGAGGTGTGCTGGAATGAACGCAAAAATACTGGTTGTCGATGATGAGCCGGACATTCGAGCCCTGGTCAAAGATATTCTGGAAGACGAGGGGTATCTGGTTGATGTGGCGGAGCATGCGATGCAGGCCGATGAACGCAAGGCGCATTTCATGCCCGATCTGGTGTTGTTGGATATCTGGATGCCCGAAACAGACGGGGTCACGCTGCTCAAACAATGGAGTGANCAGGACGCCCTGAATTGTCCGGTGGTCATGATGTCCGGGCATGGCACGGTAGAGACGGCGGTCGAGGCNACCCGTTACGGTGCCTATGATTTCGTCGAAAAACCGCTGTCGATGGCTCGATTGTTGCGTACCGTCAAGTCGGCGTTGGCCAGCTCAACATCGAGCCAGTCGCCGCTTGCCGCAGCGGCAGTTGAGGAACCGGTCGGCAATAGCCAGCAGATGCATAATCTGCGCACCTTGATGAAGTCCTTCGCCGAGAATCTCAAGCCGGTATTCTTGACCGGGCAGCCTGGCTCGGGTGTTAGCCTGTGGGCCGATTACCTGTTCAGTTTGCGCGCTGACCAGGCGCCGCGCCACAGTTTCCAGGGCGACGCTGACCTGTATCGACATGGGGTTGATAGTAATGTATTCATCGAGGAAGTAACCGAGCTGTCCCTGCCCAGTCAGCGAGTGCTTGTCTCACTGCTGCAACGGCCGGAATCGGCGGATTCGCGCGGCAGATTTATCGTCGCCAGTCATTTCGTTTATGACGAGCTGCGCAATGATGCGCGGCTGCTGCCCGAACTGGCCGAATTCTGGCGCAATGCAGTGCATATTCCAACCCTCAATGAACGTATCGAGGATATTCCCGAGCTGCTGGAGTATTACGTCAACTGGTTCAGTGAACGGGAAGCGCTACCCTACCGTCATTTTGGGGTGGCTGCGCAAAACATGATCCGCAATCATCACTGGCATGGCGGGCTGACCGAGCTCAAGGCATTCATCAAGCGCCTGCTGGCCAACAGCGATGAGGATAATGTCGAACTCGGCGAAATTCGTAGCGTGATGGAGGGTTCCAGTGGCAACCAGGCGGGTGGCGCCCAGCACTTGCTTATCGATATCGATCTCGATCTCGACCTGCGTCAGGCGCGCGAGCTGTTCGAACGTGAATATCTGAAGAAACAGCTCGAACTATGTCGCTATAATATTTCCGAACTGGCGCGCAAGGTTGGGCAGGAACGCACCAACCTGTATCGCAAGCTCAAATTACTCGGTCTGCAGTCCAGAAAAACGAACTAATTCATGAATATCATCATACTCGGCGCCGGTCAGGTGGGGGCATCCGTTGCCACCGAACTGGCGCGCGAAGCCAGCAACGAAATCACCGTGATCGACATCGATCAGACCATTCTCAGCGAGCTGCAGGATCGTCTCGATTTGCGGACTATCTGTGGCAATGGCTCGTTTCCAAGCGTGCTGCGCAATGCTGGCGCGGATGATGCAGACATGCTCATCGCGCTCACCAATAGCGACGAGATCAACATGGTGGCCTGCCAGATCGCCGCCACGTTATTCCATACGCCAACCAAGATCGCGCGCATCCGCTCTCAGGAGTACATGAAGAATGGGCGGTTATTCAGTGCGGATGCCATTCCGGTGGATGTCACCATCAGCCCGGAAAATCTGGTCACGGGTTATGTGCATCATCTGATCGAACACCCCAGTGCGTTGCAGGTGCTGGATTTCGCTGATGGCCGCGTGCAGTTGGTCGCGGTCAAGGCCTATGAGAGCGGGCCGCTGGTCGGTCATGCGCTTAAGACCATCCGCACGCATATCCCCGGCGTTGATACCCGTGTGGCGGCGATTTTTCGCCAGGGGAGTTCGGTCAAGCCCCACGCCGATCAGGTGATCGAGGTCGATGACGAGGTGTTCTTCGTCGCCGCGCGCAAACATATACCTACTGTCATTGCAGAGCTGCGCCGGCTGGACAAACCTGTCAAGCGCGTCATGCTGGCCGGTGGTGGTAACATCGGTGGACAACTGGCGGCGTTGCTCGAGAAGCACTACCAGGTCAAGATTATCGAAGCCAATCTGCAGCGCAGCCGACAACTGGCCGACGAGCTGCATTCGGCTATCGTGCTGCATGGTGACGCGGCCAACCCCGACCTGCTGGTCGAGGAGAACATCGAGGCCATGGATATTTTTTGCGCCCTGACCAATGATGATGAAGCCAACATTCTGTCGGCCATGTTGGCCAAACGTCTGGGCGCGCGCAAGGTCATGTCGTTGATCAATCGGCCAGCCTATGTCGATCTGGTCGAAAGCGGGCTCATCGATGTGGCGCTGTCTCCGCACCAGGTTACCATCGGTGCGATGCTGGCGCATATTCGACGGGGCGACGTGGTGGCCGTACATGCCCTGCGCCGCGGCTCGGCCGAGGCGATCGAGGCGATAGCCCACGGCGATCCGACTTGTTCGAAGGTTGTGGGACGTCGCATTGACGAATTGAAATTACCCAAGGGCGCCAGTATCGGGGCTATAGTGCGCGGCGAAGAGGTATTGATCGCGCATCATGATACGGTGGTCAACTCGGAGGATCATGTCATCCTGTTCCTGACCGACAAACGCTCCATCCGGGATGTTGAGAAGCTGTTTCAGGTCTCGATAACCTACCTGTGATTGCCTGATTCGCCAAGCCGATGCAACTGTTTGTCATCATTCGTGTTCTGGGCCTGCTGCTGATGATTTTCAGCGCCACGATGCTGCCCCCCGTGCTGGTTGATCGCATTTACGGCGAAGGCATGGGGAATCCTTTTTTGCAGTCTTTTTTCATGCTGCTGATTGTTGGGGTCGTGTTGTTCTTGCCATTGCGAAATCATCGCGCCGAGCTGCGCCTGCGCGATGGTTTCATGGTCGTGGTCATGTTCTGGTGCGTGCTCGGCAGTGCCGGTGGATTGCCACTGTATCTGTCGGGAATCAATGGGATCTCGGTGACCGACTCGGTGTTCGAGGCCATTTCGGGTCTGACGACGACCGGGGCGACCGTAATCGTAGGGCTCGATGATCTGCCGCATTCTATTCTGTTCTATCGCCAGCAACTGCAATGGCTGGGCGGCATGGGCATTATCGTGCTGGCGGTTGCGGTATTGCCCATGCTGGGCATAGGCGGCATGCAGTTATATCGCGCTGAGGCGCCCGGGCCGGTCAAGGATACCAAACTGACCCCGCGCATCACCGAGACCGCCAAGGCGTTGTGGTATATCTATCTGGGCCTGACCGTCAGCTGCGGGCTGGCCTACTGGGTGGCGGGTATGAGCGCGTTCGATGCAATCTCGCATGCATTTTCCACTGTGGCCATTGGTGGTTTCTCTACGCACGACCAGAGCATGGGGTATTTCAACAATACCGGTATTGAACTGATTGCGATTGTATTTATGCTGCTGTCAGGCGTGAACTTCGCCCTGCATTTCACCGTTATGCGGCAAAAACGCCTGACGCCCTACCTTCGTGATGCTGAATTTCGAACCTATATTCTGGTGTTGTCGGTGGTGAGCGTGATCACTATCTCCTACCTGTTGCTGACAGGTACCGCCGAGTCACCGCTGGATGGCGTAATCGATGGCTTGTTTCAGGTCGTTTCCATTGGCACGACGACGGGTTTCACGACCCAGGAGTACTATAACTGGCCAGGATTCCTGCCGGTGTTGCTACTGTATGTCAGTTTCATCGGTGGCTGCGCCGGCTCCACGGGCGGCGGCATCAAGGTCATTCGTGTTCTGCTTCTGGTCAAGCAAGGTGCGCGCGAACTGCAGCGCCTGGTGCATCCATCCGGGCAATTTGCGGTCAAGATCGGACGCAAGCCTGTTTCCGATAAGGTTATCGAAGCGGTGTGGGGGTATTTTGCCGCCTACTTTGCAATCTCGGCGCTGATGATTCTGCTGTTGATGGCATCGGGACTCAATCAGGATACCGCATTTAGTGCAGTGGCCGCCTGCCTTAACAATCTGGGACCCGGCCTGGATCAGGTCGGCCAGAACTTTGCTGGAATCAACGATTTCGCCAAGTGGGTTTTGTGTCTGGCAATGCTGCTGGGCCGGTTGGAGATCTTTACCCTGCTGGTTCTGTTGACGCCCGGTTTCTGGAGAAAATAATCGGTTCAGCCGGCGCTTGGGCCGGCAGCCCCTGTTCCATCAGCGGTTTCATGGTGGTTACCAGGGTCTTGAAGGTGTTGGGGTAATTGGCTTCCTGCTGGGCCAGCAACTCCTTCATGTGTTGACGCTGGGTGGGTTTGGCGAAACAGGCCGGGCAATTGTCGTGGATGACCGGCAGCCCCGAGCGGGTTGCGAAATCACGCAATTGGCGCTCGCGCACATACACCAGTGGCCGAATGATGCGGATGTCGCCATCGTCATTGATATAGTGAGCCTTCATGGTTTTCAGCCTGCCGCCATGCAGTGCCGACATCAGAAAACTCTCGGCCAGATCGTCCAGATGTTGGCCTAGCGCCAGCACGTTGTAGCCAAACGTTCGCGCGGTTTTGTACATCAGTCCACGCCGCATGCGCGAGCAAAATGCGCAAAACGAATCCTTTTTCATGTGTTTTGACGCCAACTCGACGATTGGCTCGCGCACGTAGTGATAGGGCATTCCCAGTGTTTCCATGTAGGGAATCAGCGTCGATGGGTCAAAGTCATCGCTTTGCGGATCGATTGTGATCGCAGCTAACTCGAACGTAATCGGTGCGTGTGCTTTAAAATGGGCCAGAGTATGAAGCAGCGACAATGAATCTTTACCGCCACTGACGGCGACAAGAATCCGGTCGTTGGCCCGAATCATGCCCAGGTTGACGATGGCCTTGCCGGCAGGGCGAAGCAGTTTTTTCGGCGGTTTGATGAACATGGTCTGGGCAAGGACTGACGGAAAAGTCCTGATGATAGGTTGTGGCGCGCCCGAATGGCAATTGGGTGAAGTATAAAAAAAGCCCCAATCAGATCCCTGGATTGGGGCTTGGTGACCGTCCTGGTCCGTGATTGACTTAGTAAGAAACGTCCGTGAAATTTTGCCTTCCTGTCGATAAGCCTGCCTGCTTGAAGCTTCCGTTATCCTTTTTTGGCTCTCTCCATGTAGCGTGATGATATAATTGCACGGCGATGATTTTGCCGATAGTCATAAACTCGCCATTGAATGTAGGTTTACCCAGAAAGCAAATGTAGGAAATTTCCTACAAGCGAGATACGAGAGATGCTCTTCCCTGCGATTTTACCCGGTTACACCTTCCATCTGGATGTGGGTGATGGTCATCAGCTTTATGTTGAGGAATGCGGCAACCCGCAGGGGATGCCGGTGGTTTTTCTGCACGGGGGACCAGGCGGCAGTTGCGAGCCGGTGCATCGTCGCTATTTCGATCCTGAACACTATAGAATCATCCTGTTCGACCAGCGTGGTTGCGGTAAATCACGCCCGCATGCCAGCCTCGACAACAATACCACCTGGGATCTGGTGGCTGATCTGGAAAAAATTCGCGAACGTCTAAACATCGATAAATGGGTGGTGTTTGGCGGCTCCTGGGGCTCGACGCTGGCGCTGGCATATTCACAGACCCATGCCGACAGGGTGTTGGGTCTCATCCTGCGCGGGGTCTTCCTGTGCCGAGAGCAGGATATTCACTGGTTCTATCAGTTGGGCGCCTCGCGCCTGTTCCCTGACCGCTGGCAGGACTTTCTGCAGCCGATTCCGCCTGCTGAGCGAGGTCACATGGTGGCGGCCTACTACAAGCGGCTAACCAGTGAGAACGAGATCGAACGCATGGCGGCGGCCAAGGCCTGGTCAATCTGGGAGGGCAGCACGGCGACCCTGCGCCCGGACCATACGGTGATGGATTATTTCTCCGATCCGCATATCGCACTGAGTATTGCGCGCATTGAATGCCACTATTTCATCAATAACTGTTTTTTCAGCGACAACCAGTTGCTGGAAAACATGCCGCGCATCGAACACATTCCCGGTTTCATTGTGCATGGTCGCTACGATGTGATCTGCCCCATCGATCAGGCCTTTGCGGTGCATGAGCGCTGGCCCGAGAGCCAGCTCAGGATCATTCCGGATGCGGGGCACGCGGTGTCCGAGTCTGGTATCACCCAGGCCTTGATCGAAAGCACCAACGCGATGCTGCAGATTGCGTCGTGATTGCCTTGCTGCAGCGAGTGCGCCATGCGCGGGTCGAGGTGGATGATGAAGTGGTGGGGCAAATCGGCGCGGGCCTGTTGGTGTTCGCCGGTTTTGAGCCGATAGATGATCGGTCGGTGATCGAACGCATGCTGGAGCGACTGCTCAACTACCGTGTGTTTGCCGATGCCCAGGATAAGATGAACCTGTCATTGCGCGATACCGGCGGTGGTCTGCTGCTGGTGCCGCAGTTCACCCTGGCCGCCGATACACGCAAGGGCAGAAGGCCGAGCTTTACCTCGGCGGCGCATCCGGACGATGGGCGTCGCCTGTTCGAGGCGCTGGTGGAGAAGGCGCAGCTGGCCCATAATCCGGTCGAGACAGGCCGCTTCGGCGCTGATATGCAGGTACACCTGCAGAACGATGGCCCCGTGACCTTTATCCTCAGTTCCGAAAAATAGAATCAGGGCCTGGCAGGGGTATATTTTTCATAAACAGCAGACTATCATTCGCAACCAGTTTTTCTTCACCCGCAGTTATGTCACAACGTACCGCCACCGTTACCCGTAATACCCTGGAAACCCAGATCAGCGTAAGCGTCAACCTGGATGGTACTGGCGCCTCCCGGCTGGATACAGGTATTCCATTCCTCGAACACATGATCGATCAGATCGCGCGTCACGGCCTGGTGGATATCGAAATCAGCGCCAAGGGTGATTTGCATATCGACGATCACCACACCGCCGAGGATATAGGCATTACCCTGGGGCAGGCATTTGCCCGCGCGTTGGGTGACAAAAAAGGCATTCAGCGTTACGGATTCGCCTATGTGCCGCTCGATGAGGCGCTGTCGCGCGTCGTGATCGACTTTTCCGGTCGCCCCGGCATCGAGTACCGGGTCACTTATCCGCGCGAACGCATTGGCAATTTTGACGTTGACCTGATCCATGAATTCTTCCAGGGTTTCATCAATCACGCGTTGGCGACCCTGCATATCGACAACCTTGCCGGGAACAACGCGCATCATATCGCCGAGACCATTTTCAAGGCCTTTGGTCGCGCCATTCGGGTTGCCATGAGCGCCGATGAGCGCATGGCCGGTATCGTGCCGTCCACCAAGGGCAGCCTCTAGTTCATGCCTACCATCGCGGTGATTGATTATGGCATGGGCAATCTGCGTTCCGTGACCAAGGCGCTTGAGCACGTGGCCGGGGTCAACGACAAGGTGATTCTGACGGCCTCGCACGAACAGGTGGCGGCTGCTGACAAGGTGGTCTTTCCCGGGCAGGGTGCGGCACGCGATTGTGTATTGGCAATCGATGAACATGCGTTGCGTGAGACCATTACCGAGGCTGCGCGCAACAAGCCGTTTCTGGGTATCTGCATGGGCATGCAGGTGCTGGTGGAACGCAGCGAAGAGAATGGCGGTACCAATCTGCTCGGATTGTTTCCGGGTGAGGTTGCGTATTTTGGCGACCATTTGAGCGATGCCAGTGGTCAGCGCCTGAAGGTTCCGCACATGGGCTGGAATCAGGTGCATCAGACCCGGCCGCATGCGCTGTGGTCTGGCATAGACAACGACAGCCGTTTTTATTTTGTGCACAGTTATTACCTGCGTACCGAGGCGCCGGAGCTAGAGGTGGGACATTGCCAGTATGGCAAGTCATTTACCTGCGCTATCGCGCATGACAACGTATTCGCCCTGCAATGCCATCCGGAAAAGAGTGCTGAAGCAGGCCTTAGGCTATTGAAAAATTTCGTGGAGTGGAACGGACAGTCATGATTCTTATTCCAGCAATCGATATCAAGCAGGGACAGTGTGTTCGCCTGCGTCAGGGCAACATGGAAGATACCACCGTGTTTTCCGACGACCCGATTTCCATGGCGGAAAAATGGGTAGCCCAGGGCGCCCAGCGCTTGCATCTGGTCGATCTCGATGGCGCCTTCGCTGGCGAGCCGGTGAATGCCGATGTCGTCGAGAGCATTTCAACCCGGTTCCCGGATCTGCCGATCCAGATCGGCGGTGGCATCCGCACCGTGGACACGGTTGAAGCTTATCTGGAAGCAGGTGTCAGTTACGTGATCATCGGGACCCAGGCGGTCAAAAAGCCGGAGTTCGTGACCGAATTGTGTGCCGAGTTCCCAGGCAAGGTCATCGTTGGCATCGACGCCAAGAACGGCATGGTTGCAGTGCAGGGCTGGGCGGAGTCGTCCGATACCTCGGCCGAACATCTGGCCCAGCGTTTTGAGGATCAGGGCGTGTCAGCCATTGTGTATACCGATATCAGCCGCGACGGCATGATGCAGGGCGTCAATGTCGAGGCCACGCGAGCGCTGGCCAATTCGATCTCGATCCCGGTTATAGCCTCCGGTGGCGTCACCAACATCGAGGACATCAAAAAGCTCAACGAGGTCAAGTCATCCGGTATCGAAGGCGTCATCATCGGTCGCGCCTTGTACGAGCGGACGATCAGCCTGCCGGAAGCCCAGGCCTATATCAACGAGCACTGACCGTGGGACTGGCGAAACGCATTATTCCCTGTCTGGATGTCGATAACGGGCGCGTTGTTAAAGGCGTCAAGTTCGTCGAGATTCGTGATGCCGGCGACCCGGTCGAAAATGCACGCCGCTATAACCTTGAAGGCGCGGACGAGCTGACCTTTCTCGATATCACCGCCAGCTCCGATAACCGCGACACCATGGTGCACGTGGTCGAGGATGTCGCCAGCGAGGTTTTCATTCCGTTGACGGTTGGCGGCGGCATACGCGAGGTTGCCGACATCCGCAAAATGCTCAATGCCGGTGCGGACAAGGTTGGCATCAATACGGCCGCCGTGTTCAACCCGGATTTTGTCAAACAGGCCGCCGACCGGTTTGGTTCGCAATGTATCGTTGTTGCGGTGGATGCCAAGCGCGTTAATCAGCCCGGTGAAGCCGATCGCTGGGAGATCTTCACCCACGGCGGGCGCAAGGGCACCGGCATCGACGCATTGGAGTGGGTGGCGCGGATGGATGAATATGGCGCTGGCGAGATCCTGCTGACCAGCATGGATCGCGATGGCACCAAGCAGGGCTTCGATAACGATCTCAATCGCCGTGTCTCCGAGATTGTGCGCGTGCCGGTGATCGCCTCGGGCGGCGTAGGCAACATGCAGCACATGGTCGACGGTGTGCTCGAGGGCAAGGCCGATGCCGTGCTGGCAGCCAGTATCTTTCATTTTGGCGAGTATCGAATCGGCGAGGTCAAGCAATATATGAAGGCGCAGGGTATCGAGGTGCGTGACTGATGCAGGACTTGAAAAATGTCCTCAACAGCATCAACTGGGACGACAACGGCCTGGCCCCGGCGATCGCCCAGGACGCCCGCTCCGGTGAGGTGCTGATGGTCGCGTGGATGAATCGCGAGTCCTTGCAACTGACCATCGAAAAACAGCAAGCGGTGTACTGGTCACGCTCACGGCGCAAGTTATGGTTCAAGGGTGAAGAGTCGGGACACACCCAGGTGTTGAAAGAGTTGCGTATCGATTGCGATGCGGATGTATTGTTATTGCAGGTCGAGCAAAAGGGCGGCATTGCCTGCCACACCGGGCGCAAGCGTTGTTTCTATCGAGTCTATCGTGATGGCGAGTGGCATACCGATGAAGCCGTCATCAAGGATCCGGCTGACATCTACCAATGAGATTTTTGCCCGTCAAATCAATGGACAATAAATAGAGGTGGCCCGATGAGTGATGATATACTCGCGCAGCTCATGCAGGTGCTGGAGCAGCGCAAACAGGCCGATTCCGACAGTTCTTACGTGGCCAGCCTGTATGCCAAGGGGCTCGATAGTATTCTGAAAAAAATAGGCGAGGAATCCGCCGAAACCATCATTGCCGCCAAAGATGGCGATGCAAAGCAGATCGTCTACGAGATGGCGGATTTATGGTTTCATTGCCTGGTGTTGCTGTCACAGCAGGGGCTGTCGGCGCAGCAGGTATTACAAGAACTGGAACGACGTTTCGGCCTGTCCGGGCTGGAAGAGAAAGCATCCAGAAATCAATCAAAGAGGTAAGTTATGGGTTTTGGCGGAATTAGTATCTGGTCGTTGTTATTGATCCTGGCAATCGTCGTGTTGTTATTCGGCACCAAAAAGTTACGTAATGTCGGTTCTGATCTGGGCGGGGCGATACGCAGCTTCAAAAAGGCGGTCAAGGACGAGGACAAGGACAAGAATCAAAACAGTGCAGAGAGCGCCCAGGGCAATGTCATCGAAGGCAAGGCCCGCGAGGAAAAAGACAAGGTCTGAGTCGCACTGGCTGTTGATGCTGCCATCTCCAGGTGGTTGTGAGCAAGTCCCGGATCATTCCCAGAAATTTCTGACTTATGTTCGATATCGGTTTTGCTGAAATGATCATCATCGGCATCGTTGCCCTGCTGGTGATCGGCCCAGAGCGACTGCCTGGCGTTGCACGCCAGGCGGGCATCTATATCGGTCGCATCAAACGTTTCGTTTCCAGCGTGCGCTCAGACGTGGAACGTGAGTTTCGCACCGAGGAGTTGCAGCGCATGCTGGATGAGCAGAAAACTGAGTTGCAATCGCTCAAGCAGGCGGTTGACAAGGTGCGCGATGAAGCGGATATGAAAGACGTTGAACAGGTGTTTAACGAAACCGCGCAAGATGTCTTGCAAGACAAGCCGTCGGCCGCCGCCAAGAAACCCGCCGAAGCCCCCCCCAGCGACAAGTAAAAACTCATGTCTGAAGCCGATTCCAGCGAACAAGACAGCGTCGAATCCTCCGCAATGGGGTTCATGTCCCATCTGATCGAGTTGCGCGACCGTTTATTGCGCATCGTGCTGGCAATTCTGCTAATTTTTCTGTGCCTGTTTTACTGGGCCAACGATATCTATACCTACCTGGCCGAGCCACTGACCAGTCATCTGCCGGAAGGCTCGCAGATGATTGCCATCGATGTGGCCTCGCCATTCCTGACGCCGTTCAAACTGGTTCTGATGTTATCGGTGTTCCTCGGAATGCCGTATATCCTGTATCAGATCTGGGGGTTCGTCGCCCCTGGCCTGTACAAACATGAAAAACGCCTGGCAGGGCCGCTACTTGCCTCCAGCATCATTCTGTTTTATTGCGGCATGCTGTTCGCTTACTACGTGGTGTTTCCGCTGGTGTTTGGGTTCTTCACCTCGGTCGGCCCCGAGATGGTCAGCATTTCCACCGATATCGGGCGATACCTCGATTTCGTGATCTCATTATTCTTTGGCTTTGGTATTGCGTTTGAGGTGCCGATTGCGACGATTATTCTGGTTGCGATGGGAATAACCACACCGGCCAAGCTATCTGAAAAACGCCCTTTCGTTATCGTCGGTGCGTTTATCGTTGGCATGTTGCTGACACCACCGGATGTGATTTCACAAGTGCTGCTGGCGGTGCCTATCTGGATTTTGTTTGAAAGTGGCGTGATCGTTTCCAGTTACCTGTTTGCCGACCGTCTCAAGGAGCAAGCCGAAGAAGAGGCGCGCATGGCTGAAGAAGAAGCGCGCGAAGCGCAGGAAGAAGCCGCTGCGGAATCCGGTTATGCCGAGGGATATGAGACGGTCAATGATCCCGCCGACGAAGAATACAGGCCCCTCAGCGATGAAGAAATGGAAGCTGAACTCGATCGCATAGAAAAAGAAATAGAGGACGAGGAATACTATTACGACGATGATAAAGACAAGGATGACAGTAAGGATAAGTCGGTAAAGGACAATTAGCCGCGCCGCGACGACGACAATCTCGGGTCTTAGTCTCAGGTTTTCCGCATTCCTTCCGATAAAGCGTAGTATCGAATCACAATTGGACTGCGCAGTTGATGCTTCTGTTTCGCAAATTTGTCGTCCTGAGCCTGTTCATAGCGGCGCCCGCCGCAAACGCAGTCGAACTGTTCGGTGTCAAGCTTGAGCCCGCCTCACGCAACCAGTTGCGAATCGCCGTCAAGAACGCCGGGGTTAAACTGGTGCGAGAAGCCGGCGATGATCAGTTCTTTGATGTATACGAAGCCCAGGACTTGCTGCCGGGGGCAAAATTCCTGTATCTCGGGTTCACCAAACAAGACAAGCTATTCGCCTTTGCCGAGTATCGATTTAATGGCCTGAAGCATGAAGAATTGCTGCGCAGGCTGCGTCGAAAGTATGGTGAGCCTAAGGTGTTAAAGCCGGAATTCATCACCGATTATCATTATCAGTGGCAAGACGGGGCGATTCAGATCAGTCTTTATAGCGACTGGGGTAGTTACGCCACCCGCCTGATCTATTTCGAGCCGCAGCGTCTGGCGGTCCTTAAGGGCGAACAAAAAGCCTTTCTGAGCGCTGTCGGTTCAGCGCAGGAGTTCATGCAACCGGCTTACTGAGGCGCTAAATCCACCGTTCAGATGGGCCGTTTGTCCGGTAAATGGCTTGTATGTCATGAAACTGCTCGCCGTTACTCACGGTGAGGGCCCTGTTTTGTTAAAATTCACGATATCAGAGTCAGGTTTGATCACCGTGGATATTTCGAGTCTTGCCAACAATGCCTATCTTGGGCTGCGGCTTCAGCAGCAGCGGCTCAATGACAATGTCTCGCAGGTCGCCAGCGTCGAGGCTGCCAGCGGCCGTGACACCAGCACGCAAGACCGCGCGTTGATGGAACAAATCGAAATTGTCTCCGCGTTGCGCGCCAATGCGCGCTCGCTGCAAACTGCACAAGATCGTGTCGGCACCCTCATTGATCTGAAGGCCTGATCTTCCTCGTTGTTAAGCCTTTAGCAGGCCCGATACTACCAATCAACTGAGCCCACAGCGCGCCCGGAACCCGTTCCATCGTGCGTTTCCAATATACGACATATAAGGAATTTACTGTATAATGGAAATCTTTTATTGCCTTCGTGGAGTTGTAACAATATGCCTGGAGCCAGGCCCGTCCCGCGCCGTCCTTCCGTACTGATTATTCTCGATGGATTCGGCATGAATCCCAGCAAGGTCAACAACGCAGTCGTTGAGGCCCATACCCCCAATCTCGATCGATATTTCTCGCAATATCCGCACACGGCGCTGGAAGCGTCAGGGATCGGGGTCGGACTGCCTGTCGGGCAGATGGGTAATTCCGAGGTTGGCCATATGACGATCGGTTGTGGTTCCATCGTCAAGCAGGACCTGATTCGAATCGATGACGAGATCGAGAGCGGCATGTTCTTTACCAATCCCGCATTCATCGAGGCAATCAACCACGCGCGCCAGAAAAACCGGCCGTTACACCTCATTGGCCTGGTGTCGGATGGCGGTGTACACAGTCATATCAATCATCTGCTGGCCCTGATCAAGTTGTGTTCACAACATGATGTGCTGCCGCAGGTTCATATCATCACTGACGGCCGCGACGCCGCGCCCAAGTCTGCGATGAAGTTCATTCCCGAAATTGAAATGGCCCTGTCTGAATACGGTGGTGTCATTGGCACTATTTCAGGGCGTTATTACGCCATGGACCGTGACCGCCGCTGGGATCGAACCGAACTGGCGTGGAAATCGATTGTCCGGGGAGAGGGGCCGCAGGCGATGAATATCACGCTGGCGGTGCAGGATGCCTACGAGGCTGGCGAGACCGATGAATTCATCAAGCCAACCGTACTGCCAGGGTTCATTCCAATGGCCGAAGGCGATGAACTGATCTTCTTCAATTATCGAAACGACCGCTCACGTCAGATGACCGCCGCGCTCTGTCACGGTCACGATGAATTCACCAGTTTTGACCGGGGCGATTTTCAGCCCATCACCGTCACCTGCATGACTCAGTACGACCCGCAGTTCCTGTCGCCTATCGCGTATCCGCCGCAAAGCCCCAAGGTTACGCTGGCCAGTATCTTGAGCCAGGCCGGACATGCCCAGTTGCATTGCGCCGAGACCGAGAAATACCCGCACGTCACGTTTTTCTTTAACGGTGGGCGCGAGCATCGTTTTCCCGGAGAAGACCGGGTCATGATCCCTTCGCCGTCGGTATCGACCTATGACCTGATGCCTGAAATGAGCGCCGCAGCAGTCGCCGATGCCATGATCAAGGCGCTGAAATCCCATGATTACGGTTTTCTGGTCGTCAATTTCGCCAATGGCGACATGGTCGGCCATACGGCCGTGCGCGATGCGGTCATCAAGGCCGTTGAAACCCTCGACCAAGAGGTTGGGCGGGTGCTCGATGTGGCGGTCGAGGAAGGCTATTCCGTAATATTGACCGCTGATCATGGAAACTGCGATGAGATGGTTGATCCGGTTACTGGTGAGCCGCATACTCAGCATACCATCTACCCGGTGCCCTGCATGGTGATCGATGAAGTGCCATGGCGCCTGGCTACCGGTGAAAACCTGTCGGCAATTGCGCCGACCCTGTTACAATTGATGGGCATATCGCAGCCGAAAAAAATGAAGGGCAATTCCCTGTTGCTCGAAGAATATACAGCCTGATTCATTTGCCGGTATGACACCGGCAAATTAGGCTGTGATAAATATACTCGCGTCTGGTTGACAGAAAACGACTTAACATGAATGCTGACATCATTGAAACCCTGAGAAAAACCTCTTTATTCCAAGGGTTAAGTGAGGCTGATCTCAGCCAGATCGGGGGCCAGGTTATAGTTCGCCAGTTTCCCAAGGGCACCCTGGTTGTGACCCAGGGGGACGACACCGACTCGCTGTACGTCATCATGGATGGCAAAGTCGACGTGTTTTTGCAGAATGACAAGGGCAAGGAAATCATCATCAATACCCTGGGCGAATGCGATACCTTCGGTGAGCTGGCGCCGCTCGGTGGAATTCCGCGTCAGGCCAGTATCATCACCACTGAAAACTCGACCATGGCGGTGATTTCTCGACAGGTGTTCATGGATACCCTGCTATCCAAGCCCGCCATCTCCATGCGCATTATCGACCGACTCATCAGCCTGATACAGGACCTGACCGAAGAGGTCAGCAGCCTCGCGCTGGAAGATGTGTATAACCGCGTTGTACGCGTGTTATACAAACATGCCGACGAGGTTGGCAACAAGCTCGTCACAGAAAAGCTGACCCAGCAGGATATTGCCCTGCGAGTTGGCGCCACGCGCGAGATGGTTCACCGTATTCTCAAGGAACTCAAAACAGGCGGTTATATCTCCATCGAAGGCAAACACATCACCATCGAGAAAAAGCTGCCACCCGGCTGGTAAGCCTCGCCCGGTAAGACGGTTCTTCTCATTCCATGTTACTGCTAGAATAGCGGCAGTTTTTATCCCGAGGATTGGTCGCAGTGAAGGGTCACGGCATGTGGGCCAACATACCCCATCGCACGCACAACGCGCAGAGCGGAGTAGCAACGGTTGCTCGGCATGACGTTCGCATGCGCGAGGCGCCGTGGAATGCCAAATTGCCCCAAGACCTGATGTCATGATCATACTGGGTATAGACCCTGGCTCGCGAACCACTGGTTATGGCCTGGTCAACAATGAACCCGGCAAGATGACCTATATCGACAGTGGTTTCATCCGCGTCAAGGGCGAAACCCTGGCGCAAAAACTGGGCGACATCTTTTTTTCAATCAATCAGATTATTCAACTGCACAAACCCGATCAAATGGGGATAGAGAGTGTTTTCATGCACAAGAATGCCGACTCGGCACTCAAACTCGGGCAGGCGCGTGGCGCTGCAATCTGTGCCTGTCACCAGGCCGGGGTGGAGGTGTTCGAATACGCACCCAGACAGATAAAACAGGCCATCGTGGGCCAGGGTGGCGCGCACAAGGACCAGGTCAACCACATGGTGCAGCGTCTGCTTGGCCTGCGTCAGGAACTGCAATCGGATGAGTCTGACGGGCTTGCCACCGCCATTTGTCACGCCCAGCACCAATCGATGCAAGCACGTACCGGGCTGCCTGCGCGGGCATTTTCGCGGCGGCGGAGTGTGCGTAGATGATCGGCCGGTTACACGGAAAACTGGCGCTTAAACGGGCCCCGCAGGTGCTCGTTGAATGTTACGGTGTGGGTTACGAGGTCGATGTATCCATGACGACTTTTTATCAGTTGCCTGAAGAAGGTGGCGAGGTCTCGTTGTGGACACATTTGCTCATCAAGGACGACCAGCATTCACTGGTGGGCTTTCACAGTGAGCGCGAGCGTGGGCTGTTTCGCCAGTTGATACGTGTCAACGGGGTCGGTCCCAAGATGGCCTTGACCATCCTGTCGGGAATATCCGAGCCTGATTTCGCCCGGTGCGTACAATCCGGCGATGTCTCGACTTTGACCCGGTTACCCGGCGTTGGCAAAAAAACCGCCGAGCGCCTGATCATCGAGATGCGCGACAAGGTTCAGGTTGCGCCTGCCGACCATGCACCCAGCATGCCCGGAACGATCAAACCGCCCACCGCGCACTCTATATCCAATGAGGCCATAGAGGCTCTGCAGGCCCTGGGCTACAAGGCGAACGAGGCCGAGCGCATGATTAAGAGCCTGGGTTCAACCGACCATGCGCAGAGCGCCGAGGACCTGATTCGCCAGGCGCTGCGCAATGCGCTTTCATGAGGATTGAGACGACAACGTGGACGAGAAACGACTGATCGACGCCAGCGCAGAGCTTGACGAAGAAATTCAGGAACGCGCGCTGCGCCCACGCCTTCTGACCGATTATGTCGGTCAGCCTGAAGTCAGCGAGCAGATGGATATTTTTATATCCGCCGCCAGGGGCCGTCGCGAGGCGCTTGATCACGTGCTGATCTTTGGCCCGCCCGGTCTGGGAAAAACCACTCTGTCCCATATCATCGCCAACGAGATGCAGGTCAGCCTGCGCCAGACATCGGGTCCGGTGCTGGAAAAACCGGGCGACCTGGCCGCGCTGTTGACCAATCTGGAAGAAAACGACGTACTGTTTATCGACGAGATACACCGCCTGAGCCCGGTGGTGGAAGAGATTCTGTACCCTGCCATGGAGGACTACCAGCTCGACATAATGATTGGTGAAGGTCCTGCCGCGCGTTCGATCAAGCTCGATCTGCCCCCGTTTACCCTGGTCGGTGCGACCACCCGTGCCGGCTTGTTGACCTCGCCGCTGCGCGACCGATTCGGTATCGTGCAACGACTGGAGTTTTATAACGTAGCTGACCTTGCCAGTATCGTGACGCGATCCGCGCGCCTGTTGAAGATCGAGGTCGATGCAGCCGGAGCTCGCGAGATTGCGACACGCTCACGCGGCACGCCACGCATAGCCAATCGCCTGTTGCGTCGCGCACGCGATTTTGCCGAGGTGCGCGCCAATGGCTCAATCGACAAGGCGGTCGCCTGCGATGCCCTCAATCTGCTCAAGGTCGACCAGTGCGGGCTCGATCACATGGATCGTCGCCTGATTCTGTCGATGATTGAAAAATTCGATGGCGGCCCGGTGGGTGTGGAAAGCCTTGCCGCCGCCATTGGTGAAGAACGCGGCACCATCGAGGATGTGATCGAACCGTTCCTGATTCAACAGGGCTTCATGATGCGCACGCCGCGCGGTCGCCTGGTTACCTCGCTGGCCTACCGCCATTTTGGTTTCGACCATAAAACCGAATCCGCCAACGGTGAACTGTTCTGATGTCTGCACAGCAATTCGAATGCCGGGTCTACTTTGAAGACACCGATGCCGGCGGTGTTGTTTACAACGCCAACTACCTGAAATACTACGAACGCGCACGCACCGAATACCTGCGCGGGCTGGGTTACGAGCAAGACGAACTGCTAGCGAAAAATATCGTTTTCGTGGTGCGACATATTGACATTGATTTTGTCCGGGCCGCGCGTTTCAATGAGATCCTGCTCGTCGAATCCCGCATCGAGGAATTGAAAAAAGCCAGCCTGCTGTTTGTGCAATCAATTTACGCCTGCGGAACCGGGCGTGAACAAAGCAGTCAAAAGCGACTTGTAAACCAGGCCCGGGTCAAGGTGGTCTGCGTGTCCGCCAACGAGTTTCGGCCAACGGCCATTCCAACTGAGATCTACCAAGTATTAACCCATGAATGACATGTCCTTTTTGCACCTGGTGTCCAACGCCAGTGTGCCAGTGCAGATAGTTATGTTGATTTTGCTACTGGCGTCGATTTTTTCCTGGTTCATTATTTACGTCAAATGGGGCTTTCTGAAGCAGAACCGGGCCGATGCCAAAACCTTCGAAGGCCGCTTCTGGTCCGGCATCAACCTGAGTGACCTGTTCAGCCAGCTGTCGTCGCGCCAGGAAAAGCGCGGTGGTCTCGAAGCCGTGTTCGAACACGGGTTTCGCGAATTCGCCCGCGCGCGCAAGGCCGAGCTGGCCAATGTCGAAGTGATCAACGCATCGCATCGCGCCATGAAGGTATCGATGGCGCGAGAGGTCGAGGTGCTGGAAAGCAACCTGTCGCACCTTGCCACGGTCGGATCGGTTAGCCCGTACATCGGCCTGTTCGGAACCGTTTGGGGCATTATGGATTCATTTCGTTCACTGGCTGGCGTGCAACAGGCCACGCTGGCGATGGTGGCGCCGGGCATATCGGAGGCCCTGATCGCCACGGCCATGGGCCTGCTCGCGGCGATACCGGCGGTGGTGGCCTACAACAGTTTTGCCACCGACATCGATCGCCTGGTGGGTCGTTACGAGAACTTTGTCGAAGAGTTCACCGGTATCCTGCAACGCCAGATCCAGTCGTCAGCCAACTGAGCGCTCGCCATGCCGCAAACCCGTCGCCGTCGAGCCATGTCAGACATCAACGTCGTACCGTACATCGACGTGATGCTGGTGTTGCTGATCATCTTCATGGTCACCGCACCATTGCTCAAGCAGGGCGTCGAGGTTGACCTGCCGCAGGCCCCGGCCAAAGCGCTGGATATAGAAGCCCCGGAGCCGGTGGTCGTCAGTGTCGATCGCGAGGGTCGTTATTTTCTCAATATCGCGAGTAACCCTGATGCCCCCATGGACAGCGATTCGCTGGTCGAAGCGGTGCGCCTGGCGCGCGAGAAGAATCGCCAGCGGCCAGTCATGGTGCGCGGGGATAAAAACGGTGTCTACCAGAACGTTGTCTCGCTCCTGGTATTGTTGCAACGGGCCAACATCGAATCGGTTGGCCTGATCACCGAACCCGGAGAGCAGGACCAGTGATCGATTTGCTCAGACGCCATCCACTGGCGTTTTTGCTGTCGCTACTGACCCATGCCGTGGTCATCGGTATTGGCTTTGTGCAGTTCAATAAACCCGAGAACCGGGTCGTGATGGTGCAACAGGGGCCGCAGGACCAGACCATCCAGGCCGAGGTCATCGACCAGAAGCTGCTCGACGATCGCGCGAAGGCCATCGAGGCAATGCAGCGCGCAGAGCAGAAAAAGCGAGACGACGCCGCGCGCAAGCGTGCAGCTGAACAGGAAAAGAAACGCCAGGCCGAGCAAAAGAAGCGCGAGGATGCTCGCAAAAAAGCCGAGGCCGACAAAGCGCACCGCGCCGAGCAGCAAAAAAAGGCCGAGGCGGAAAAGCAGCGCAAGGCCGAGGAAGCCGTCGCGAGAAAAAAAGCCGAAGCCGAGCGTAAGAAAGCCGAAGCCGAGCGCAAGCGACAAGAAGACGAACAACGTCGGGTCGAAGAGGAACGTAAACGCCAGGAAGAACAAGCGCGCCTGAAAGCCGAGGCCGAACAGAAACGCCTGCAAGAGGAAAAACGACGCGCCGAGGAAGCTGAACATCAGCGTCTGGAAGCGGAGCGCCTTAAAGCCGAGCAAGAGCGGCGCAAGGCGGAAGAGGCGCGGCTGGCGGCCGAGGCCGA